>Ga0307379_10004896_pt1 | contig 18894 bp, 22 predicted proteins | sample UN2MG_FD_202237 | JGI IMG/M metagenome (GOLD analysis project Ga0307379, IMG submission 202237) | Soil microbial communities from Risofladan, Vaasa, Finland - UN-2 | ecosystem: Environmental > Terrestrial > Soil > Coastal area > Acid sulfate soil | place: Finland: Risofladan, Vaasa | collected... | reverse complement strand
ATAGGTTATCTGCCTATATGGGTGGATGTAAGGGAAAGCAACTATTCACATTTGTTAGGAGCGTAAGAATGGAAACAATCTATCACAAGCTGGTTCTTCGTATTCTTTTGAGCATCTTATATCGTTGTGTCGATAAAGAATTTACAGAAAAGGAAAGAAGTCTTTGTCGAGAGATTCAATCTTACATAGATCATCATTGAGGTGAAGTATGCGATGGCTTTTACAAATATTGGTTATGTTCAGTGATCTACTTATCATTGCTGCGTGTGTTGCAGTGCTATTCTGTATCATCTTTCCTATGAATATTCTTGTGGTTTATGCCACATATCGAGTATGGAAAGAACAGGGAGGAGTCATTGCTTGGACCCATTCTAAACAATTCTTAACAAATGCTAAGAAGTATGGATTGTAAGTTCAGTATAATATTAAAAATCGAGGGGTAAGAAATGAAATTTTACAAAGTAAAGCCTACTACAGGCGGAAAGTGGTGCATCCATAACGATGGCTTTATGGACGATATGTACGTAAGTCAAACCGGTTTCATTGAAGGTGTTTGCACTAAATCATGCCTATTCGAGACGGAAGAAGTTGCAGAAGGGCCTCTCTCGATTCGATATAGTGATCTTTCTAAATTGGTCAATAGGCCATAATCAGTGGGAATTGGCTAAACACTATAATATTACCACAGATGCAGTCAAAGAGATTCTTAAAAAATTGTACAAAATTTACCCCTATATTTTTCAGGAAGGCACAACTACTCCTGTACTTCCAAGACTGTCTTTAGATACAAGTTGGATGCCGACTGTGATGGATTTTTAGAGAAATAAAATATTTTTCATTTTGATTCTGCCCAAAATAGGTTATACTTTATATATAAGGGCAAATAGAAACATTTTTAGGAGATGAAAAAATGAGTAATTTGTTAAAAACAGTAATTGCATTTGGAGGAGTATTTTTTATATTCCTGATGATTATGCACCTTGATAATATATCGTTTCAAAAGGAAGTAGATGCTGTATGCAAAGATATTCACGCGACAATAGCAAAGCAGAACAGGGGCGATGAATGGTATGTGGAAGAACAGCGTCAAGCAGAAGAAGAAATAAAAGAAAGAAAGCAGAAAGCTATTGATGCCATGTCCCCGACAGCACGGAGATTAGTTAAGGCAAAAATAAGAAGAAATGAGGTCAGTGTGAAGCAGAAGAAGAACTATGCTGGGGCTGGATTTAGTATTTGGGACGGATCACATTCAGGATTGAAAAAATTCGTAAAACAACGTATGCATAACCCTTCCTCATTCAGGCATGTAGAAACAAAATTTAATGCGGATGAGGCAGATCATATACTTGTTAGAATGACATATCGAGGAAGTAACGCGTTTGGCGGTATTGTTACAAATTGGATACTTGCCCGCGTAGATTACAGCGGTAATGTTATTAGCATCAGCGGCCAAGGTTAATTTAAGTAGGGGTACCGTAAGACCAGTTATAAGGAATATTGCGGTACAATCAATGCCAGATACGTTAACATAGAGGAAAACTGAATCATTATGAAAAGAAAACCCCAACATGTATCAAATATTCTTCCCGCAAACTCATGGGAGGGACAACGAGCGTTCATTATAGGAGGAGGACCCTCTCTACGGGAAATGTCCCTAGGCGATCGAAAAGCTCTTACAAATGAAAAAGTAATAGGAACGAACAAGGCATTCCGTGACTTTCCTTGTGATATCAATGTGGTCTTGGATCGAGGATTATATCAGAAATTGTACTTTCCAAAAAAGGAGGAGCAAAAAGAACTATCGCTGCGTTTCAAATACTGGGAGGGGATCAAGATATTTGCTAATTGGAAACCTTCTTGGAATTGGGTTCCTGATTCTAAACGGTATATATTTGATGTGTTGAAAAAGAAAGAATTGAGCTATGATCCAGACAAAATTTACTGTGGCAATAATAGTGGCTTTGCAGCAATGATGCTCGCTGTAGCTTTGGGAAGTAGGGAAATCTACTTATTGGGAATGGATATGCAAACTCAAGGTAAAGTAACCCATTATCATGAGGGTTATAGAGGGCAGTCTCCATTGGTTTTAGAGGATCATTTGAAGCAATTCCGAAAATGCTTCACGGAATTTGCTCCGATATTAGCCGAGGCTGGAGTAAAAGTATTTGATTGTTCATTAACGGGGGCCCTACAATGTTTTCCGAAAGTAAAGGTGGACTGTCATACGGACCAGTCCACCCCGGAGAGACTATAACAAATTGTCTACTTCGTGCTCATGAAATTCGTAGTATTGCTGGCAGGTCAATTTCGTCGTTAAATCATCCACCCGTTTCGTTTTCAGGATTTCGTAATCGGCTGCAAACGTAGTTGTGTCCCCTAGTATAAAGATATCTCCCTTCGTAGGCACAGTGTCCCAAACAGAATCTATTCGGATTATATTATTAGAAGAGGATTCCACATTATACATTTCAATTTTTTCCACACCATCATCATCAATGGAACGAATAGCAATTCGTGAAGTATCTGATATTTCTGGTACATCGTCTTCCGGAGTATCTATTTGAATAGAATTATCTCCTAATACTTGTGTTATAGAACCACCACATTGAGAATCTTTGGTGAAAACAGGATGAGCAACCCTTACTCTATCGCCTATTCTAGCAGAAAGAGCTTGAATATTTACTTCAAATTCTAATCCAATTTTGACATTTCTATTTCTAAGAATTTGTTCTGCTCCATATCTCCAAGCCATGGATTCACTATTACAGAACATTCGTTCAATCGTTGCACTACCTCGAAAGGTCTTTGAAGTATCTGTGGCAGTAATTTGTGATCTATCATAATTTGATTTATATTCCACAATTACTTCAGAAGCTCGATCTTCCTGATTTAGAAAGAAAACTCTAAATGCGGATTTTTGTATATTAGCAATATTGAATATTTGAGCTAACTCTCTTGGTTGTTCCACAACTATTGAAAGATCATGGCCATTCCAAACTGGACAGGCATTAGAGGATTCGCAAATCTTTCTTACAGCTTCCCATCGGTTACTATGAACATCAAAGCCACCATTGAAAGTAAATCTTGTTTCTTCCGTACCTCCAAAAGCTGCTGAATTTTTAATAGTTTGTGAGCAATAATTTGAGAAATCTAAAAAACTGCCTAAATCAATTTTACTAGGAGGCAAACCACGATAAGATCGTACTACATATGGTAAAACAACTTCTTCCCATTCTTCCTCTGGTAATGTGTTCTTTTTTTCATGCAAAGCTTCCACTTCTAGTACACCCAAAGCTCGATTATACATTCTCATATCATCCAAGCATCCCTGTAAATTGGAAGGCTGGCTTTTTTCGAATTGATCGCAAAAACCAATATAAAGATTAGGATTATTTGGTTGTGGAATAGTTTCAAGATAATCTGAACCAACAGGCAAACCATTCACATAAAATATACAAGTTGTTCCTGTTCTAACAAAGGCAACATGATACCAGGTATCTATATTGGGTTCCCAAGTAGTGCTGCTTGCTATACCATCTCGTGTGTAAAGCCATAATTTCTTAGTGGCAGAATAATATCCAAAAGCCCATTGATGAGCAATACTGCCATTATCTGTTCTTCCCATAAAAGCGTGGAAAAATTGTGAAGCATATCCAGAATTAAACTTTACCCAACCAGCAATGCTAAAATCATTAGAAGTGATTTGTAAAACGTCATTATCTGGAACAATCCCATATCTTATCCCTTGCAAATCAAATGCCCCATCTATTTCACCAGTTGTATGTAAAGTAGAAGACCAACCTCCTATTATTTGCCCAGTTAATCCTGAAACAGAAGAATCTGCAAAAACATTCGTATCGGCATTTTCATCCAGTTTCCAATGCCCTACGAGTCCTTCTTCCGTTAAGGCAGCATAATCCTGTTCCTCTCCAGAACTTCCACCTGAAATTAATGGACTTGTTAAAGCATTATAAAGTATCCAAGCATAATCTGTGGTATATTCAATTGATTTCGTATCTTCATCGCTATATACTTCACAAACTCGACCTTCTTGTTGCACTGAACATTGAAAACTACCAGATAATTGATCAGTAGCGGTTACTCGAATACCTATAAGAGCTAAACCTGGATAGACAAATCCATCCGAATACACTCGTCTAACTGCATTCAATTGAAGAACATCCCCATATAATTCAGAGACCTCTTCTTCGGAAGTTTTAGTTAACTTCACTTTATACTCGGTTCCCCGTGATATACTTACTGGACTACCTCCAGTATGTGTATCTTCATTATTGTAGGAAAGCAAATAATTGGCTTGATGAGAAGCCTCGGCATTTTTTTCTACTAATGTTGACCAAACTTCTGTTCCTACTTCAGCTATTTCAATTTTGAATCCCACAGAATGATTAACGATAGTATCTCCAGAAATGAAATATAATCCCTGTGGAAAGGATATTTCAATATCTAATCCATCATAATTATCATTTTTAATTACATAGGTATAGGGAGAACCATAGGAAACAACTACTTGTGGTCTGGCTTCCAGCTTTACTCCATCAGAAAACAAAGATATAGCGGATTGATGCAGTGTTCCGTATCTCTCTTCATATTGTACATCGGAAAAATTCTGTATGGGCTGGTTATTCTGAAAGAAAATGTTAGCCCCAAGATCACCAGTAGTAATTCCTTCAACTGGGCCTCTACCATAAGCGATAACGGCATTCAACACTTGAGCTAGTCCAGTTGGTGAAGGTTCCGTCCATCCATGTATGATATTCCCGTATAATGGATTATCTCCATAGAATTTTGCGATAACAGCTCCAGCTTGCTGCAATGTTTGTGGGCTCCATCCAAAAAATTGTGCCTGTGCCATATTTTGTTGCTTAAAAGTGGTATCACTTATGTCGGGATCTGGAGCTAAAGACTGCACCAATAACCCTATTCCATAAGAAATAGCCATTTTGAAAGCAAAGGTAAGCATAGCGGAGGAGGATATGGCAGCCCAAATAGCGGCAACTGGTCCCCCTAGATTTGGAGTAAAAACTACTTGATCGCCGGGAAAAACTTCTATGGTGGGCCATTGATTTTCTGGAAAAAGTTTTCCACTAATTCCAACAAGCCAATTCCCAGAAGGAAGATATATATCACAAATATTTTGTAAAGTAGTAGGATTTTTGTATTCTATTTCTCTACTTTGTGATTTAGCGGTGAATATGTTATGAACAGTTGTGAGAATTATTTTCTCAGTTGTCGCTATTATTATGGCCATACCTATAAAAACCTTCCCGCATAAATTTCCACGTTATATTATTTAATCTGCTGATTATAACTCCGGTCGATTTACGAATATGGATAAATTTTGTACATCCAGGAAGCACTGTACCCACATGAAATAAATTTCCTAATTTTTTGAAAGCGACTATACAATACGGCTCTGCTTTTATTATTTGTGTATACTCCTTTTTTGCTTCCTCCATCTTCGCAGCTCTAAGAAGTTTATCTACCAGAATATCCTTATCTGGTAAAAAAATGCCTGCTCTTCTGCTTATCTCCTGGCATAATGTGTAGCAATCCCAACCAGGGTCACCGTGCCCACCCCATTCAAAAGGCATTCCTATAAGATCTTCTGTTTCTATCTGCTTTATCATACTAACTTGATTGTTCCAGCACCTAATCCTATGAACGCCATATATCTGTTACTGTTTTGCCGACGTCGGCAATCAGAAAGTGTTTTTCTGCAGTATCTAAAGCTAATTTTGCCCCCTGAAGTATATGCTCCACTATATTCAGTTGCTGTGGTTCCAACTAATGAAATATGCGTGGAATCTGTTGCTGTGGCTATGTAATCACCATCCAAAGCAGATATGCCATTTATATCTTCAAGTGTAATAGCATCTCCATCAACAAAAGTATGGGAAGCTACCTCTACAATTACTTCCGCTGCTCCAGAAATATCCACATCTACAATATCTAGACCAGTATAACCACAATCAAAGTCTTTCCATTCATTATCACAACCTTCTGGAAGATATCTTCCTTCCGGGAAAGCATGAATCAATAAATTGGGCATACCCACTTCTAATGATATCCATTTCCAATCATAGGATCCGAATAAAATATCAAAGGTGATATCCATTTCAGAATAATCTTCTTCTAGATATTCCAAATTCACCCAAATAAATCGAACGGTGGACCCTATTATTCGATCTGGATCCTGTAATTCATATTCTAAAGGAAAAATGACATTACTAATTTTCAAAGTTGAACAGGTTAAAGATCCATCTGAAGATTGTTCTATAAAATCATAGTTAAAATTAAAGGGTCCAAATTCATGCTCTTCAAAGATAACTTCCTTCTTCCACTGAGCTATTCGGTAAAACGTTCTATCTATAAATTCAAATTCAAGCAATAGTACCCAAGGATTCTCAGATCTTTTAGTATTCTTTTCAGCATTGAGTACTCCAGATAATCGAGATCCGGCTTCTCTGGTAATTACCGTTAATTCAATTTCTACATTTACAGACCAGCCAGTTCCACCTGTTTCAACCACAGCACAAAGGTAGTCTCCCATATCGCCTGAATCAACTGAAGCCATTTCATATGTGCTAGAAGTTTCTCCTGCTAATATTACACTATTTAAGGACCATTGATAAGTAAAAGTAGCGGGTTCTCCAGCAACTACAACTTCTAAAGTAATAGCGGTGCCTGCATCCAATTCTGTATCTGGAGTTTGTGATACCAAATATGGATTTATTCCTAATACCATATTATTAGATGTAGCTGAACCAGCAACATTGGTTGCTACACAATAATAAATTGCTGCATTTTCTATTTCTACAGCACCTAAATCAATAGAGTCACTTGTTTCTCCAGATATAGCTTCACTATCTTTATACCATTGATAAGTAGGATCAGGAATCCCTGCTGCGGTAATAAAAAAAGAAACAGAAGTACCATGATCTACTGTTATACCCGTAGATTGATCTGAAATAATAGGGGCCACCGCCATTATTTCTGCAGCACCTAAAACAGAATAAATTATACTTCCGTCATTAGCATTCAAACCATACTGATAAACTAAATCAGTATCAAAAACACTAACATTAACCGTTTGCCCATCTTCATTTATTGCTTTATAACCTACAGCAATGAGTTTAGCAGAAGAACCATACCCCATAGCGGATATTTCTTGTATATTAGATCCGGTTTCATATGAAGCAACAACGGTTCCATCCGCAGGATCTATTTTCCAAATAGATGCGGATCCGCTACCTACAGATCCTACAACATACAGATAACCATTTGGGTGCAAGATCATATCATAAAGATTGTTAGACCCCAAATTCCGAACCCAATCATAGACATTGCCATTATCTATTGGGTAGCCCCGCACAGATCCAGCACTAAATGCACCTCTATCTCTAATTCCGTATACTTTAGTATTGATAAGACCGTTAGAAACAGCTTTGCGAGATTGTCCTGAATTGTAATAGGTGAAGTAAGTTTCAATATTTGTTCCATCTGCTCGATTAAGAAGAGCAATGGATTTTGCCCCAACACTTCCAACTTTATAGGCGAACAAGATATCCCCAGGATTGGTAAAAGAAACACCTTCTCCATCTGTTCCTATTGCAGTTGACCACACTTCCACACCGGACGGATCAAGTAAATGAATATTGGTTCCAAAAGTATCATGAGCGATGGCAAGATATTCAGAACCATCTACTGCTAAATCATTAACGAAATCGCCGCATTCAAAAATTCCATTACTTGCCCAAGTGGTATCCAATAGAAAATTACTATCATATTTGTAAACAGCTGTGCCAAGCCCAACATACACATTTCCAGAAAAAGCACGAGCTATGGCCTCTACATTACCAGAAGTTGTAGCAAGACTATTAGTTATAGATATGGAAGAACCAGTATCTGTAACTTCCCATAGGGATGCTCCATCATATCTTGCTCCACCTATATAAAATACGCTCATATTTTACTCCTATTATAGGCGTTGGAATCCTTGAGTTATTGGTCCACCGGCTTTTATATCTTTCATAATGATTTCAGTAACTATTTCTTCTGGTGATGTTTGTACTCTTCTCTGTTCAAGTGGAATACCTGTTTTATTAATCAGTGTATTTTTCAATTCCACAACAACAGGAATCGTTTTACCTGCTTGAACTACCTCTTCTCCCCTGTGGGCTATTATAGGAACTTCACCTGTCCGTAGGCCCACTAAGCCACCATTCTTGAAGGACGGAGCCCCTGCAAACGCTAAGGGGGATATCTGACGGCTTTTAGGCATGTTTCCTACCGTTCCTCCACCATAAGCACTGGCTGCAGAAAAGTCTGGCACAAATGGAGCTGAAGGCACTGTAGCTGGAGCAGCGGTTGCTGTTTTTGCGGCTCCCCCTAAAACATTAGCAAATAATCCAGTTGCCGCTTGCTTTACCAATAGATTCACTAATTCTTTACCTATGCCTCTTAAAAATTCATTAATCGCTTCAGAACCCTTTTTAGCTTCAAGAATCATGGAAGTCATTCCAGAAGCAAAAGCATCCCGCATTGTAAATGCTGTATCAGATGCAATTTCACCCCAGGTCATCATTTCATCCTTCATCTTCATTCCTGCAGCTTTCACCCCATCAAAAAAGTGTTTGGAGGAAGCTAGTCGCTCTGTGTCTAAATTATGTAATTGTTCATTGACCCATGTTTCTACGGTAATTCGATCCATACCCTTTTGTAAATAATCTACTTTTAGATCCTCGAGTATTTGTTTTTCTCGTGTATAAACAAATTCCGTCATTTTACCCATTTGTCCCTGCATGGAACGATAATTATCAGCTATTTGTTTGTTAACTTCCATTATTTCTTTTTTCTGGTCTTGAACTAATTTTTGAGGAAATTCAGACACTGAAAAACCTAGCGGACCCAATTCTGAAGGAAAATCCATTCCTGTAAAATCTAGAGGATCAGATAGATTATAGAAAGATGAAAAAGGTTTTGGTTCTGGAGGAGTAGGTAACTGTCCACCCTGTAGACCTTGTAAAGCCTCTATTTGCTTTCGTCTACCAGCAACAATATCTGTAATAGCATTTTTAAAGGTAGATGCAGATGCCGCCAAAGATATCTCCATATCTGCAGCAGCTTTTGCTAAAGCAGTTCCAGATTGCATTAAATTTATTCGTCCGGCAGCAATAGCAGGAGATATAGTAGATATCCAACCAAGAACACCTTTTGGAGATCCTAATTCAGCTATAAATTTACCTAATTCTGAACCAAATGTTTTGATAAAAGCTGTTGCAACTAGCTTACCACCATGATAGAAAGTATTTGATAAAAATTTGATTAAAAATTCTGTTTCAATTTTTACCCGTTCAAATGCTATTTTTATCCCCCCAACCCAATCATTTTTCATAAAAGATATAAAAGTTTTTAGATCAGCAATAACTCTACCTGTAGCATCTATAAAAGTTTGAGCCCAATCTAAAATAGCTACCTTATTATTCACTAACCAATTGCGAACAGCTATTCCAACATCTGTTACTGCAGGTAATAATTTCATACCAAATTCTATAGCCAGTTCTTTTACTAAACTCCAAATTGATCTAAACACATTGGTTGCACTACCTAATGTTCGTGCCATATCTCCTTGAGCTTGCTCCGTTTGTTTCATAATGGAACCATATCGAGCAGTAACTTTTTCTGCTTCCGTCATTACTCCCACACCGTCCCATATTCCAGCATTTAGAGCATATTGCTTAATATTGGTCTCATTTACAATAATACCTAATCTCTTTAACGCTTCTGCTTCCCCAGTGACACCAGCTTGCAATTTTATGAAGGCCTCTTCAGGTTTTAGATTATAGAAACTCGCAATGTCGTACGCTAATTCAGTTAAACCCTTACTCATATCTGCTGCTCCTTCAGCACCAAAGCCCATACTAGTAAACATAGCATTAAAAACAGATACGCTTTTACGAACTTCAAAAGCATTCATATACAAAGCTTTAGAAAGTTCCTCGGACCATTTTCTAGTAGATGCAGCCATGCCGCCCATAGTAACTTCGAAAAGGTTTTCACTTTCTTGTGCGTCCATTGCCATTTTAATGGAGGCGGTTCCTACTCCAAGTAAAGCTACCACAGCCCATTTAGCATACTGTTTTATTTTATTAAAAGCGGATTTAGCAAAGGAGGCCATTTTACTAAAAGCTGCTCCTGCCATAACCGACATTTTTTTAGCTCTGGCAGTTATGCTAGTGGCAGTTTTGGAGAAATGCTGCTTTATGTCATTTAACTGGGCTTTAATCTGGCCCTTTTCTATTTCAATAGCAACTTCAGCCGTTAAGAAATTCAAAGTACTCCTCCTAACCTTTCAATCCAATATTCTCTATTATGATTAGTAGTCATGTGACAACTTCTGCATAAAGAGATTAGGTTTTCTTCTTCACAGTTATTCTTATCATAATCGATGTGATGGACATCTAAAGCACGATCCAACTGCTCTTCCCTAAGTTTACAGACCTGACAAGTATGATCGTCTCTATCTCTAATCTGTTCCTTCAACTCTTCATTAAATTCAAGTGGATAATATCTATTATAATCATCTCCTTGCCAGTTCCAATGATTTTCCCCACTTATTTTAGCACTATGTTTCGCCCCTGCATCAGGGTGATCTGCAAAATATTTCAACCTGGAGGCACTCATTTTCTCCGCGGTTTCCGGATGTTCAGCATGGTGCTTCAGCACGCCGGTACTTATTTTCTCTCCAATTTCAGGATGCTCAGCATGGTGTTTCAGTATGGAAGCACTTAATTTAGCTCTATTCTCAGGATCTTCATAATATTTCTTCCTAGAGGCACCCATTTTCGCCCCAGTTTCTGGATGTTCAGCATGATATTTCTTCAAGGAAGCACCATGTTTGGCTCTTATTTCTGGTGTTCGTTCATATACTCCACGTCTCATTTTCTCTCCTCTTAATATAATATTTAGAGACACTTAATATTATACTGAACTACGTCCCCTTTTCTCTAGGTTCAATGGGCATTTCAGTTAACTCGTCCTCAACAGCATAACAGATAAGCATATTTTCAAACATATATTGTATGTTATCCGGGTGATATAGCTCAATCGTAGCTATTACTGCTGCATGATCTAATTTTCCGCTAGGGAGAAGTTGTGATCGAACCAATCGATATATTTCAATTATCGGTTCATTTTCCGAGAACAATTCCACATAGCACCCTTCACAGGGGGCCTCCTTGCCTCTTCCTTCGTGCACCCTCACGCATTCTTCACAACCTACTGCTCCAAGTCGCCAGGTGAGGAACTCCCTAAGTTTTTTACTCGTTCCTCCTCTTCCCTGAGTTTATCTTCATCATTTGCATCCGCTACTGCGTCATTACTTTCAGATAATTGATCTAAAGCTTCCGTTATAAATTTAACAAAATCTAAACTTTTCATCATTCTAGCTTTGTTCATTGCATTGCATTCTGCATCTACACCATCCAGTTGGACATTTTCCCAATCCACAATACAGTATTGCATAGTCAATAAAAAGGCTTGGGCAGTATCCTGTTTCTTTTGTTCAACCATCCGACCGCGAATCGCTTTATTCTTGGAAGTGGTTGTATCTCTTTCAATACTATTCGCTTGATCTATGGAAAGTTCCCGTAAACAGATTCCTCCTTGATCCTGCTTTGCTTTGTTGAACCAAAACCAAGTGCCTTCGTTCTTTGAACTGAAATTAGCCATCATTCTCTCCTATTAAATAAATTCTGATTAAATTAAAAGTTACAGGGGAGTCCCTCCACGTGGGAACTCCCCAAATACAGGGTAGTTCTATGAAGACGTAGTAAAGGTCTTATCCGCTCCATACACTTTACTTGTGTCATCTAATTCAATAACTGCTCGATAATGGTAAGTGGTTAATGCATCCAAACCAGTAATAGCGTTATCAAAAATATCAACAGCGGTCAATGTAGTAGCACTAACGGAAGTATCTGTGCCATAACTCGTGGTTGTTCCATATTCAAAATATGCATCAACAGAAGTTTCTTCGCCAATGGAAACTAACTCACCTATAAGTGTGACGCTATCTGCAGCTTCATCAAGTGCCCCTATTGTATTGCATGATACTGAAGAAGTAGATGAATTCAATTTCATCTTACCAGAAACCTTCAGTGAGCAAGCAACAGTGAGCAAACCAGTCTTATCCACCGATACTTCATCATACTTCGTAACCGAAGCGTAACTTGCAGGATCAGTTGTACTATCTAATTCAAGATAATTAGTAGCACTAAAGTACAAACGTAGATCCGTTATTTGTGTTTCATCATTGAAATGTGTCTCAAGCAATTGCTGTCCTGCATCCGAATCTAAAAGGAAATTACCACTCATTGTAATCTCCCCACCTTCTCCCTGAAGAGGAATGAAGGTTTTATGGGCTTGTCCCAAAGCAGAATCATCTGCAGTATCTTTAACGGAACCACTATATGCCCACACCATCATATCATTAACAGTAACGGCCCCAATTGACACTTTTCCTTTATATCCAGCTCTACCTGCCATAATTAATACCTTTCTAAAATTAGTTGTTTTCAATTTACGTTTTACTTACTATAATACGAAATTGGGACATCAAATCCCAAACGAAGATCCCTTTTTCCTCCCATCTGTTCAACATATACGGCTCATCATGTCTAGTCATACTAACCACTTTATAATTTTCAATATCCAACTCATCCTCGTCATCCGGTTCGTTAAATGCATCGGATATTTCCTGAAAAATATCGCATACTGCTTCTGATGATGGATCATCTGAATATATGTTAAATTGGATCAAAACATCCTCTTGATCTTCCGTGAGTGTACCCCCGCCGGTCCCCGTTATGATCCGCATCACAACATATGGAAATACAGCAGATGGAAGAGCTATAGTATTATAAAGCTCTGTAGCTCCGGATACATTCGCTTTGAAAAGGGTGTAAATTGCGTTAAATAATTCTTTAATCTTCCTTCCTCCTATTTTCTAATGTTCTCTTTCTATGTTTAATCCTCTTTGTTGTATGCTCCCGAGATTGTTTATACCCTTTTAATCCCGGAGCCCCCAAACGTTTCTGTCCTTTTTTAGCATGTTCAAAACAACAGAATTTCTTCTTATTTGTTATAGGAACTTCAAATACAATACTACAACCAGGCAAAAGGCAAAGCCTAAATTCTCTTGGAATACGCTGGCCACGCATTTTAGCTTTAGTTTCTTCAGAATGTGCTAAAGTTCCGTTTTCCTTCTTTGTTTGCAAACACCTTTTAATAGATTCTCTTGAATGGAAAGTGCTTCCCCCATGCCCCCCTTCAGCAAGATTGTACCCATTAGGAACTAAAGTATTATTCTCTTGAATATATAATTTTTCAAATCTCCCGGCATCTTTATAGGAAGAACAATTTTCTAAAACAATAAATTCAAAATTTTCTTTGCCATACTTTCTTATTGCTCTTCCTATGATAGAATCAGCACCAGAATGTTGTTTGAATCGACTACTTAAATTTTTTGTAATTCCAATATAAGATCTCTTTGTTATTACACAAAAGATTTGATATACAAAAACAGTCATACCTTAATATCCAAATTCATTTACTTTGCTCCGAATATCTTCTTAATTTTTCCTATGCTACCCAACAATGCAGGACGTAAAAAGGGCTGAGCACGTGTCCCTGGGTGATGCACTACTTTCACAGGATGCGAGGCACCAGGCCAAAACAGTGCTTTCTTAGTTTTTGGAGTAATAATATGTGGCTTCGTACCAAGTTCCACATGCGGTCCGTAATCTACATTCGTTCCGCAAACAGCCTTGTTTCCCTCAGTTTCACTTGTGATACTTCTGGCCAAAGTCCCTGTTTTTCTTTTACACAATTGTTTAGCTTTCCGTTCTACCACTAAGATAGCTTTTGTCAATCTCTCAGCTATCTCTTTATCTATTTCAGAAAGCAGATCATCGGTATTGTCTTGTATGTGCATTATTCTGATAATCCTAAATCTATCTTAAGATATCTATCAATTTCGTTCACATTGATTATATTTAGAATTTCGTATGTTTTCCCATCATATGTCACTCTCATATCCTGTGTAATATCTTGTATGGAGCAATACATGGTAGCAGCAAATAATTTCCCCATCTTCCCATATATTTTACCTTCAGATCCCGTGGCCCATTCCCATTTGCAAGGAAGATCAGATAGAAAGGTGGTTGGAACCTCAGTAGCACCCAAACCGATAACTGTGGAAACTACGGAAATAATATCCACTTTTGTTCTGAAAAAATGCTTCATTTAATTGACCATCCCATTAATAAAAACACCAATAGACGTTACACAGGCTCCTAATGCTACTGCAAGATATAGAAGTTTACCTTTCTGGTCTTCATTTATATGAGTAGATAACCGTCTATCTATATCGTTTACTTTTTGTGCTATTTGAATAAGCAAATCATGATCTGTTTTTTCCATTTTATATGGCTCCAAACACGGCCTTCCTGTTGATAAATGCTTTAAGTAAACGATCCGCTTCCAAAACTCCAGTAAGGAATTTTTCCTTCTTTATGGTGCGATCCCCAAACGTTTCTGATTCCAAATTAGAATACTGTGAATACAATGTACTGTCATTCTCAAATCTACACAGTATTACGGCTGCCTGTTTGATTGAGGGCGGTACAATCGAATGTCCTACGGTACAAGTTATCTCTATATTGTTCATACCCTTCTGAAACAACCCTGAATCATGATCTGATTGAAGAGCTGTCCAAGCAATTATATCCTCTGTATCCATATACACTGAATTATCATCAAATGTATAATAAGAAGTAGGCATTGTTTCCCCATGCACTGTGATGGATGAAACAGATAGCAATTTGTATCTATTTTTAGTGAAAAGGCGATTCTTTCCATTTCCATCTAAAACCAGTGTTTCGGTTTTGCTATAAAAGATATCATGGGTAACTTTCTCAATCATTTGCTCAACTTGCTGTATGATTGCTTTTTTCTCAGCATCGGAAATAGGCGTAACCCAATTATCTATATCCGTATCTGTAATGTAATTTACTACTGCTACCGGAGATACCGCAGGAGTACCTGTTCCAGATCCAGTTGCCATATTCTATTCCTTTGCCATTTCTTTACGTATATTCACAATGTGAGAGGAAATTATTTCTTTTCCCTTTTCTTCCGTTCGACCTGCTAGTAAGTAAGAAGGAAGCAGAATGCCTATAATTTCTTCCTCATCTTTATTAGCATGAAATAAATCTCTAATCTTCTGTGCTGCTCCCATAACCATTTTACCACGCACTTTAGGAGGTTCTAAAAGATCACCTTTGTTTCTGTAGTCCCCAATGAGCGTACGCAATTGCCCTATGATCTCCAGGTCAACCAACTCTTTCTGGGGCAATGGCACTTCTTCTAGATATTCCAAATTTCCTGTTAAAGGTAAATCGAACGGTTGCGTTTGCGGAACCAATAATGTCAACACATTATATTTATCCCGCTTGAATACTTGTAAAAGAGGAAGAGTGGAATTAGTACCCGCCATTCTACGAACCACATGTAATTTTTCTTCTTTAGCCAATGCTAATGCTATTTCTTTATCATCTGTACAACAAACAGCCATTTTTTCTATTTGAACAGTAACTTTTAGAGCTGCTATTTCTATTTCTCTAGCACCCCCGTAATTTCTCACTAAATACATATTATCTCTCCTATAAAAATATAAGTGGACCCCTAAGAGAAAGGAAGAATTAATCAAAGAGGTCCACCCATTACTTCTAACCTAACGTCAAACACTTAGTCAACACAACAGCATTAACGTTTTCAACTTCAAAGCACATTCTCATGGTGAACCACCACAAATCTCTTTCATTTGCAGCATCTCGCTCTTTCTCAAGAGTCAAAGTACGCTGTATGCCCCAAATCAGATTATTGGCCGGAGTAAGGAAACTATCTGTATACGCTCCTCCACCAACAACGCCATCACTATCCAAATCTATTGCCATCAAAGGAGCCGAAACAATAGGCACTGTACCATAACCTGGATTTGTAATACCGAGAACAGCCTGGTCACCTAAATTAGTAGCACGGCTAGAAAGCGACTCAACATAATCCTGCGTTACTCTAGAGTGATTCCAAAAACGGAAATCAGGTAGAGCCACCTTGGCATACTCGGGCGGCATAGATTTCAGCATTTTAGAAAACTTATGCTCTGTAAGATAAGGAGCATCCGAGGACGTTACCGAAATTCCGCCTGCGTTACTAAAGTCTGTGGTATGTCCCGAACCCAGAGCAGCATCTAGAATGGTAGCAGAACCAGATACATCATTCTCATAAGTCTCGCCTTCCTGACTATGCATAATACGATAACGCCAGCCATCATACAGACATCTTAAGTCATCAGCAGCAAAGGCACTTAGATCATGAGTATCACTGATCCAAGCAACCTCTTCGAGCTCATTGGCGATCTTTTTAGCGATCAATTTCAGAATGGTACCGTTCCAATCGCCAGTTGCATCTTCTTTATCATCGTCATTAATCGCCACACACCCTTTAGCTTTCTGGGTAGTAAGAGTGATCTGGTTAGCATCAAACGTTGACTTAAGATGTGAAGCTGAAGAATAGGTGGAAGCTGGAACTAAAAATCTACCAGTACCGTAGCCGACAGCATTGATGTACTTTTCCGGCTTATTCATTCGCACAATACGACAGTTATTCTTAAGCACGCTTTGATCGACTAGATAATCGATAAACAGGTTAGCTTCCTCGATACTTAACGTAACAGCCGTAGCCCCAGTTAAAGTGGACTTACTCATTTCGATGAGTTTCTTATTTTCAATCATTTTTTTCCTCTTTCAATAAAATTTTAATTTACTATTTCTACTTTCCAGTAATGGGAGTCAGTGATGGGAATTTGGTTCCCTCATTTTTCTCCACATCCTGCCCTGGAATACTCTTTCGCCCATTTGTGGACTTTTCAACAACTTCTACTCTATTAGACAGCACAGTAACAGCCTCGGACATCTTAGTGACGGCATCTGTAATTTCTTTTAGAGCATCTACATGAGCGTCCTTTTGGACCTCTTCCTTCTTCACTTGAGCCTCTTCCTTCGGAGCGTCCTTTTGGACCTCTTCCTTCTTTTCATTTTTCACATCTTCTTTAACCACCTCTACATCTTCCACACCTTGTGTAGCAGCATGCTTGGCTAAAACACCAATGGCCTCTTTCAGGTCATCTGGCAGGTCTACTTCAGAGTTATATTTATTAACCATTTCCATGGCCTTCTGAATTTCAGTGATAACTGCATCCACTTCCATCTTTTCAACATTAACTTCATCACCCACGAATTTCTTCAGTTCAGCAAGTATTTGCTCGTTCATAACTTTTCCTTTAGCTAAGTAATAATATTTACTTTCAACAAGACCATCCTTTTCCTTCCCAGCCACTCCATAAGATATGTTCACATTGCCTTCATAGTCAGTAGCTGGTGAATTATGCGAAAAAGATACATGCGACACATTTTTCACAACTTTCCCATTTACCTTTAAGACAGTACCGTCAACTTTACCGTTACTTTCAATAACGACATTTAATGAACCGTCTTCCGCTTTAGCAATAAGAAACTTCTGCTTATTTGCGGGACTTTTCACTAAACTCACTTCTACTGGCTGAATATCCTTCAGCTTTCTCTTTGCTTTTGCCATTTTACTCCTAACATATTCAGGGTACATATATTCATATTATTGATTTTCTGTATTTACAGAGGCGTACATCAGCCACAAGCCACGTACCCTTAACTTTCATCTTCTACTGCAGGACCAGCTAAACTAAATCCTGTAAGAGCACCCTCCTCAACGGACTTCCAAATTTCTGCATCATTTACCTTAACAGCCATTAACCAAGTCCCTTTTTTAACTGCTCTACCCGCTATAACTAAATCCACTGTGGAAATATAGGATTCAAGGATATTAGTATTTACTGCCGCCCCTTTGTGGTTAATCTTTGTAACTTGGGACATTGCCATGTAGTAATGTGCCGCTTTTCTTATTTCTTCAGCATTTACTGTATCTCCATCTGTATCCGTTTCATCCGGCTCATACACTATACCATAAAGTATATGTTCCTCCGAATCCTCCTCTTTTAAGATAATTAGGGCCTTTTGGAATTCCTCAACCTTATCAGTTGTACGGTTCTGAAGAGCTTTCTTAAAAAGTTCCCTATCAATAGTTTTCGTAGGAACTTCTATATTCCGTTTCTTCATCTCTTTGACTAGTATATCGTATTTATGAAGAAACTCAGTTCTAGTTCCAGGAAAAGGCATTTCTCCAGCATGCTTAAAGAACTTATAATGAAGCTGTTGGAATCTTGCACGTAAAGCGTGCAATCCGTGCACTGAAGATTTAGCCACATCCTCAGAAGAAAGGGTTTCAATTTTAATTTTTGGATTCAGTTTCTTCATTATGTTTTATCCGCTTCTAACAACTTTCTATAAGCATCCCGTTCTCTTTGTGTAGCTTCAAGATCAAATCGCCGATATCTCGTACAAATCTTGTTCCTCTCAGCCAATTCTAGTATATTTTGTAAAGTAATAGCTACTGTTGAATCCTCCGCTGATACCTCTGGCAGTAAAATGGTAGCTTCTTCAAATATATTAATTGCAATTTTATAAATAATAGCTTTCTCTATAGCAGACGTATATTTTCATAAGATGGGCAATAAAACGCACCTACATTGGGGATGCACTGGAATTAATGATCTAGCTTCCTCTACAGGATATTCACCAGCTTTACTTTTACATGAATCGCATCCATCTGAAGTATGCAATTCCAATTTAGTTACACCCAAATCCCTCATTCGTTCTA
>Ga0307379_10004892_pt1 | contig 18903 bp, 14 predicted proteins | sample UN2MG_FD_202237 | JGI IMG/M metagenome (GOLD analysis project Ga0307379, IMG submission 202237) | Soil microbial communities from Risofladan, Vaasa, Finland - UN-2 | ecosystem: Environmental > Terrestrial > Soil > Coastal area > Acid sulfate soil | place: Finland: Risofladan, Vaasa | collected... | reverse complement strand
ATCTATGTGCTGGCCCGCCGGTTCTTCTCGCGCCGCGTGGGGATTATTGCGTCGGCGGTGTTCCTGCTCACGCCGCAATTGCTTGCTTCGGTTGAGCTGATGGGGCCGGAATCGGGGATGGCGCTGGTGATAGTGCTCGCTTTTCTCGCGCTGACTGAATGGGCCGGGTGTGGAGAGCCGGCGGAGCGCCGTTCGTGGGTGATCCTGGTCGCCGTGCTTAGCTCGGGCGTGGCTGGTATGAAGCAGAGCGGAGCGGGCCACGCGGTGTTTTTCGGGCTGCTGCTGATAGTGTTGCCGCTGGCGTTTTTCCACGAGCGGTTTGGGGCGATGCTGCGCCATGCCGCGCTGTATGCCGCCATCACGGCGGTGCTGGGCGGCGGATGGTACGTTCGCTGCTGGGCGATGAGCGGCAATCCGCTGCATCCGTTCGGCACGAGCGCGCCGATGGCTCCCAACACTCACACCGGCGGAGGCAGGGGCAGCTCGCTGGTGTCGCTTGCTGCGTATCCCTGGAATTTGACGATGCACAGCCGCAGCTTCGGAACGCTCGCGACGGATAACCCGGGTCCGCTGCCGCTGGCGTTCATTCCGGTGTTGCTGCTGCTGTTGAGGCCGGTGCCGCGTTGGATGTGGCTGATGCTGGGCTATTGCGCGGTTTTTGCCGGGGCGATTTTCTTCACCTCGCAGATCACACGCTACCTGATCCCGATATTCGGGCTGACGGCGATAGCGGTGGGGGTGGCCGTCGAGCGGTTCGAATCGTTGGGCAAGCTTGCGGCATATTCGGCGGCAACGGCTGTCATACTGGCCGGGTTTGTTCAGGCGGGGCTGTCGGCAAGGGCGGTTGCGGGCGACCACGACAGCCGTCTGCGTGTTGTGCTTGGGGGCGAGTCGCGCGAGGAGTTTCTCGCGAAGGCGTCGTACAGCTACAGCGCTTTCGATTTCCTCAACGGCACCGCCGGCTCCGGCAGCCGCGTGCTGCTGTTGTACGGCCACGAGGCGTATTACCTGGACCTGCCCTATCTGATCGCGGGTTTCATGATGGTCGGCTCGCCGCTCGAGGCCGCCGATTACGAATCGGATGAGGCGTTTGCGGCCGCGATCGGAGCATTGGACGTCGACTATGTGTTTGTGGATGAGTACGTGCGCGATCTGTTTTACCCGCAATGGATTCAGCGCAACCCGCACGTGATCAAGCGGCAGGAGCATTTCCTCGGCAAGTGCTGCAAGCTGGTTTTCAGGATGACTGTTCACGACGGCAAGCGCATTCTCATATACAGGCTTCAGGGGCGCCGGCTGGCAGCGTCGGGTGCGCCTGGATGCGGCGGCTCGCAGCAGTAAAGGATCAAACGATGGCAAAACCGGAGGTTCTGATCGTCGGCATCGATGGCGCTACGTTCGAGCTGATCGACCCGTGGATAAAGCAGGGTTACCTGGCGAACATCGGCGGGCTGATGCAGCAAGGCGTGCGAGCGAATCTGGCGTCTACCCTAACGCCAAACACCTGCCCGGCGTGGAAATCGTTTTCCACCGGCCGCAACCCGGGCCGGCTGGGCGTTTTCAACTGGCGCAACAAGGTGTATGAATCGTATGACGTCAGGCTCGCGGAGCCGGGGCTGATTCCCGGGCGCGACCTGTGGGATATCATCGGGTCATCCGGTCGCAAGGTGGCGGTGGTCGGCGTGCCGATGACCTACCCGCCGCAGCCGGTGAACGGGGTGTTGCTGTCGGGAATGCTGACTCCGCCCAATGCGGTGTTTGCCTGGCCGCCCGAGCTGGTGCGCGAGATCGAGGACGAATTCGGCGAGTATCGGCTCGATCCGGCAGTGGTGTCGGAGGTCAGCGAGGACGAGCTGTTCGAGGATCAGAACGCCGTCACGATCAACCGCTTCCAGGTGTTGCGGCATGTCTTGCAGCGCGATGTTTACGATTTCGTGATGGTTGTTTTCACCGCGGCCGACCGCTTGCAGCACCTGTATTGGCCTCCGCCGGGCACGCTGGATCACGCGGTGCTGAAGACCTATCTGCAGATCGACACCTATATCGGGCAGCTTCGCGGGTTCATCGATGAAGACACGACGGTGCTGCTGATGTCGGATCATGGGTTCACAAAGCTGGACCGCTTCATGCACGTGAACCAGGTGCTTTCAGATATGGGCCTGCTGAAGGTTGCCAACCAGGGCGGCAATCTTCTGCAGCGGGTGGGCGTTACGCGGCAGTCGCTCGGGCGCCTCGCGCGGCGCGTGGGGCTGAACGATCTTCGCGCGAGCATGCCCGAGGCCGCCAAGCGGGCCGTGCCGCCTGGTCGTTTCGGGCTGGACATGGACCACACGCAGGCGTTCGGATGGTCAAGCGGCGAGATATTCATCAACCTGCGTGGCCGCGAGCCGCAGGGCATCGTCAACCAGGGCCTCGATTATTCTTCGCTGCGCGACCGCATCATCGAGCGGTTCGAGAACCTGACCGACAACGGCCGGCGCGTCAGGATGCGCGTGTATAAGCGCGAAGAAATCTACTCGGGCGACTACCTGCTGGAGGCGCCCGACCTCGTGATCGACATGAAGGAGCCGGGCTACGGAATGAACGGCTCGGTCGAGGGCAGCGACATCCGGGAGATACTGCCGGGCACTGTTTTTTCCGATAATCGCGGGATGGGTGGGCGGCACGACACCACGGGCATCCTGGTCGCGGGGGGGCCTGAAATCCGCCGGGGCGAGGAGATAGACAATGCCCGCATCATCGACATAGCCCCGACAGTGCTGCACGCGATGGGGCTGCCTGTGCCCGATGACATCGACGGCAGCGTGCTGCCGGTTTTTCGCGAAGACTCGGAAGCGGCCCGCAGGCCGGTCCGGCGCGTCGCGGCCGAGGAAACCGAGGCGGAGCCGGTCATGCTCAGCGAGTCTGAGCGCGAACGGCTGCAAACGGTTCTGAAAGGCTTCGGCTACCTTGGATGATGATACATGCCCGACAGCAATCGGTCGGAGGATTCCGGCGAACGCGAGCAGCTCAAGAATCGTGCAGCCCGCGGCGCCGTGCAAACGTTCTTTGCCAAGTATTACGCCACGGCAACGGGAATGGCTTACGGCGTGGCTATGGCTCGGATTCTCGATCCGAAGGATTTCGGCCTGGTTGCGCTGGCGGTTTTCTTCCTTATGCTTTCAACGCGGCTGCGCGAGTTCAGCCTCGACGAGATTCTGATCCAGAAGCAGGAAGACGACGACAAGGTCTATGCGACGCATTGGACGACGCAACTGACGCTCGGCGGATTCCAGCTCGTGCTGATTCTGGCTTCGCTTCCGCTGCTGAACCGCTTCTACCCGGAGGCCCGCGTGGAAAACGCGACGCTGACGGGCGTGCTGGGTGTGCTGCTGGCCGGCGAGATGCTGACCGTGGCGTCGTCTACGCCCTATACGATGCTGTGCAAGCAGATGCGTTTCCGGCACCTGGCGATCCTCGAGGTGAGCGGCTCGACCATCGGCGCGGGCAGCGGCATCGTCCTGGCGCTGAGCGGATTCGGCGTGTGGGGGCTGGCGGTGGGGCGGGCGGCGCCGGCGTTGTTTCGCTTCGCATACTGCTGGCTGCTGCGCCCTTGGAAGCCGCATTTCGCCTGGGACGCCCAGGTTGCCCGCTCGTTTTTCAGGCTGGGCATCTACATGTGGCTCACACAGACGACGCTGTTTCTGGCGTTTTCGGCCGGAGATTTCCTGGTGGGCAGCATGGTGGGGCTTGCGGCGCTGGGGTTTTTCTCGAAGGCGGGGCACCTGGTGGGGCTGCCGGCCGAGATCATCACCAGCATGCTCGCCACGGTCAGCTACCCGGTGTATTGCAGGCTGCAGAAGGATCCGCAGGACGTTGGCCGGGTGCTGGCGCGGGTGCTGGCGGTGGTTTACCGCTTCACGCTGCCGATTTCGCTGGGGATTCTGCTGGTGGGTGGCGAGGCGGTTGAGATCGTGCTCGGCGAGAAATGGCTTCCGGCGGTGCCGCTTTTGAAGATCATGGCGCTGTATACGGTGCTTCGCAGCGTGTTCGACGACACCGGCCGCGTGTTTGTGGCGCTGGGCAAGCCGCACATCACGGCGAAGCTGCGGGCGGTTCAGTCTGCCCTGCACCTTGCGGCCTGTTATCTGCTTGTGCGGAATTTCGGCGCGGTCGGCGCGGCCGTCAGCGTGGATTTCGGCGTGCTGCTGGGCGTGCTGCTGAATTACACATGTTTGCAGCGGATGATCGATCTGCCGCTGAGGCGTGTTTTCCTCCGGCCCACGCTCTGCGGGCTGCTGACGCTTGCCGTGACGATGGCCTCGGCGGCCGCACTCGCACCGATGGGGTTGTATGCCGCTTTCGTATTTAAGGGGACGTTGTGCGTGATGATGTATTTCGGATTGCTGTACCTGGTTGACCGTGAAGATATGCTGGGCGAGTTTGCCCTCCTCAAGACGGCGTTTGCGGTTCGGAGGAGCAAGCAATGAAGGTAGCGTTTCAGGTGGCTGCGCGTTTCGGCGGCACCGGCCTGGGTTACATCAGCTACCAGGCTGTACGGGGCATACGCGATGCAGGCATGCTGGCCGGCGTCGTGTGCATCAGCCATGCTGCCACCGACATAGACGACGATCTGATCACGGAGGTGCGAGCCGTGGAGAAGCTGTCGAGGCTGGTGCCGCGCCGGCTCGCGAACAAGCTCGGCCTCGATGCGCTGCTGCAGCAGAATTATTTCGGATTTGCCGCCGCCCGGCAACTGCACAACTGCGACATCGTTCACGGTTACACCGGCCAGATGCTGGAGACGATCAACTGCGCGCACAGATCGGGCATACGCTGCGTGCTGGACCGGCCCAACACGCACGTGAACTACCTCCGCCGGGCGATGCGCAGCGAGTATGCGAAGTATGATGTGCCCTTTGCGCCATACAGCGAGCGCCAGGCACAGCGCGAAGCCGATGAGCTGGACCTGGCCGACGCCGTTGTCACGTGCTCGCGGTTTGCGAAGGAGACTATGGTCGAGGAGGGCGTGGAAGAAAGCAAGGTCCACGTGGTGCCCTATGGCGTGGACCTCGATCTGTTTCGCCCGGCGCCGCGCGCAGAGTGCGGCGGGCCGTTCCGGGTGGCGTTTGCCGGTTTGATCTGCCTGCGAAAAGGTGTGCAATACCTGCTGGAGGCGTGGGATCAGCTCGCCCTGCCGGACTCCGAACTCGTGCTGCAGGGGCATCTGCTTGACGATGCGGTCGGTGTCGTGCAGTACTATGCGAATCGTTTTCCGTTCACGATACTGGCGCACAGCGAGAACATGGGCGACGTTTGCCGGCTGTACAACTCGGCGGACGTCTGTGTGTTTCCGTCTGTCGAGGATGGTTTCGGTATGGTTGTGGCCGAGGCGATGGCCTGCAACCGCCCTGTCGTTGTGACCGATCGGATGGGTGCGGCCGAGCTGGTACGCGAAGGCGCAGACGGCTACGTGATTCCAGGCGCCGACGTTGACGCCCTCAAGGAAAGGCTGGCGTATCTGCACGGCCGGCGCGACAGTTCGATCGGCGCCGAAGGCCGCAGCCGCCTGGCTCAGCTTACGTGGGCGAATTACCAGGCCCGGCTGCTGGACGTATATTCAGTCATGGGGGCTCAATGCGAAAGCTTGTGTCGGTAATAGTGCCGTGCCATAACCGGGGGCCGTTGCTGCCGTTCACGCTCGAGTCGCTCAAGGGGCAATCGGTAAGTCAGAAGGATTACGAGGTGCTGGTGGTAGATGACGGCTCGAGCGACTCGACCGTGCGCGTGGCAGAAAAGCACGCCTGGGAGCAGTGCCGGTATTTCCGCCGCCCGCATTACGGCAGGGCTGCGGCCAGGAACCACGGCATCAGCCAGGCTCGCGGCGAGGTGCTGATTTTTTCTGACAGCGATTCGATCGTCTGCCGCGATTTCGTTCACAATCACCTGCGGCACTACGAAAACGACAGCGCGCAAGCGGTGATAGGCGGCAAGCAGGAGATACTGACGCTGCTTCCCTGGTGGATGCCGGCTTGGCCGGCCGCTGCCGTGCTGCGGCGTATCGGCCGGCGCCGCCCCAGCGCCTATCGCCGCGCCGTGGCGATGCTGTTTCATGGAAAGCTGCGCCGCGTGGTGCCGATGCGCCGCATCGCGCAATACAGCAGCTACCTCGAGCGCAACGCAATGCCCTATCACCTGCCGGAGCCGCCGCCGGACATGCGCACAACGCCCATCCCGTGGATATACTACGTATCATGCAACGCCTCGGCGTCGCGCGAGGCAATCGAGCAGGCAGGCGGTTTCGACGAGAATTTCACCGGCTGGGGGCTTGAGGACATCGAGCTTGGTTTCAGGCTGCACAAGCGCGGCGTGCGGTTTGCCTATGATCCGGTCGCGGTCAATTATCATCAGACGCATGCGCTGAGCCTGCGAGGTCTGAACGAGACGGCCGACCGGAACCTGCGGTATTTTGCGCGCAAGCATCCGTGCCTGGAAGTGGAGCTGCACGCCGATTTCGTAGCGGGGCGCCTGAGCCTGGCCGACTACGAGGCACGCGTTGCGGCCGACCGGCAAACGCCCGTTACGGAGCAGATCGGCGGGGGATCATGATCACGCAAACACGCATAATGTTTGTCAGCCCCAATGCATTGCTCGGCGGGGGCGAGATCAACCAGATGCTGCTGGCAAGCCATCTGGACCGGGCGCGGTTCGTTCCGGAGGTGGTGGTTTCGGCCGATGGGCCATACTCCGACGAGCTGCGCGCCCGCGACATCCCGGTGAAGGTATTGTCGATCCGGCCGGTGCGTGTCGGCAGCCGCAAGCTTCCGTCGCCTGCCGCGGCCGCGCTGCTGTATCGTTACATACGCAAACGCCGGCCGCACATAGTCCACAGCTCCTCGCTGCCGGAAGACCTCCACAGCAGCGTGGCGGGCAGGATGGCGGGCGTGCCGGTTGTTCACGATGCCCAGACGATCATCTATCGCGCGGCCCCGTTCGATCGTTGGCGTGCGGCGGTTTCGGCGCGCGTGATCTGCATCTCGCACGCGATCCGCAATTCGATGGCGCGGGCGCGGCTGCCGGTTCATAACACCGAGGTGATCTACAGCGGGGTCGACCTGGCCGAGCATGCACGTGCAGACGGGCGCAAGTTCCGCGAGGAATTCGGCCTGGCCGATGCGCCGGTGGTGGGAATCGCCAGCAGACTCAGCCCCGAGAAGGGGCACGATTATTTCCTGCGTGCGGCGGCGGCCTTGAAGGAGCGCTTCCCGAATGCCCGCTTCCTGGTGGTCGGCGGTGCGACCTACGCGCCCCGGCAGTATGAGATGTATCTGAAGGACCTCAGCCACGCGCTGGGGTTGGACAACTGCGTGATTTTCACCGGCTTCCGGCGCGACGTCCTGAATGCGATAGCCGCGATGGACGTGCTGGTGTGCGCCGCCGACGAGGAGGCGCTCGGCAGGGTGGTGCTCGAGGCGATGGCATTGGGCAAGCCGGTGGTGGCCACGAAAGCCGGGGGCCCGTGCGAAACTGTCGAGGATGGCGTGACGGGCATGCTGGTCCGGCCCAACGACTCGCGCTCGCTGGCCGCAGCCATCGCGCGCATGTTGGAGAACCCGGAAAACGCCGGGCAGATGGGCCGGCGCGCCCGCGAGCGGGCGGAAAGCAGCTACAGCATCGAGCAGAACGTGGCGCGGGTGCAGGAGGTTTATCGCATTGTTCGTGCGCAGCACGCTGCGCGGAGGGCTCGATGAAAATACTGATGGTGTGCAACGGGGCGTATCCTGACGAGATCGGCGGGGCGCATACCTATGTCTATGAGCTGGCGCGCCATCTTGCGCAGCTCGGCCACGACACGAGCATCCTGACGCGGCGGAACACGCCCGATCTGCCGATGGAGGAAACGGTCGATGGCATACGATATATGCGCTATCCATACCACGATACGGGGGATCCCGTCCGTTGGCGGTATCTGCTGCGTGCTGGGGCGCGGGCGGGCTTCGATGCGATCGCCGATCAGGGTTTCGATGTGATCCACGGGCATTGGCCGCATTCGTCGTCGGGGGTGTTCAACCATTGGCGGGCGCGCAGCGCGTTGCGCGTCTACACCTTTCATTCGCCGTCGTTCGAGGAAGAACAGGTGGAAGCCGAGGTGCTGCGCCGCAATGAAAAGCGCGGGTTGCGTCATTGCATGAAGCGGCTGTGGGTGCCGCTGTCGATCCGCGAAAAACATAGCTGCGAGCAGAGGGTGCTGAAGCGGGTCGGAATGGTTTTCGTGCTCAGCCGGTACATGCAGGGGCGCCTGCTGGACAGCTTCAACGTGCCGGCCGATCGCATCCGCGTGGTGCCGGGCGGAGTGGACACCGAGCGTTTCTGCCCCGCCGACGACCGCCCTGCCATACGCGAGCGGCTGGGCCTTGCACCAGATAAGCAGGTACTGCTGACGGTGCGGCGGCTGGTGCCGCGCATGGGCCTGAAAACGCTCGTGGAGGCGATGCCGGCCGTGCTGCAGCAGCACCCTGGTACCGTCCTGTGTATCGGCGGCGCCGGGCCGCTCCGGGCAGACCTGCTGCGGCAGGTGCACGAGATGGGTCTGGAAAATTCGGTGCGGCTGCTGGGGCTGATTTCCGCCGAGAACCTGCCCGACTGGTACCGCGCCGCAGACTATTTCATCATGCCGTCTGAATATCTCGAGGGGTTCGGCCTGGCCACGCTCGAGGCGATGGCCTGCGGAACGCCCACGCTGGGAACGGCCGTCGGAGGCACTGCGGAATTGCTGACCGGCATCGATACGAGCCTGCTGTTCAACGGGTCGGCAGCTAGCCATCTCGCGGATGGGATCGTCTTTCATCTGGCGAATCAGACGGCGGCGCGGCTTCGCGAGCGCCTTGTCCGGCACGCTCGGAAGGTTTACGCATGGAGCACGATCGCCCCGTGGATTGCGTCGCTGTTGCAGGAGGAGCTTGATGGACTTCGCCGCCGGCAGGGCCGGCCGCCGGCTGTGGTCATGCCCGGCGCCGGGCGTTGAGGCGTTTGGGATTCTGGAGGGGCTACGTGAAAATATGCATGCTGACGGGAGCCTTTCCGCCCGACCGTTGCGGAGTGGGCGATTACGTCCAGCGGCTGTGCAGCCACCTGGCCGAACTGGGGGCGGAAGTTCACGTGGTCACAACCGCGCACTCCGAACCACAGCCGGAAGGATGGGATGGAGCCGTCAGGGTGCATCGCATCATGCGCAAGTGGAATTCGGCGGGCATGTGCAGGTTATCGCGGCTGATTCGGGAAATTCGGCCGGACGTGGTGCACGTGCAGTTTCCGTCGGTGGGGTATCATCGCGTGGCAGCGCTGGCGCTGCTGCCGCTGTATCTGCGCGCCAGCGGCCGACGCGCCATACTCACGCTGCACGAATACCTGATCTCGTCGCGGCTGAGCCGCATCCGCCAGACGATGATGGCGGCCGCGTCGCATGCTGTCATAACGGTCACGCCGGAAGACGAAGCAAGGCTGCGCCTGGCGCTGCCGTGGAAGCAGCAGAGCGTTCACTGCATCAGCATAGCCTCCAACATCGACCGGCAGCCGGGCGAGTCGTTCGACCGGACATCGTGCCGGAAGGCGTGGGGCATGGAACCGGACGCACCGGTGATATGTTTTTTCGGCAACCTCCACCCGGGCAAGGGCGTTGAGGAGCTGATCGATGCCTTCGCGGTCCTATCACGCACGTGCGAAGACGCCAGGCTGCTTCTGATCGGCTCGTTCGACCCGAGGCACACGCTGTACAGCTACGTGGTTCACCGCAAGATTCTGGACCTCAATCTGTCTGGCTCGGTCCGCGTGACCGGTTTCGTCAGCCGCCGGGAAGTATCGGAGCTGCTGCTGTCGTCGGACATCTGCGTGCTGCCTTTCCGCGAGGGGGTTTCGGTGCGCCGTGGAACGTTTCTGGCGGCGATGCGCCACAGCCTGCCCATAATAACCACTCAGCCCGACGGGGCGGCGCCGCCGGAGCTTGTGGATGGCGGAAACGTGCTGCTTGTTGGGCCGCAGGATACTGCGGGGCTGGCAAGATGCATGGAGATGCTCGTGCGGTCGCCGGAGCTTCGCAGCCGCCTTGCGCTGAATGTGGCGGAGTTGGACAGCCGGTTCTCGTGGCCGGAGATCGCGCGCCGCACGTTGGCCGTGTATGACTCGGCGCTCGGCAGCCAATGAAGGGAGGATCACCGGTGAAATGCGTTGTACTCTCGCACGCCTGCGTGGTGCCGAGGTACCAGGAGAAGCTGGCTATTCTCGCTGAAGACCCGAATATGAAGGTGGTTTTCGTGGCCCCGCCCTACAGCCGCGAAGGCGCCCGCATTGTGCATCTGGAAGGTTCGCCTCCGGATGGCTGCCGCGTGATCCGCGCCCGCACGATCTTCACGGGGAATATGTTCGTCACAATGTATCGCGGCCTCGAGCGTCTGCTGCGTGCCGAGAAGCCCGACGTGGTTTACGTCGAGGAGGAGCCTTGCAGCCTCGCCGCGGCGCAGGTCGCGCGGCTGTGCAGGAAGCTCGGGACCTTCACGTTCATATTCTTTTCGTGGGAAAACATTGCGCAGCGATGGTACCGCTTTCCTAACCCGCGCGTGTTCGTGTATCCGCGTTGCGAACGGCTCGTTTTTTCGCAGGCTCATGCCGGAGTGGCGGGCGGAGTGGAAGCGATGAAGGCGGCTCGCGAGCGAGGCTACCACGGCCCGATCACGGTCATCCCGCAGTTCGGTGTCGATGTAAACGTGTTCGCCAAGTGCAACACGGCCGCGTTGCGGCGCCGGCTGCAACTGACGCATCCTGTGGTCGGATACGTGGGCCGCCTGCTGCCGGAGAAAGGCGTGTCGACGCTTGTAGAAGCCTTCGCAAGGCTGCAACCCGATCACAACCTGCTGATTATAGGCAGCGGACCTGAAAGGAAACGGATCGAACAGCAGGTACAGGCGCTGGGGCTTGCCGATCGCACCCGCCTGATCGCTGCGGTGCCGCACGACGAGGTGCCGCATTATATGAATTGCATAGACACGCTGGTACTGCCGTCGCTGACCACGCAGGCATGGAAGGAGCAGTTTGGCCGGGTGCTGATCGAGGCGATGGCGTGCGAGGTGCCCGTGGTGGGATCAAGCTCGGGCGAGATACCTGCGGTAATCGGCCCCGCAGGCAGAATTTTCGCAGAAGGCGATGCGGCGGACCTTGCGGAGAAGCTCGCGGCCACGCTCGCCGGCGACCGCGCGCAAGCGGGTGCCATCGGCCGCAAGCGCGTGCTCGAGCATTACACGATGCGTGCGATAGCCGAGCGGTTGCGCAGATACATCTGCGACGTGCACGAGGCGTTCAACACACCCGCCCCGGGCCGCCGCGCAGGAGCAGCAAATGCCTACCCAGGAAGGTGACCTGCTTCGCGTGCCCAGCCATTACAGCTCGCGCACGCTGCTGCTGATTGTCTTGGGGATACTCGCCGTTGTGATTTTCGGCGTGGTGCTGGCATACACGCTCGCCTTCGGCGCGGTACTCGTGCCGGCTTTCGTGGCCACCGCCGCACCGTTCGTGATCCTGTTTCTGCTGGCGCGGCCGCGAACCGGGCTGTATGTTGTCGTATTCACCGCACCATACGTAGACGTGCTGAAAACGACCGCCCTCGGCGTCACGTTCCGGTTCAACGAAGTGTTAGGGCTGCTGCTGTTCATCGTGACGATCTTCTATCTGATGCGCACGCATCAGCGGCTCAACGTGGGGATGGTGGATGTTTTCATCGCGGGCCTGCTCGGCGTGATGCTCACATCGATCCTTGCGAATCTCGGCAATCTTCCAAACCCCGAGCGGCTCAAGCAGGTGCCTACAGCCTGGACCGACGTGACAGGCGAGCTCGATCGTCCCGAGTTCGCCCGCTACAAGACGATCATGCTGGCGATGGTTTCCTTCGCGGCGTACTTCTCAGTGAACAACCTGGTGCGGACGTGGACGGTCTGGCGCCGGTGCGTGAAGCTGCTGATGATCAGCAGCATGCTTGTGTGCGTGTGGGCGTTGCTGAACCTGCTGGGTTTCCTCGGCGGAATGGGCAGCGGGCTCGGGCTGCAGGCCAGCAACGTCTGGTATAAGGCGGGCGAGGCGCCGCGCATCACCGGCACGCTCAGCGAACCGTCCTACTTCGCCAATTTCCTCGTGCTCGTGATTCCGGTCGCGTTTTTCAGCTATGCTCTGCGCACGGTGCTGATCGGGCGGCGCCTTGACCTGCTGGCCGTGGTGCTGCTGTGCGGCACGCTTGTTTTCACCTTCTCCGGCGGCGGATGGGTTGTGTTTGCGTTTGAACTCGGGCTGCTGTTTCTGGTGTGCCTGCGCCACAGGCTGCCGCTGAGCAAATATGTCGCGATGGTTGCGGCGCTGGTGATCCTCGCATCGATGGCGCTGATGGCCGCCGCGCTGTTTACGGATGTAGACTACGCGCGCCTCGCCGACGACAACTGGAAGAAGGTGGAAGACCTGTTCACATCCGGCGTCGGCTCCGGCAGGCGGATCGCGCCCGACGTCGGCTGGATGATGTTTTGCGATAACCCGATCATCGGCGTCGGACCAGGAATGTTCCAGACATTCGAATACGACTACCTCATCAAGCTGGGGTTTGAAGGCGAGGCGCCCAGCAGCACCTTCTACGCGCGCGTGATGGGCGAGCTTGGCGGCTGCGGGCTGCTGATGGTGCTGGGGATTTTTCTGGCTGCCACGTGGACATCGCTGCGGTGGGCGAAACGCGCCTCGCATCCGCCCACGCAAGCAGCGTTGTGGGGGATGGGTGTGTCGTTTGTGGCCATCGCATTCCACTACCTCGCACATGCGAATTTCTGGTGGCCCTACGTGTGGGTGATGTTCGGCCTGGCCGCCTCCGGCGTTCGAATCGCGCGACGGCTGACGCTCGCCGGAGCACAGCGGTGGGAGGACGACCGATGACGGTGGCTTTCATCTCCCGCTGCCTCACTCACGGAGCCGGCGTGGGCAGATACGCCCGGCACCTGGTGCGCGAACTCAGCAGAATCTGCCCCGACGACATCGTGCTGCTGACGAACAAGCCGCTGGGCGCGCTCGCATGCAACCTGCGGGTTATCGAACGCCGCCGATCGAATCCGGCGTCAATCCTGCTGTGGGAGCAGGTGGATATACCGCGTATCGCGCGCCGCGAGCGGTTCGACGTGCTGTACAACCCCGACTACGTTCTGCCTGCCAGGTCGTGCTGCCCGGGGGTGGTAACAGTGCACGACATTTCCTACGCCACGCTGCCGCGTTACGCGGGGCTGAGGGCAAGGCTGTACTACGGCGCGTTCGCACGAGGCTCGGCAAGACGCGCACGCAAGGTAATAACGGTGTCGGAGTTTTCCCGCCGCACCATTCGCGACTATTTCGGCCTCGACGACGCAAACCTCGCAGTGGCCTATCCGGCGGCCGACGATCGCTTCCGCCCGCGCATCTGCGCCGGCGACATCGAAATGGTCCGCCGCAAGTATGGAATCGGGCGCGAATACATCCTGTATGTCGGCCTGCTGGGCGGATGGAAAAACGTCGAGGGCCTGCTCGAGGCATACGCACGAGTTCTGCGCGAAGCGGACCGGCCGATCGACCTCGTGCTCGCCGGACGCACCTGCAGCGGAACCGCCGGCATAATGGCCGCGGCAGGCAACATGCAATTCGGCAGTTACCTGCACGTGCTGGCAAACGCAGACGACGACGATCTGCCGCTGTTGTACAACGGCGCAGCCGTTTTCGCCTTTCCGTCGCTCAGCGAGGGATTCGGGCTGCCGCCCCTCGAGGCGATGCAGTCGGGCGTTCCCGTGGTTTGCACGAATGCAGGCGCGCTGCCGGAGGTTACGGGCAACGCCGCCGTGCAGGTGCCGCCGGACAACGTCAACAGCCTCGCTGAAGCCCTCCTGAACGTGCTGCACGACCAGAAGCTCCGCGAGCGGATGGCGGCGAAGGGGCTTGAGCAAGCGCGGAAATTCTCGTGGGAGCGCTGTGCGCGGCAGGTGGCAGACGTCTTCCAGGAAGTTGCCGGTTGCAGCGAGAAGAAGGCGGATGCCGTTGAATCCGCCGGAGTGCAGCAGCGATGAAAGTTTGCATGATATCCGGGTCATATCCCGCGATGCCGTGCGGCGTGGGGGATTACACGGCCCACCTTGCCGGTGAACTCGCCCGCGCCGGAGTCGGCGTGGACGTGCTGGCGTGCAGCCATCCGCAGGTCGAGCCGCGGCGGAACGGATCGGTCGACGTTTTCCCGGTGCTGGGGGTAATTCCTGCGCTCGATGCACGCCGGATTTCCACCCACGCGCGCGAGCGAGGCTGCGACCTGATCCACATCCAATACCCCACGTGGGCGTTCCGCAGAAGCTTGAGCATTCCGCTGTTGCCCGGGCTGCTGCGGCTTATGCAGCGCCGGCCGGTTGTCGTTACAATGCACGAGGTGTCGCATTGCCATCCGCTGAACCGCCTGAGGCTGATTCCCATAGCATATTCGGCGTCTGCGGTCACGGCCACCACCGAAGAAGATTCACGCTGGCTGGCGACCCGGCTGCCCGGCCTCGGCAAACGCATAGCACACATCCCCATCGGTGCGTTCGTCGAACCTTCGTTGCGGCCGGATTACGACCGCATCCGTCAGCGCCGCGAGCTTGGCATAGCCGACGACGAGATAGCCGTCTGCCATTTCGGTTTTGTGCTGCGCAACAAGCTGCTCGAGCACCTGCTGCGGGCCGCACGAGCGGCGATCGACTCGGGTGCGCGCATTCGATTGGTGTTTATGTCGGGCTTCGAACGAACCGAAGGCGAATACGGGGCGCAAATCCGCCAAATGATTCGCGAGCTTGGTCTTTCACAACATGTTTCGGAAACAGGCTACGTGCAGCCCGGCGATGTTTCCAGGTTCATCAGCGCGTGCGACATCGCGGTGTTGCTGTTCCGCGACGGCGCCTCGTTCCGACGCAGCAGCATGCTAACGGTGATGGCTCACGGGCTGCCGGTGATCTCGTACCGCGGTGCAACGCCGCCGGCCGGCCTGCGCGACGCCGATAACATCGTGCTGGTGGAGACGGACGACATTGCCGGAATAGCCGACAGGATGCTGAGGCTGTGCAACGACGCACACCTTCGCCGCCGCATCGGCGAGGCCGGGAGGAAAACCGCAGACACATTTTCCTGGCCGTCGATCGCGCGGCGGACCGCCGAGCTGTATCAACGGCTCCTGCGATAAACCGCCGCGCCGCAAGGCCGATATTAACCCGGAAGGACGGGACCATGGAGGGGCGCTTGTGAAAATCGCCATCGTACACGAATGGTTGACAGTAATGGGCGGAGCCGAACTGGTGGTGCAGATGCTCCACGAGCTGTTTCCGTCGGCACCGATCTACGTGCTCGCTCACAACCCCGCCAAAATGCCCGATCATTTTCGGACGATGGACATCCGCACGTCGTTCATTCAGAAACTCCCGTTTGCGAAAACGAAGTACAGGGCCTACCTGCCGCTGTTTCCCATCGCCGTCGAGCAATACGACCTGTCGGAATATGACCTTGTGATATCGAGCAGCCACTGCTGCGCCCACGGAGTCATCACCCGGTCCGACGCAGTTCATGTCTGCTACTGCTACACGCCCGTCAGATACGCCTGGGATTTGTATCACAGTTATATGAAGTCGCTGGGCAGGCTGTCGCGACTGGCCGCCGCGCCCCTGCTGACGTTCATCCGCCAATGGGATTATACCTCGGCGCAACGAGTCGACAAATTCGTCGCCATTTCCAACGTTGTTCGCGAACGCATCCGCAAGCACTACGGCCGCAACTCGCAGGTGCTGTATCCGCCGGTCGATACTCAGCGCTTCCGGCCCGTGCCGCGGGCGGAAATCGGCGATTATTTTTTCATCATGTCGAGGTTTGTCCCGTACAAACGAGTCGACCTCGCGGTGCAGGCGTTCAATAAGCTCAACCTGCCGCTGTATGTGGCTGGTGAAGGCCCGCTGGCGGCAAGGCTGCGGAAGATGGCCGGGCCGAGCGTTACCTTCCTCGGCCGCATCTCCGATGAAGACGCCGGCAACCTGATGGCCCGCTGCAAGGCCTTCATAATGCCGCAGGAGGAGGATTTCGGGCTGACTGCCGTTGAAGCCCATGCCGCCGGACGGCCGGTGATCGCCTACGGGCGGGGCGGCGCTCTCGACACGGTCGCAGATGGAACAACCGGTGCGTTCTTCCATGAGCAGTCGCCCGAGGCGCTCGCCGAAACCGTTGCTTCCTTCAAGGCCGACGAATACGACCCGGAAGCGATGTGCCGCAGCGCGGCGAGGTTCACGCTCGCGCAATTCAAGAACCGCTTCCGCCGACTTGTCCTCGGCATCAGCGAGGAACGCCGCTGGCCGGCCGCCGGGCCTGCCCCGTCACAAACGTCGGAACGCTAGCCATGCAGACATCGACAACGGAAAAAACGGTCGACACGACAACGACACAGGCGCCGGAGCTTCCACCCCGCGCCGAGCGGCGGTCGATGTTGGCCCGGGTGCTCGTAGCATTCAACCGCTGGTTCGGCGAGATACACGCCTCGGCGCTTGCCGTGTCCGACGCGGTGATGATATTCATCGGCTTCATGATCAGCTACTGGATTCGCTTCCACACGGAATGGTTCGGAGTGCCCGACGTCATAGTCGACATCCGCCACACTTACGCCCTCGTTCCGTGGCTCGTGTTCATCTGGATTTTCGCGTGCCCCACGTTCGACATCTACCTGTACCGCAGCGGGTTCACGTGGCTGCACCTGCTGATCAAGGTGATAGGCGCCGTGCTGCTGGCCACGGCCGTGTCGCTGGTGCTCAACCAGCTCTCGGGCGTGCAGCATTCCCGCATCATGATCATATTCGGCTGGGCCTTCGCGCTCGTGCTGATCGGCCTGGCGCGCGTCATCGTGAATCTGCTTGTGCTTGCAGCGCACGCGCGCGGCGTCGGCGTGATGCGCGTGGCAGTGGTAGGCGCCGAACCGCCCGCAGCCGAGGTAGTCGACAAGATGCGCGCGCACCGCAAGCTCGGCTACGACGTGATCGGCGGCATAGTCGATCCGCCATTCGGCACCAGGAGCTTCGCTTCGATAGGGCTGCCCGTGCTCGGCTCGATCGACAACATCCGCCGCGTCGTGCGCAGCCATGCAATAGACCAGATTCTGATCGCACTGCCGATGTCCGAGCGAGATCGGATAATCCGGATATTGTCCGAATTTGAAACCGACGCCGTGTCCGTCCGCATACTGTCGAGCGTGATCGATCGGCTCACGCGCCCGGTCGAAGTGGGCGAGATCGGAGACATCCGCCTGCTGGCCATTCAGCAGCACCCGCTGGCGAGTTGGCGGGGGGTTATCAAACGCCTGATGGATTTCACCGTCGCGCTTGTGGGGCTGGTCTTGCTTTCACCGCTGCTGCTGGCGATAGCGGCGGCCGTCAGGCTTTCATCGCCGGGCCCGATCCTGTTCCGCCAGACACGCGTCGGCCGGGACGACCGCCCGTTCACCATGTACAAATTCCGCTCGATGCGCACCGACGCCGAAAACGACACCGGCCCGGTCTGGGCGATGCCGAACGACAACCGGCGCACGAAGATCGGGGCGTTCCTGCGCCGCACGAGCCTCGACGAGTTGCCCCAGCTTTACAACATACTGGTCGGCCAGATGAGCCTGGTCGGCCCGCGGCCCGAGCGGCCCGAGTTCGTCGCAGAATTCAAGAAACAGATTCCGGCCTATCTGCGCCGCCACAAGGTAAAGGCCGGCCTCACCGGATGGGCGCAGGCAAACGGCTGGCGAGGCAATACGTCCGTCGAGAAGCGGATCGAGTGCGACCTGTGGTATATCGCCAACTGGTCGCTCAGCCTCGACGTCGAAATCGTTCTCAAGACCATTGTCGAAATTTTCCGGGCCAAGAATGCATACTGATATCAAGCAGGGGGCGGATACGCTCCGCACAGATGGAATAACACGAGGAAGGCTTGTGGCGGCCGCATTGCCGCTTGCGGCGCTCGTCGCCTATTACCACGACGTCGCGGTGCAGTTGGGCGTGCGGTGGTGGAATGACCCCAACTACTCGCACGGTTTCTTCGTGCCGATGTTCAGCCTGTATTTTCTATGGGAACGGCGCCGCGACATCGCCGAGGTGCCCGTGCGATGGTCGGCGCTCGGCGTTCCCGTGATGCTTGCAGCCGCCGGCCTGCGGATGTTCGGCCACCTGATCTTCTCGCCATACATCGCCGGCATGTCGCTGGTGGTGATGCTGGCCGGCGCAGTGATTTTTTGCTTCGGCCTGCGGCTGACGCGGCAACTGTGGCTGCCGATCGCATTCCTGGTCCTGATGCTGCCGTTGCCCACGCCCGCTTACGAGGCGGTCGCCCTGCCCCTGCAGCGTTTTGCGGCGATCTTCGCCACAAGAGTGCTTCACACGGTGGGCATACCGGTGCTGCGCGAAGGCAACGTCATCCATTTCGCGGGAAAATCGCTCGAGGTGGCCCAGGCGTGCAGCGGCATGCGGCTGCTGATCGGATTCGTAGCCATGGGCATTGCGGTGGCCCACCTGTCGAAACGACCTATATGGCATAAATCGTTGCTGGTCGCGTCAACGTTCCCCATCGCCATAGTGGCCAACGCGGTGCGGGTGGCCGGCACGGGCATCCTGTACAACACGATGGGCGAAGCCGCCGCCGAAGGCTTCTTCCACGCATTCTCGGGATGGCTGCTGTTTGTGATCGCACTGGGGCTGCTCGCACTCGAGTCGTTCGCGTTGTCTTTCCTGTTCGCACCGCGCAACACGGATAAACGCCAATGAAAGACCTTGCGTTCTATGCCTGCACCGCTATTCTGCTCGGACTATGGGCCTCACACGCGCAATTCGTGAGCTGGGCCGATTCGCGCAG
>Ga0307379_10004891_pt1 | contig 18904 bp, 21 predicted proteins | sample UN2MG_FD_202237 | JGI IMG/M metagenome (GOLD analysis project Ga0307379, IMG submission 202237) | Soil microbial communities from Risofladan, Vaasa, Finland - UN-2 | ecosystem: Environmental > Terrestrial > Soil > Coastal area > Acid sulfate soil | place: Finland: Risofladan, Vaasa | collected... | reverse complement strand
CATGGTCCCCAAGTTGCTTGAGTACAACATCTTTCGATGTAGTAAACTTGCCTTTTCCATGTCGTTCAGGAAACCAAACATCTGCAGTTTCCTCTGGAAGTCCTTGCCAAGAGTCAAACCCAATTAATTTAGTGTTTGGGTAATCCTTTAGTATTGCGTTTACCTGAACCATATAACTCCATCCAACATACACACCAAACTCCAGGCATGTTCCGCCTTCTGGAAAGTTATCGTTTGCTTTTTTAAAAGCCCTGTATATCATAATTTTTTTAATTGGTTAATAATCAGTTCGGAAGTATTTCCTTTTCCAAGCCATTGAGCAGACATTGTCGGTCTGTGCTCTAGCCAGTTTAAGACATCGCTTGTTGTTGACATTAATTTTTTTACATTCAGGTCTAACATATAAGAACAATTATTAACTACAGACTCCGGTCGTTCTGTAAAATCTCTAGGAACTATAACAGGCTTATTCATAAGTGCGGGTTCTTCCTGTGCAGTACCAGAGTCAGAAATAATAAACAATGAGTCATACTGAAATTCTAGAAACTCCTTGTAAGACATTAAATTTTTTAAGTCTATATGTTTTAATTTTATATTAAATTTCTCTAGCGCTCTCATAGTTCTCTTGAACTTTAACATATAAACAGGCACGTCAAATGTCTCCTGCATTAGATTAGCATAGAATACTATTTGTCTAAGCCTATCCTGATACTTGAAATTTTCTGGTCTATGTATATCTAAAACTACATGTGAATTTTTAGAATGTCTGTTCAGGTTAAAATTATTCCTGAATACTTCTACTATTGTATTACCCACAACATGTATATTTTCTTCTGGAAGGTTCTCTGCAATTAAGTTTTGCTTGTAATGCTCATGATACACAAAATGATAGTCCGAACAATGGTCACATACAGTTCTATTAATTTCCTCGAGCATACGTTTGTCACCTGAGCGCATGCCGGCTTCGATATGAGCTATTCTATAACCTTCTTTCTTCAGGGGAATAGCAGCCGTAACAGAGTTTGAATCTCCAAGAAATATTATAAGATCTGGACGTTGAGGAAGGTCATCCATTAAATCTAGTAAACTTACAGATAGTTCTGCAGTTTGACGATAATGTTGTTTTCCATGCCCACCAATTTTTAAGTTAAAATCAGGTTCGCGAATATTCAGGTCTTTAAAGAATACGCCAGATAGTAGGTTATCAAAATGTTGTCCAGTATGTATTAGAGTATGATTAAACTCAGAATCTAATTTCTTAAATATCTCTGACATTCGTATAAAGTCTGGGCGTATGCCTGTAACTGTTACGATATTTTTCATGATATTTCCTTTAAGAATTGTGAATAATTGTTGTAATTTAAATCTTTAAATTTTACTGTTTGTTCTTTTAAAGTAGTGTGATGATATAATTTGTTGTTATGAATTCCCTGTAAAGGACTAGAATTAAAGAACATTGGGTGATATAGATGAATAGCTATTGGATTTTCTATAAATCTTTTTTGTAATCCAAGTCTTGTTATTCTAACTAATATCTCATTATCGTCCCAAGAATGATCGTCTTTGTATCTTTCGTCAAATCCTCCTATCGCATATAAATCTTCTTTTGCGATAGCTGATATAAAATGATAATGATTAGGTCTATAAACTTTATGGTTATACCAAATTATTTGTCCAGCATACGGATTTTCTCCCGGTCTCAAGTGATGAGTAGTTTTAAAAATCGGTCGCATAAATTGCTCTACAGAAGCGATGTTTGGTTGAGCATACACTCCTTCAGAAGCAAACTCGTTCAGGGCAATCGTATGAAATGTATGATACATTCCTTTTAAGGATAATGTATCTACTGTTTTAAGTAAGTCACCCATATGATATGTTTCTGGGTTTTGAATAACTATTTTATCTCCAGAAGCTCGTGAAAAAGCTATGTTATATGCCATACACGGATTAAACCATTGTTTATCTACTACTTCTAACAGAGTTACATTGCCATTACATCTTGCTTTTAATTCACTCAAGTCTAGTTTATGTTCTTCACTACTACCGTCGTCAACTATAATTATTTCATAGTCTTTCACAGAAGATTCATTTATAGACTCGAGAACCTTGTGTAATTGCCTGCGTCTATTAAAATATGCCATGCAAATACTAATCATAATATTTTCTGATGTCCTCATAGTAATGATTTTCTGGATAAGCTCCTCCTACCACATGAGTGCTATCCCAGTATTTGTAAAGTGGATAACCGCCAAGTCTCCACACAATGTGTGGAATATCTCGTTCAAACATATAGATATCTCCACCACTATTTAATAAATTTGTTGTATAAAATTGCTCAGTGCAATTATTTAAAAATTGATGCAAATATTTTCCTTTACAAACATAGAATGTGAATAAATAAAAATAAGTATGAAAGTATGATTTTTTAAAATCATAGTATTGCTTGAGTACATCTTTGAATTCAGCAACCCCCTTGTACTTAGTTAAGTACAGAGAGTATGTCCCAGCATTTGATGCTCGAAGCGAGTTTTCTATTTTTTGTCTTTCTCTAAAGAATTGAGCAATAAATATTTTTCTCCAATGATGTTGATTGCTTGTGATTCCTTTCAAGTGTCCAAACCAAATTAATTCATATTCTTTTTTACTACCACGAAGTAATTTTAAAGCCAACTGATAGCCACTTACATCAGAAGGTGTTTCGAGCGTCTCAGAAACTATCTCATATGTTATGTTCAAAGTTGGTTTTAAACTTTCCAAGTATTGTATATATTCTGGACAAGGTATACCATTTATACCTATATAAAAATCTGCGTCTGAGAATTGTTCAATAAAAACATCAAACATTTCTTTTACTATATGCATCTTATCTCCAGATGGAACAAAACTACTGAATACTACGGCAACCATATTACTCCTATCCCTCCCCACTCAAAAGGAGGCTCTTTTATTTCTACATGCTTGTATTTCTTTTTTAATTCTTCCCAAACTTTATAAATTAAAATATTAAATTTTTGATGGTATGTACTATCAATAATATCATGAAAAGCAACCATACCTCCAGGTCTTACCATATCATAATAATTCAGGAAGTCATCTCCGGCAAATTCTCCAACATGGTTTCCATCTATAAACAGCAGATCAAACTTGATGTCTGTCATTTTATGTACTAACTCAACTATTTCTGGTAAACCACTATTACCCTGTATATAAGTAAAACTGCAGTTATCTTTCATTTTATTTACATCGTATCGAGGATCAATAAATTCTATTGTATATAGAGTATCACATATTAAACTAAAACTCATTGTGGATCCACCATCATAAGAACCAATTTCCAGAACATTTTTTACCTTTTGTTCATCTAAGATAGATAAGAATGGTAACCATTCCTCTTTCTTTTGTTGTATTTTAAATTCAAGTGCTTTATCCCAGTTACTTATTAAATGGTCTGGTAAATTTTTCATGCCCGGGTGTTCCTCCCCACTTTTTTATAAAGTATTGTTGATTTTTTCCAAATCCAGAGTTTATTTTAGAATCCTTTTTTATTGTCATAGAATTTCTAAACAGGGCTGGGTTCATTTCTAAAGAACCAACATGTCGCTCAATATTTCCATACACTTTGTTTAATGCTAAAACTAATCTATAGTGCATATCGTTGTCTTCAAAATATGCTGGGAAGAATTTAGCATCAAAAACATGTCCTTCTGTTTCTAAAAAATAGCTCCAGCATTCTTGTGACATAGTAAACATTGACCACAGACAGTTACCAGTTGCTAGCCAAAAAGGTTTCACATCTAATAATTTTTCATGGACATCTTTTAATTGAGTATTACCAATAACTACATCATCATTTAGGAACAAAATAAAATCGCTGTTTCTAAATTGTTCTATTCCAAGATTCCAACTAGCGGATACTCCAAGGTTTTGTCCAGGAATAATTATTTGTACTTTATTATTCTTCACTAAATCCATATTACTTATACTTTCTGCAATTCCTTGTTTACCATTATCAATGATAAGCAGTTTTTCAAAGTATTCTTGCTGAATATTTAATGGTACTAATGCCTCCATTAGTAAATCTTTTCTATTAATTGTTGGTATTACTATATTTAATTTTTGCATAAAAAATAAAGGGGAGGGTGTCCTCCCCAAATGTTTACTCAAATAGATTTTTATTTGAAATTTCTGCTAGTTCTCCTGCCTCTTCTAGAGACTTGAATCCACTAACAGTATTTCTAGGCTTCCCATTTAAAGAGTTATTATCAATGCTAGTCATTACTGAACATTTACCACCAATAAGGTCATTAGCAATATCCTGTGCACTAACATCTTCTTCCTCTATAAGTTCACTACCTACAGCTTTTAACAGAGTATAAATATAGACATAAGCTTTATCAGTTAATGTAAAGTTACTCCATAGTTTTCTGTTTGTGTATTTACCTTCTGTAACATCGAATGTAACAGTTATCATATCGTTATTATTCTTTGTCGTACCGACTTCTGCTGCTGTAATTTTCACATTATAGCGCGAATCTGGTAAAGGTTGAAAGTCAGTGTTTCCGGCATCTTCGCCTACTTTTTTGAAATTTACTCCCATTATAAGTTTTTGATTAATAATGCATTATTTTTTAGCTTTACTTTTAGTTGTTTTATCGTTCTCTTTATCTTTCTCTTTCAGATCATTTATTAGTAAGTCTGCCTCACTATCTTTTAAATCTAGTAAAGAATCTATACAGAAGTCATCTTTAAGTATATTACCCATTTCTTCTCGACCAATCTCGCCAACAAATGCTTCTAACATACCCAGTTGTTCTGCTGTAACTCCCGCAGTTTTTATTTTCTTTTTAGCGTATACAATGTCCTTATTACGACCTACACTTTCGTTCATACGAACTTTTTGATCAAATACTACGGGATCTCTTTCGAGTCCTTCTATACCAATATATTCCACAAAAGATTGATACGTGAAATCAAAATTGGCAGGTAATGTATTTGTTCTGTCTTTTTCAACTCTAGCTAAAAAGACTTCTTTTCCATCTCTTATTGTTTTTGTTAGTTCAAGAACTACATCAAACATATAAGGAAGGTCTTTTGGGCCATCTGGTTTAGTACCTAGAATTTTCATAAATTCTTCTTGACTGTACATAGTAGCCGACCTTGCGGTCACAATTACATTCATATCAAGAGATAGAAGTCTATCGATTAGATTTTTTACTTCTACTTTTATAGGTCTATAATCTTTAGGTTGTAAAGTATAGTTTGGATTGCCATTCTTAACTTTCAGGCGAGTAAGGTGCATATCCATTATTTTTTCATAGAGTGGTGTGAAAGGATCAATAACAATTGTCTTGAATCCCTGAGGATCCTCTATTAGTTCCTCGATAGCCTTTAGTACTTCTTTAGGATTACTGGTTTCAATACGTTGAAAATCAAAATATTTTCCATAGTGCTTGGAACCTTTTTCTGTATCTATACAAGCTACGTTTGGAAATTGTAAACTAGTTACAGTCTTACCCGTTCCAGCTTCGCCGTATATATACATTTTTAATCTATCAGCCTGTACTTCGGCTTTTTTAAACATACTCATCGTTGCAACTGATTAGTATTTCGTATAATGAAATTGATAGGATAGCAACTTTTCATATAGATGATAAGTAGCTTCTACGTCCTTTAAACAATACTCAGCTATCAATTTTATATTTCCTTTTTTAAATTCTTCTTCTACATTTTCAGCTTTTACCACACCTTCTTTTGGAGATTTTATTCCAAAATGATCACACATTAAACGTAATGTTCCGAAGGCATATTTGTCATAGTCTCCTACAACAAGTTTCACATCGAAGTGAGGATTCCTTGAAAAGCGTCTCATATCTAAAAAAGCATTGTTAGTTGGCGTCAGGCCATGCTTCATACTTCTTTTTAATATGAATGGTACATCGAAGTTTAATCCATTAAATGAAATAAATACTCCTTTGAACTTTTCTAGTATTTTCCAAAATCTGGCTAGGATAGATTTTTCGTCCGGCTCTCCGATTATTGAGGTAGAATCAAATAGACTTCCATTTTGTGTAGTTCTATGTAATCCAATACAGACTATTTCTCCATAAAATGGGTTAGTCGCCATGATTAATCTTCGATGCTTTTCTTTTTCTATATCAGTCCATTCCGGATTTCTAGCAAAAGCTTTTTCCAGTTGTCTGTTTAATTCTTCCTGTTGAATTTCTGTCAGAGGTTCTTGTTGTGGTATTGTTTCCGCATCAAATGTAAGTGTATCCAAAATATATACCTCTTATTATAAATTTAATTCTGTATCCAACGGAGCCAAGTAAAATTTATCCTGATATTTAGGATCAATAGTTGCTTCTAATCTGGCCTTCACCAATTCAGGAGAATTAGTGATTGTTGAGATATGTCCTAATAAAATCCAGGCAGTTTTCTCTAGATCTATGTTATCTTTTATATAATCTAAAGTTTGTTGTGTACCTAAATGCCCAAAAGGACTTCGTATTCTATCTTTTAGTACATCGTCGTATTCAGCAGTTTTTTCAAGTTCAGTTTCGTCATAATCAGTTTCCAGTAGATATGCATCACATTCGGCAATAGCCATGCGTACGACTTTACCTATAGCACCGGTGTCTGTCACATATGCAAATCGTTTTCCAGTTTTAGTTTCCGTTATAATAAATCCTACACTCGGTCTATCATGTCGCGTATCGAAAACTAACACTTCAAGGCCTCCGATTGTATATTTATCCCCGTGCTTTATGTGTCTAACATCGCACGCATTAAACAACTTCTCTTTTTTCTTGAAAGATTCTCTAAGCATATACAGAGGAGCCCCAGATTTTCTTCCGAGCACTCCAGCCCCATTAATGTGGTCCCCATGAGAATGGGTGACGAACACCGCATCTGGGGTTACCGGGCCTCCGTTCGCTTCAACTAACTTCTTGTAACTAACTCCAGCTTCAATAAGAATGAAGGCATCGTCAGTTTGAACCTTACAAGCATTTCCAGATGAGCTGCTATATAACGGTCTTATCCTCATTAAATTAATTTGATTATTAAACGCCCATTATCATTATAGATTTTATCTATGGTCCTTTTTTTCCAATCCGGTAGAGAATTCCCATCTATATCAGTTTTATGTATTACACATACCGCTTCATCTATCATTGGTGTTTTAAGGGTTAAATATAACCTTTCAATTAACTCTATTGGACTTCCATCAGCCTCTATTACTAGTACATTACTACAATGTAACATCTGGCTCTGTTTGATTATTATCAGGCTCTATTTTATTTCCGGAAATTCTGAATTCTTCCCAGAAAACCTGGTTATTATTTATTAAATCTTTTATGTTTTTTTGTTTAGCACTCAACTGTGATTTACCAGTTTTTACTTCAATAAAAACAACCTTGTCTTGCTCAAATGCTATTAAATCGATGGGTTGCCCGAGGAATTTAGTATTCCGGGTGTCGTAGGTGAAACCTTCAAGAAAAGGGGCCAATTGTTCTGAGATTTGCCCTAATCTAACTTCGCTTGATTTCTTTTGACTCAGCAACTTTTTGTAATTTTGAGTAAGAGTTTTATTTTGTCTAAATTTTATTATACTGTATACTATTAATATAACAATAATTACAGACAAAATCCATAGCAGTGTAGTCATTTTTTTCTATCCTCTAGGCCTTGGTTTTAGGTATTTATTACATGTAAATCCACAATAAACTCCACATTTCAGGGTTCCATTTGGAAATATATCAGCAGAATCCATAGAATAATCGGCCCATGTTTTAAATAAATGTTTTTTATCCAGAGGACAGTTTATCTTGTTAACTTTAATCACTGCATTTTTAATGCTTTGTGGTCTATTCTTTATAGTTCCGGATGCTACCTTTGATTCAAGATAACGTTTTAATTCTATACATGCCGCATCTGAATCTTCTGTATGTTTTTCAATCATTGTTATTAATTCTTTGTCACTGATATTCAGAGACGTTTGCTCTCCAGGCAGGTTAGGTAGTAGAGCAATTACTCTTTTTCTCAGGCTCTCTACTTTCTCCATACTGATACCTTTTCGGCCAGTTCCCATTCTATCAGCAATACGCAGGTCGATTAGAGTATTTATATTCTCTGAACCTACTTTAGTAATTAATTTTTTAATTGACAAATCTGATTTTTTAGGAGATGCATCAAATAAATGATTCACTACTAGTAGAACTACTTGACTTACGATGTTCCTTGAAAATCCCCATCGTGTAAGTATTCTTTCTGCTAGATATGCTCCAACGTTTTCATGATTGTAAAAATGAATACCAGTATCAGTGGTAATTTTTGTATAAGGCTTTCCTATATCATGCAGGAGTGCAGCAAGTCGAAGTACAAGTACTCTTTCAGCATCAAGCTTGATAGAATCCATAGCAATCATAATGTGCTGATATAGTTCAAGTCCTATTGCCTTATTTGATTGTTCTATTCCTATACAATTCTTTAGTTCAGGAAAGAACTCATCTAGAATATTCAGAGTATTCATTAGATTAAAAGCTTTACTCGGCTTGGAACTTCGAGTAAATAAATTATATAGTTCCGGATATATTTGTTTTTGATTCACAGGAATGAGGCGAAGTCTTTGTTCCTTTATAGCCTCCTGAGTATCGTAATCAAGATTCCAGCCGGTTCCAAGAACTGCGGCTTGCACAGGTGCACGTAGTATTCGTGCCTTGGACTCAAGTATTCTATCGGCAGGGTTCCCTATGAATTTAATTATTTTGTTTGCAATATCTTGTTTGCCCTTGTGAAAATCTATGAACGTATCTTCTTCGATATCATAGTATATTGCGTTAATTGTAAAATCTCGAGAATTAGAATCTTCTTCTAAATTTCCCGTGTAATCATAATTGTAGTAAGTATTTATAAGTGTTATTTTCTTGAGCGGATATACATATACTGTAGTTCCATTCAAGTTTATAAGTATCCTATGGTTATACTCGTCTACATTTATAAGGTTGTTCTGGAATTTCTTTCTTAACTCTGCAAGCGTCGCCTTGACACATACATCCCATCCACTAGGAGCTACCCCCATATACATGTCACGGGCAGTCCCTCCACATAAGTAGGGCTTGAGTTTAAGATTCTTGAATTCATTTAAAATTATATTTTTCATTCTTTTTTAATTGTACCATCGGTTAATATTTCTTTATCCAACCATACTTCGATAGGTCTAATACTAGTCCCCCTACCTCTAATCTGGTATAGATCACATAACATGGTGGCGTGCGCCCTTGACCAAGTCTTGTCTACTTCTTTCCAGTCTATGGATTCGCCGTAAATTTTCTTCAAGTTTTTATCCTTGGGGTCCGGATATTTACAATATCCTCTATTTGCCCTGTTCATCTTGGGAGTATAAAACTTGCAGTTCGCACAACACCGTGTTACACGTAGGTTTGGTCTAACGTCTTGTTCAGGAGGGTCCTCTTTCTTGGGACCCCTGAACTCATAGTCTATATCTATAGGCATTAGTAAGGTCTGTTTATTCCTTCGACAAATTGAAGGTTTTCGTGAAAGTTATCCCACTCGTCCTGAGTTTGTGGTATTGGTTCTACAATACCGGAATTAGTTGCCACAAAATCACTTACTGGAGGGTATTCCTCATTCATTTCCTTGAAGAATCTTTTTCTTCTTTCAGCGATTTCTTCTGGCGTTAAAGTTGTCTTGTTCATACTCCTCCGAATTTTCTGTTTTCATTGAAGAATCTATCTCGTTCTTCTAGATCTTCTGGAATCGCTTCCACAACTCCAGAGCTGGTAACTACAAAATCGTTTACTGGAGGAAATTCCAGATCCATGTCTCGTAGAAATTTTAATCCATCTTCTCTGGTATGTGGTTGGTTGTTGGTATGTGGTTGGTTGTTGTTAGTTGCCATTTGCTGCTCCTTTATTTTTTAATAAGTTTTCCAATTAGATGATCGTATTCATGTTGAATAACAATTGAGTTCATATCCTGTTTGCCAAAAAGTTTGGTAGTATGTACCTGTGGACCATCAAGTAACTGATAAAATACTGTTACATTTAATTCTCTCTTTACTGGTCTCATATATCGAGGTACACTCAAGCATGCTTCTAGTTGACGCACAGTCTTGCCACTAGTTTTTATTTTTGGATTTATAAGTTCTGTAAAAACAAAGTCAGGCATTTCTTTACTGCCCCTGTTTGCTCGCACAACAAATACTGCCGGACAAGGAGTATCCTTCCACCAGATTTGAGGAGCTGCAAGTCCTAGAGTATTTTCCATATTTGACATAGCAGTATCCTTCAGGTCTTGTACAAGTTCCGCAATCTCATCAGACCAAATTTGTTGCATATCCTCGGACACGTCACTCAAAAATGATTTTTTTTCTTTTGGTACGCATGGAACGCAGACCTGATTCAGGACTGGGTTACCGTAAATATTTATTTCTCTGACCATAATTTCTTGTATATTCCGTTTCGTTTATAAAATTGATATTTTAATAGAGAGACCTTGACATCTACAAAGTCTATCATAGTAGCTTCAGTTTTACCTGGAGCCTTTCTCATTAGTCTTCCTGCGGTTTGCTTGAGTTTTACTTCAGATTGCATAGGTGCACACAGCAAAGCCAGGTCTAGTTTAGGTATATCAATCCCTGTGCTAAATAAAGCATAGGTAGATATTATTTTTTTACAACGCCCATCGAGTAACTTTTCCATTACAAGTCTTCGTTGTTTCTTTGTCATTTTAGATGTCAGAATCTCTGCATCGTCCCCAAAGTGTTTCTTGAGCGCTTCCACCTGAGCGATACGCACACATAGAAAACACATTGTCCTATCCTTGTATTCTTCACTATTGGCCGTATCTATGATAAGTTGGTTTCTATCTTTATCCTCAGAAAGATCAGTTATTAGAGTTTGATATTCATCACTACTAAAAATCGGAAAATGATAGTTAGTATTGATTTTAACTATATTTGGTTTTACCAGAACATCCTCGAGTAGCGCTGTATCTACTGTATAGATCTTGGGACCTGTTGCAAAATGTATTACCTCTGTCAAGCCATCGTCTCGTTTAGGGGTTGCACTAAATCCGAACTTGTACTTAGCCGATAGATGCGTCATAGTATGATAATAAGTTTCTGCTCCAACTATATGTACTTCATCTGCAATTACCTGACCAAATCTTTCATTAATTAGATCAAATCTTTTATCATCTAGTTTAGCCATTGATTGATGTAGGGCAACTGTTACTGGTTTTACTTCCCATCTGCCGTCACCAATAAACCCAATATCATCAGGATTCAGATTAGTAAATTTTGCGAACGAGTTCACAGTCTGGTTAGCTAGTTCAATGGTATGAACTAAAATCAGGGTAGGCTCTTTTCGCTTGATGGTTAATGCCACAAAGGTTATAGTCTTGCCAGAGCCAGTCATTGCTTCTATGATACCTACAGTTTTTCCCATACATGTATCTACAATACCTTGTTGATAATCGCGCAGGGTTCCAGTAAACTTTAGACCATCAAAGTACTCTTTTTGAATATTTGATACTCTATTATCTTTTATCTCTATATCAGTAATGCCTTGTTTTTGACACGCCTCTATCACACGGTGTAGGGCTCCAATTGGTATATCAATAACATCCCCATCAATTTTATAGTAAATTAAATTGGAAGGGGTGGACCAATTAGATAGACCCATATCCATTCTCTTGAAGAAAAGAGGGTTATCAATTGTAAGCATATGGCGAGTAGATTCAAGTATATTTTTAGGTAACCCCGCAATATACGCCCTACTTCCTAATAAAATAAACATTCTATTTTTTGATTAAATTTACCCGAAATTGGGTGTCTTATTTGCGTACTTCTTATACCAAAAATATACGTCAACTATTGAAATAGACATATTAAATGACTATATTGAATATATACAAATTTTTACATAAATCAAATCAGAGGAGAAAATGAACGAAACAGCACGTATTCTAGAAGAACTATTTGATAAAGGGTATGCTACACGTGAGATCCCACTAATAGGAGATAAATTAAAAGCTAAAGTAAAAAGTTTAGCTGGTAAAGATCAGCTTGATATAGAATCTGATATGGGCAAAGATAGGACCAAAAATAACCCAGCGGCCTATGTTATACATAACTATGGTCTAAGGTTACTCGGCAAAACTGTAACCCATTATGGAGATAGAGAGTTCAAGGATTCTATTGAAGCTGTAGAATTTTTAAAAACTCTTACAAGCTCATTACTTGATAAATTAGTAAAAGCTCAAAATAAGCTAGAAAAAGATGTTCGAAAAGCTCTTGACATGGAGAACGTAGAAGCAAATTTTTCGGAAACGGGCCACTTGCCAGAAAAGTCAGAGCAGCAGCCAGAGGCATAAACCTTGGCGAGCCCGGCAGTCTGAGAGAGGCCATCCTTATAAAAGCGGTAGATCAAGAATACAATCTACGCTACACGGAACAGCTTCTGACTGCAGCATCAGCAATGGTAGCAGGAGGCAAGGCTGATCTTAAAATGTTGAATAGTTACTTGAGGGATTATAATGATTTAGTATTTGGAAAATCATTTAAAAAGAAAAAGGTTTCAAAAAATGAGAAAGAAGAATTATTTGAAAACCTGAAAGGATTCAGAACAATGTTCGGAGGAGACAAAGTAACTTTTAAACCAAAGGTTGGTAAAAAGTTTGACAAGGAAGTTTCATCAATGAGTATACATGATCTTTTGAAATTGGAGAATAACTAAGTGCCAGAAGAAGCAATTATAGACGAAGGACAAAATCAAATTACTTATAATGTAGTTCTTGATCCTGGTGATATAGCAAGACAAGCGGAGGAAATACGCAACCAACTTGATTTAGCACTAGGAGTTGGTAGTAATGCCGGTGCCCAGTTTGCAGGCACGACAGAGTTTATTAACCCACAGTTCGGCCCGCCCCTGGATCCTAGTATGTCTCCCATGCAGGGAAACTTTGGAAGTGCTGTAGATGAATCTTTTTGGGACAAAGCAAAAAACCAATTTGGGGATGCGTACCAAAATCTTAGTGCTGGAATGGACAGAATTAGACAAGACATGTCTATGATGGTTGATCGTGGTTCTAATGTAATTCAAAGATTTCAACCAACACCACAGCAACAACCTATGAATCCTTATGAGAATTTATTACCAGATACTTTTGGTGAGTATCTTCTTGGGTCGTTAGGTTTTGGTGGGGACATTACTGGCCCCGTAGCTCCAAGTGAATACCAAAGATATTCTAATACTAAATTAGGGGAAGAGCTGTCTGATTTTGGTAAAGGTAACATGGGAGCTGGGATTGGTATGGCTATAGGCACTATGATTGCTCCAGGCCCCGGTACTCTGGCAGGTTGGATGTGGGGGTCAACTGTAGACGAAGCTACAGAATTATTAACAGGTACTTATAACAAGAGAAATGATCTTGCCGAAGGACTACAAGAAATAGCAAGGCAGCAGTATGGTACGATCAGTCAAGATGAAGCAAGAGGTGTTGCTGATCAAATAGTAGATTTTACTTTTACTCCAGAGGGAATTGGTAAAGGGTATGATACTGAAGAAATAAGTACAAACATTCTTCAGTTTGCAAACGAAGGAGGATTTAGTAATGTCAGAAATACTGAACAGTTCAAAGAAAAAATTCAGGCAATAACTGAAGACCTTCGACAGTTTGGAAGAGATATGGGGATTTTTCAGGAAGATGCTATATCTATTTTAGCTGAAATGGAACAGAAAGGAATTGTAAAAGTTGAGAATATGAGAGAGCTCTCATCCAACATGAAATTTTATAGTGGTGTAACTGGTATGTCACCTACTCAATTATTACAAGGGGCGGCAGCAACGGCAGAACAATTCAGGCAAACTATGGAACCAGAAGCAGCAATGAATATGTTTGTTGATGCTACAGTTGAATCTGGTCGCTTGATAAGAAGTACAGATCCAGATGCACAGAGTTTGGCATACAGGCTTGGAGGGCAGCAGGGTATTACACAAACCTTGATCAATTCTTATGATAAGTTCTATAGTGGCTCTTTAGGCGAACTTGAACGAATGACTGAATTTTTTGGCAAAGAAACTGGAGGCAGTACAGGAAGTTCGTACGAAGACGTAAATATATCAGCTCAAAATTTTAATCCGGCAACATGGTTCGATTACCAAGGTGACGGAGGTAGAAAGGCTACGGGGGACGAATCTTTGGGCGGGATAACTACCAGGTGGGGAGAAAGAGCACTTGATAAATGGAAGGAACTGGGTCTTCAAGACGCATATGGTAATCCTACACCTAGTCAATTAAAAGGAATTTTAAACCAGTTTTACCCAGATTTAACCCGTAATGAAACTGATGCAATTATAACAACCCTAGTGCAAAATATGAAAGACCTCGACAAAGGAGATCAATTTGACAATATTATGAAATCGGGGAAGGTTATGTCTAAATTACAAAGTTTAATGCAGAATGAAGAAACAACTCTTTGGGGGGATATTCAAAACATGCCACTACTTCCCGGTGGTGGATCATTAACTGGAGTACAAAATGTATTCAAGGACGTTGGATACGGAATAGGAACTGCTGTAGAATGGGCTTGGAATGGTGGCCGGGATGTGGGGCTAGGTGGTCCTAAGTATAATTCAGAAACAGGGGAGATAGAGTATGGATTGTTGAATGCAGGCGGAGCGCTAGATATATTTAATCGTACTCCTAGTTTTTTAGGTGAAACTATAGATGAAGATTTAATGTCAAACGATCCTGGAGTTAGAAGACAATTATTACTTGGATCAGAAAGTGACTATAATAAAAATAAAAAAGAGTGGATGAAGGATGAATTAAAAACTCTTATGCCAGGAACAGATATAAGTACATTATTAAGAATGCCCAAAAAAGAAAGAGAGCGTCGTCTAAAACAAGAAGAAGATGATAGAAATTCAGTAATCGATTTTACAATGGGCAACATGTCTAGTGCATTAGAAAATGATAAAATCTTTGCTTATTCTATGTTAAGAACTGGCCCAGACGTAAAACAAAGATTTGAAGAAACTGCGTATTATGCAGAAGAAATAGAAAAGTGGTTAGAAGAGGAACCAGGTATATTACAAACTACCGACGGCTCATTAAAAACATCACAAGAAACCACTCAAATGTTCATAGAAAAATTCGGTAATAAGTTTGACCTGAATGATGCAGAATTACAAAGAGTAGTATATCAGGGACAACGTGTACAAGATAATACAAAGATGAGGACAATTATCACAGATGATGAAGAATTGAAGGGATTCGAAGCTGGAGCTGGAAACATGTTAAAGATGGGACGACGTCTAGAAGGAAAGTTTCTTGAAGACGAAAAGAAAAGATTAAAAGGATATACATATACCAATAAAGAAGGAAAAGAGATAGAAGTAAAAGGTTCTCTACAGGAATCTACAGAGTTATTTCAATCAGCCTTACATGAGGAACTTTTAGTAACTAAACTTCCTGAATCACTTGGATCGTCTGCCAGTATACTTGGAAAATCATATACAGTTTTAGCTGAAATGGAAAGAAATGGTGAAATTGGTAGAGATGAGTATGATGAGTATTACATGAAAGAAATGGAAAAATCGATAACCGGGGGAAAAGGATTTACTACTGAACAAAGAGATGCTTTTGGAAAATTAATATATAGATCTCCTGTAAAAAAACCTTTTACTTACATGACAAAAGAAAAAGGATATGTGAAAGACATTAATGAGCAAGGTAAATTAGAAAAATTTAAAGAGGACTATGAGTCTCAATTTGAGGGTGAAACTCTTGATATAGGTAAAGTTTCAGTTATGATGGCTTGGAATACAATGGCAGAGCGAAAATTAGGAACCGGTGAATCGTTTGAATTAACTAAATATACCAAAAAAGAATTTGACATGACAGAAAAACTATATGAGGATCTAAGTAAAGAACCAATGAATGAGAAAGACCTCAGAAGTAGATTAGAATATCTAAGACAGAACACCACTCTAAGTCAAGAAGATTTTAGAGATATGGCAAAAGAAAAATATGATATAGATATTAATGATGACGATAAACAAATGGGTTTAAGTATGAGAATAATAAAAGATAATTCACTACTCCATTCACAATATTTATATTCGATTGCTACAAGAAATGGGTATGGAACAAATTTAGTTGCCCCTTCTAAATCGAGGGAGGGTAGTTAAGGATAATGAATATTCAACAGCCAAAAATAGATTTAAAGAACACATTCAGTGTTTACCTAGAAGGTATTCCTGTAAATTTTTCTGATGTTACCATTTCAGAAAAAGAAGGAGGAATTCCAGCAGCATCTATTGCTTTCGCGGCTAGTGCCGGAATAATGAGAATTTTACCAGGAACTATAGTACAGATTTTTGGAAAGGTAAAATCAGAAGATACCGAGTATTTATTATTTGAAGGAGAAATCACAGCAATAAATTATCAAAGAAGTTCTACTCAAAAAATGGTAGTGCTAAAAGCATTATCTTTATTGGGAGCTATGATAACGGCAAAATATCTACCGTCTGATAGATTAGTAGGTAAAGAATTTAAAGAAGCCATAGGTATTTCACAAAGTAAAATTTTAATTTTAAATGATAAAGATGCAGATTCAAGTGTTGGACCAACACAATCGGGTGACATAAAAAATATAAAAAATGAATCAGAGCCTACCATTTGTTCCGGTAGAATAAAAGATTTAACTATAACCTCTTTGTTCAACTTGACAGACGATTTTCAAAGATATTTAGCACCAGACCAGCCAGGAGGCAAAGGAGATTTTGCCCCAATGCTACAAGAGTTTAGTAAGATATTTGAATACAACGATTTATATTATGGATTAAAATCATTATCTTATAAATTTGGTAGATCAATGTTTGTTGGACCTAATCCAGATCTTTTGAATAAAATATTAATTGATGTATTTTTAGAGGCCATGAATAGCACTAGATCATCTGGAATGGAAATGGTATTTTCAGAAAATCCTTTTTCACTAATGCAAATAATGATAGAATTTCAAAGAAACTTACACTATGATTTTTTTAGTCCGGCGGCATACACAGCTTGTAGACCTTTTTATGTAAAAGGAAATAAAGCATGGGAACCTTTACGCACAATTTATACCCCAAAATTAGAAGTTGGTCCTCCTGCACTATGTAATGTATTTTTTCCAGAACAGATCAGTACATATACATACTCTAGAGAAATGATGAATGAGCCTACACGAGTTATTGGTAGGGCAGTGACTTCTTTTTTAACAAACCAACCGGTAGATTTATCCCCATGCATTTTATATCCGGACATAGGTTTGCGTACAGATGCCGCAGCAGCAAATTTTTCTCTAGAAGAAACTTATAGAGGAATAAATTACAAAACAATTCCATATAGTAATTTACATTCAGATGTGATTACAGACAAAAAAACAAAAAATGAGAATGGTAAAAAGACAACAAACAAATCTGATATAACGCCAGAAGATATGAAAGGAGATATAGGAAATACAATAAAGTCATTTGCATACGTTGATTATATAAATATGAGATATCAGGGAAGACAAACCTCCATTTCTGCAGAGTGGTCTCCGTATAGAATGATAGGACTTCCTGGACTTATCATTGAAGAGAACGGAGTTTCAATCGTAGGGGTTATAAGTTCCCTTGAAACACAAATAAGTGCAAACGGTTCTGCAACAACTAGGGCCGTGCTCAGAAATACTAAAATAGTTTATGATGATGAATTTGAAAAAACACCTTTCTCTAGGGTTCCTCCAGATAATCTTGAGGGGTTTGAAAGGTTTTTAATTCACGATTTAACAAATGATGGTATGATGGCAACAAACCCATTGATGTTCTATGAAAATTTATATTCATTTGAAAATGTAGGAATGGATATATATACTTATATTACAAATGGAATGTTATCTGCTAATGAGGGATTTTATAAATTAATTAAAGAAAAAGGAATTTTAGACTATGCAGAGGATAGATTAAACCCAGCAAATTTTGAAATACCAATTCACCCCAGAATAGATAATTCTATTCTACATTTTTTAAGGGGAGAAAACGAAGATGGAATAATTGATGGTAATTTAAATTTAACAATCCCAGATGAATATAATAAAAAAACTGAAATAAGAAATACTTTTTTATTATATAAGGCAATTATTGAGTTAAAAAAACAATACACTTCTAGAAAGTATAATGAGTCTAACAACGAAAAAAAATATACTATGGATCAAGCATATAATTTTATGCATAGTATAAATAGACGTAATGTTATTAGTAAAGAGGATTATTTTAATTTTATAGGTGCCAAAATAAATAGAACCAGTTATGATGAGGATGCTTATGATGGCAAAATTATATTTTCAGATAATGGTATAGATGAACTACGAAGTACCATTTCAGAAATGTCAGATCTACAATACACGAGGATAGTTGACACCTCAGAGGCGCAAACTTTAAAATTAAAAAAGAGAATTGCTCGACTAGAAACAGAAATAGAAGAAATAAATGATTGGATAAAAGATTTAAGTCGCAATGAAGCAGCAAATAAGAATGAAATAAATAAACAAGAAACAATCCTTAGTGAGAAGCAACAAGAATTAGATACTTATATGACAAATCTAAATACAATAAAAGAAAGAACCGAGGCTAACACAGCCACTACAGAAAAAGATTATGACTCAGAAATTTATAAACCCTATAATATGAATAGACGTATGCACGTAGTGTATGCTTTTCAAAATACGGGAGTTTCCAACGATAAATTAAAGGTAATAAAATAATGCCAGCAACAGAACTAGGATTTTTACTTCTTAACCTGCAAGAGAGACTACAGGAAGGACAAGACCATTCTTTAGAAGAGGTTTTGG
>Ga0307379_10004890_pt1 | contig 18904 bp, 15 predicted proteins | sample UN2MG_FD_202237 | JGI IMG/M metagenome (GOLD analysis project Ga0307379, IMG submission 202237) | Soil microbial communities from Risofladan, Vaasa, Finland - UN-2 | ecosystem: Environmental > Terrestrial > Soil > Coastal area > Acid sulfate soil | place: Finland: Risofladan, Vaasa | collected... | reverse complement strand
AGAGCCGTTACAATCGAAGGTATGCAGGATTTTCTCATCGTTCACTTCCTTTCATTTTCTGACAGGCGAATGCAGGCTTTGTAGGGTGTGCACAGCACACCATTTTCAAAGTTGGTGGGCAATGCCCACCCTACGCCTTGTTAACTGCTTATTCTAATAGAAAAGCTCGCTCTTGCCAATGTGTCTTGAAAAATACATTGGCAAAACGAGCTTATATGAAACGAGGTGATTTTAATCGGCTCGACTTTGTAGGGTGTGCACAGCACACCATTTTCAAAGTTGGTGGGCAATGCCCACCCTACATATACCGGCAGCCGGACGCCTCGTCTTCGCTCGGCATGAAGAAGCTCTTCACCCTGAATTAGCCTTTAGCCCTGAGTGTAACCGAAGGGGAAGTCGAAGGGTGCCGGAATCTGTTATCAAGGATTTCCCTGCCTGGCCGGTCGCTCCCTGCGCGGTCTCGGCTCGCCTTCACGAGGTCCCCGTACCGGCGGCCGGTCGCCGCCTACAGATCCACGCTGGTAGCCGATAATCAGCTTATCGAGACGGTCGGCAGTTTGTGTGGCTTTTTCTTTCACTGCCAGCTTGTGAATCGCCCGCAGTTCATTGAGCCGCGCTTCAGATTCCGTCGCCGGCCTGCCCGGACCCTTGAGTTTGGCAAGCTCCTGCTCTATGGCCCTAATTGCCGTCTGCCGCTCTCTCATCGCCGTCATCATCTTTTCTCGAAGTTTGGCCCTTTCGTCTTCAGGAAGCTCACGAAGCCGGTCGCGATTTTCAGGCGCCGTGACGTCCACCGCCGCTTTGAGCCTGGCAACCTGCTCTTCAATCGCCTTAATCGCATTGACTTGTTCATCACGCCTTATACCGGCGGCCCTGATGCCAAATCTTTCGCGCATTTGGTCCCGAAGCTTTGCCCTGTCCTCATCGGACATATCCTCCCATTTCTTCCTTGTTTCGAGCATTTCGGCCCTGAATTTCTCGCGCTCTTCCGGGGACATATTCTGGAATCTTTCCCTCATATCCTGCCGTTGCTCTGTCCGGCCGGCTCTTTCCTGATTTTGACCAAACGCTTTGAACGCCACCATCAGAACAGCCAGAACAATAGCGATTGAAACTACGTACCTTTTCATAACATTAGTCTCCAAAAATAGTTTAATTCTTGCCCATCTATCCCAATCGGCCAAAACCGGGCCATTTCTCCATATAGAATATCAAATCCACCCAAAAACACAAGCTTTCCCGCCGGTTTTCAAGCCTTATCGCCCTTAAAAAGCCCAAAAGCAGACTTCCGCCGATTCAGACCCAAAATTCCCGGCACCATTTGTTTGAGTAAAATCCAAATTCTGAATTCTGAATTCTGTTTTTTTATCTTTTTTTCAAAATTCGAAGGTAACATTTACCCCATCAGATACGCTGTAATTATAGGAGCTATAGAAGTTATCTAATGGGCTGAAGCCCGTGACAATCGCTGTATCAGATGGAAAGGCGGATTGTTTTTGTTCTATACAGGAACAATAAGTATAATCTGAAACAGTAACCTTGAGCGAGCAAGCTAAGACCAAAAGAAGTCCCCTCAAGCCGGCCACTCGGTGTCTTAAGTTGAACTTGTAGAGATATTTAGGAGTATTTTATGTCGACAGTAGCACTTTGGCGGATTAATATTTCCATGACCTTGAGTAATGGATAATTTAATAGATAGCGGTTCTTAATTATACAAAAGAAGACAACAAGAAATTATTGAGTTATCAGGGCAGTATTATGTGTCGGGACAGTAAAGTGAGGGCACTGATATGGGAATACGGATTCGTTATTTGGTATTAAGTATAGTGGCATTGTTGTTGCTTGCGGTGTGCGTATAGTTTCTGTTGGACGTTCCCCGTGTATTCAGCATTAACAGTGACTTTGACCTCAACAACGGTGATGTCAGGGTGCAAAACTATGCCTGCTTCCTGAAAATTAAGGATGAGATTCAGACAACCCCATTTTCACAGGAAGTCCGCAGGCTTGGTATTGACGTTCCACAAGAGCGCAAATGGGTGCGCACGTCTACGAAGCTTCTGAGGCTTCTAAGCGATACACATATTTGTTACGTGTATGGAGGAATACCTGCGGGATGTGATTTCTTAATAAAGATGTTTGATGATCGCAATGTGTCAGAGGAGAATCGTCGCATTATTTTGCAGCGAATCATAACGATTTTGCAGAGCGGAGACCGCAACGTGCCGCGAATGATAGAGGACGAATTACAAGCGGTGGCAGAGAAGGTATACAAGAAAACAACACAGAATAGTCCATAGGAAAACGAGGGACAATCGGGCTGTTGAAAAAGTCTGCTGAAACGGAACGAACCTGCCCCGATGGGTATCGGAGCAGGTCGTTTAATTTACTGCTGCTTTTGATGCTATGCCTCGTCTCCGCTCGGCATGAAGAACCTCTTTCTTCACCCCTTCGAATTCCTCAGGGCAAGCTCTGAGCGGAGTCGAAGGGTAACGGTTACTGTTGGCCGCCCCGCTGGCCGCCCTGACCCGTTCCCGGCCGTCTGCCTCCAAATCCTCTGCCACTACCTCTGGCAGCCATCCTGGCAAGAAGCTTGCCCGTCTCCTCGGCCTTTTCTTTCGCCGCCGCTTCCTGGATCGGCTTAAGGTCGGCGGTGGTGATTAACAGATACTGTGCACCTTCCGGAGCCGGTTCTCTTCGGCCCTGAAGGCCGGCAAGCTGTCCCATGATTGCCTGATATATTTTCTGCTGCTCCTGGCGGACCTTCGTCATCTGCTCTCTGAATTTGGCTCTTTCGTCCTCGGACATGTCCTGAAAGCTCTCGCGGTTGAAAGCCGGGCGTTGGCCGCCTTCCTTGAGTTTCGCTAATTGTGCTTCGATAGCCTCGATAGCTTTCATTCGTTCTTCACGTCCCATGAAGCCCCTGCCTTGCCTGGTTCTTTCTTCCTGGCCGAATGAAACCAGGACCACTGCCAGAACCACAATAATAGCGATGGTTGAAATCAGGTGCTTTTTCATAATACTGACCTCCAAAAAAGTTGAACGGTTTGAAATTCCACCAGTTCCCACTCGTAGTGCGGGCTTAAAACTGGTGACTGTTATGCAAGGACGTAAATTAAGGCGTTTTTATTGCCGAAATCTGAAAAAAAGTCCTGAAATCGCCGTAATTATTGTGCCGGTCAGACTGTTTTAACGGGATTAAATCGCGCTTTTAACTCCAGCTAAGAAAGCCGAAACTTCAGCAACGATCTTTTTTCTGTCGCCCAGGTTTTTCTCGATCAATCCGACGATTTTCGAGCCGATTATTACGCCGTCGGCCCCCGCCTTAGCGACCGCCGCGGCGTGTTCGGGAGTGCTGATTCCAAAACCCACGCAGACCGGCACGCCGGTCAGCTTTTTCAATTTAGCAACAAGCCCTACGACCGTATCGGAGAGTTTTTCCCTGCTGCCGGTAACGCCCAATACCGAGACGGTATAGATGAAGCCCGTTGTTTTGGAAGCGATAAGTTTCATCCTCTCCGGATCGGTGATTGGTGTCACCATAAAGACGGTGTCAAGGCCCGCCGAGGCGGCGGGGCCCGTAATTTCGTCCGCATCGTCAATACTCAGGTCGGCGATTAAAACGCTGTTAACGCCGGCCTCGTGAAAATCTTCAAAGAATTTTTCAGTCCCGTACTGGTAAACGAGGTTGTAGTACATCAGCAGGCCGATTGGAATGTCCTTGTACTCCTTGACCTTCCGGACCAGCTCCAGGGCCTTTGCTACTTTCATTCCGCCTTTTATCGCGCGGATACCGGCCTTCTGAATCGTCGGACCATCGGCAATCGGGTCGGAAAACGGGATACCCAGTTCCAGAATGTCGGCCCCGGCATCGATTGACGCTTTGATGACCGCAAGACTCGTATCGAAATCCGGGTCGCCGAGTACAAAGAACGGAATCAATGCCGTCCTGTTTTGCTCTTTGAGTTCCGAGAAAACCTGCTTATATGTCTTCATCAAAAAAAATCCTTCTTCGAAGAATTAATCATTTATCATTAATCACTAATCATTCAACAAGGGCCTGTGTTTTTCCACGATTGAAACATCCTTATCGCCCCGGCCCGAGAGATTGACCACGGCGATTCGCTCGGGATCCAACTTGCCCTTCAGGCTTACGAGGTACGCCAGGGCATGCGAGCTTTCCAGTGCCGGCAGGATTCCCTCGGTCATGGAAAGCAGCTCGAAGACGTCCAGAACACTTTCATCTTCGGCGGCGACGTATTCGGCCCTGCCGGTATCTTTCAGCAAACAATGCTCCGGCCCGACAGCCGGATAATCCAGGCCGGCACTGACCGACTCGGTCTCATCGACCTGGCCCTCATCATCCTGAAGCAGATAGGCCTTTGCCCCGTGCAGAATACCGACGCGCCCGGCTACTAATGTTGCTGCGTGCCGGCCTTCGCTAAGGCCCCTGCCGCCGGCTTCGACGCCGATGAGCCTTACGTTTGTGTCATCCAAAAATCCGGAGAAAATGCCGATTGCGTTGCTGCCTCCGCCGACGCAGGCCACGACCATATCCGGCAATCTGCCGATCTGGTCGAGACACTGCTGCCGGGCCTCCTTGCCGATGCAGCTCTGAAAATGTTTTACGATGGTCGGATACGGATGCGGCCCGCAGGCCGAGCCGAACAGATAGAACGTATCGGTCACGTGTGCGGTCCAGTAGCGAAGTGCGTCGTTAATGGCATCTTTCAATGTCCCCGTGCCGCCTTCGACTCCGATGACTTTCGCGCCACAGAGCTTCATCTTGTGAACGTTGACGCTCTGCCGCTCGATATCGGTAACGCCCATGAAGATTTTGGTCTCCATCCCGAACAAGGCCCCGATCATGGCGGTGGCCAGGCCGTGCTGTCCGGCGCCGGTCTCGGCTATCAGCCTGGTCTTGCCCATATATTTTGCCAGAAGACCCTGGCCCAGCGTATTGTTGACTTTGTGCGCGCCGCCGTGCAGCAGGTCTTCGCGTTTTAGATACACGTTGAAACCGACGTACTCGCTGAATCTTTTCGCGTAATAAAGCGGGCTGGGCCTGCCGGCGTAGTTTTTCGAAAGGTCCGCAAGCTCAGTCACGAACTGCCGGTCTTCATAAAAGCGATAAAAAGCCTCTTCCAGCTCTTCCAATACCGGAATCAGAACCTCGGGGACATAGAAGCCGCCATAATCTCCGAATCTGCCTCTGTATTTCATATTTACCCTCTTAAATGCCGTATATTTTCGAACAGTTTCTTCATTTTCCCGTGGTCTTTTTTGCCCGGCCCGGACTCAATGCCGCTGCAGACGTCGATTCCGTAAACACCGAGCCTGACCGCTTCCGCTGCGTTATCGGGATTTATCCCTCCGGCTAAAAACACACGCTTGCTGATGTGGCCTATGACGTTCCAGTCAAAAGTCAGCCCCGTTCCGCCGTATTTATCAGGGTCGAAGGCATCCAACAAAACAGCATCCGTAAAGAAGCTGTCCGCCCTTTCAATATCCGTCTGATCTTTGACACGTATCGCTTTCATCGTTTTGACATTATGAGATAGCAGCGACCGGCAGAACTCCGGGTCTTCATCCCCATGCAACTGGACCCAGTCTAATTGGCACACGGCGTTCGTCTCATGTATACGCTCAATCGAAGCATTCACAAAGACGCCGGCGGTGTCTATAAAACCCGGCAGCTTATTGATAATATCCGCAGCCTGTTCCGGCGTGACATACCTCGGGCTGTCCGGATAAAAATTGAAGCCCAGCAAGTCCGCACCCATATCCATCGCCGCGATGGCATCGTCATAATTGGTAATACCACAGATTTTAACTTTCGTTATCAACATATCTGTCTATCGTTACTATTGAGACGGTTCGGGGACACGTTTCAGGTTCTATTTGAGACTTCGATGAGTTTCTCCAGGCAAGCCGAGGCGCTGCCATCGCTGATCGAGGTCTCTGCCAGGGCGATTGCCGGGGCAAAATCGTCGGCTATGCCGGCCACGATTATAGCAGCGGCGGCGTTCAGAACAACGATATCTTTACGAGAGCCCTTGTCTTTGCCAGCAAGGATGTCACGAATTATACCGGCGTTGGCTATTGCATCCCCGGTCCGCAGCTCGTCGATTGACGGCTCGGAAATCCCGAAGTCCGCCGGATCGAGCTTCACCGAGGTGATATTGCCGTCGATGAGCTGCCGAATTTGCGTGGTTCCGAGAGTGCTTATTTCGTCCATTCCCTGGCCGTGAACGACCATTGCCCTTTTGGCGCCAAGCATTTCGAGAGTCTCGCATATTCGATCGAGAAGCCCCTCTTCGGCGACACCCATAACCTGCGCCGTGACACGGGCGGGATTTGCCAGCGGCCCAAGAATGTTGAAGGCTGTCCTGAAGTCGAGGCTCTTGCGGATTGGCTGGACAAACTTCATCGCAGGATGGAATTTCGGCGCGAACATAAAACCGATGTGAGCCTGCCGGATACATTCAGCCACGCCTTCCGGCCCCGGGTCGATATTGACGCCCAGTTCTTCCAGCACGTCGGCCGAGCCGCACTTGCTTGTGATGCCGCGGTTGCCGTGCTTGGCCACGTAGGCCCCGGCGCCGGCCGCTACCAGTGCGGCACCCGTCGAAACGTTGAACGTCTTGACGGAGGCACCGCCGGTTCCGCAGGTGTCAATCATGTTGTCAATGCCGGTTTCGACACGCACCGCGTGATCGCGAAGCGATTGGGCAAGCCCGGCGATCTCGGCAGATGTCGCACGCTTCATTCTCATCGCCGCCAGAAACGCCGCTACCTGGACTTCTGTCACCTCGCCGGCAAAAACTATGTCCTGCAATTCTTTCGCCTGGTCAAATGTCAGGTCACCGCCATCCAAAATGATTTCGAGAAATTTTGTTATCGTAGCCATTTCTTTCCTTTCCTATCCAATCTTCTCTGCTACCGCAATAGACAGAATATTTTCGATTATCTTGCCGCCCGCCGGGGTAAGAATGCTCTCCGGATGAAACTGCACGCCGAATATCGGCAGCTCTTTATGACGGACACCCATTACAACTCCCTCGAACTCGGCGGTTTTTTCCAGGCAGTCCGGCAGCTCCAGCGCGCAAAGGCTGTGATAACGTCCGGCCTGCAGTGGATTTTCGACGCCGGCAAAGATGTCTTTTGAATTATGGGTGACTCTTGAGGGTTTGCCGTGCATCGGTTCCGGGGCATGACCGACTTTCCCGCCAAAATACTGCACGATGACCTGATGGCCCAGACATACACCGAATATCGGCAGCTTGTCTTTGAAATAATCGACGGCCGAGATCGAGACACCCGCCGTATCAGGCGTGCCCGGGCCGGGCGAAATCACGAGCAGGTCGGGCTCAAATTCTCCAGCCACCCGCTTAAGCTCGTCAAGCCCGGTATCGGCCCGGTAAACTTTCGCCCGGCAATCCCGCTTACAAAAATCATCGACCAGATTGTACGTAAACGAATCGAAATTATCGATGAATAAAACCTTTCTGTTCGTTTGTTCCATAAGATTTCGTCCTTTTTTTCTGCATATCATAATAACCCCGTAATAAATTACGGGGCTAAATATATTTTTATTATCCTCGAATCGCACGCAAACAGGATCCTGCCTTGTGCTCGGTCTCTTCGAATTCGGTTTTCGGTACGCTGTCGTGGACGATGCCCGCGCCGACCCGGATATAAGCCGTATGGTCCCTGACCTGCAGGCTTCTTATCGTGATACAACTGTCGAATTGGCCGTCCACAGTCAGATAGCAGACGGCCCCGCCGTAGTAGCCGCGTTTGGTTTTTTCCAACAAACGTATCAGTTTCATCGCTTCAATCTTTGGTGCGCCCGTCAGTGTCCCCATATTCATCGTGGCAAGATACGCACTCAGAGCATCAAGCTCAGCGGCGAGCGTGCCCTTTACATTACTGACCAGGTGCTGGACCGACTCATATTTCTCGACCGTCAGCAATTCGGTAACCATCCTGCTGCCCGGCTTAGCCACGCGGGCGATGTCGTTTCTGGCCAGATCGACCAGCATCATGTGCTCGGCCAGTTCCTTGCGGTCGATTTTCAGCTCGGCCTCGTACCTGAAATCTATGTCGAGATCGATCGTGTCTCCGACCCGGCCCCGGGGCTTTGTGCCGGCTATCGGCCGGATCTCAACTTCGCGGGTCTCAGTGCCGCTGACGCGCAGATTCAGCTCGGGACTGGAGCCCATCAGGATCGTATTGGGCGTGTTCAAATAGAACATGTACGGCGAAGGATTCAGCCGCCTGAGCCTCTTGTAAACGTCCAGCGGCTCATCCGGGCAGGGCTCCATCTTCGTCCTGCTCAAGACGACCTGAAATATGTCGCCATCAAGGATATGCCGCTTGGCCTGTTTGACGATCTGCTCGTACTCGGCCTGGTCTGTATCGGTCGTTGCCTCAGGCAGTTCGCCCGTGAACTTTTGCCCTTTCGGCGGTTCAAATCTTGCGATATTAAAGTAGTAATCGAAGCTGCTTTGAGCCTCCCGGACGGCCGCTTCACGGTCGCCGTTTGTGATTATACAATTGACAATTACGTAGCTTTTGCCTCGTTCGTGGTCCATCAAAAAGATATTGTCCGCAAAGTAAAGTTCGTAATCGGGATTGCCCAGGAGGTCCGTTTCGCTGGCGGGGAGTTTTTCAAACTGGTCGATGAAATCGTAGCTCAAGGCTCCGAACAACCCACAGTTAACGCGGAAAGGTTTACTGGCCAGGCTAAAGGCAAAAGCAACGGTTCGTAAGACATCCATTTGGTTCGTGCTTCGCAGCCGGGACTGCTCATCTACCAGCTTCTCATCCTGCCTGATCCGCCCTTTGATTTCCTCCGGGCAGAACGTAATCGACTCACAAAAAGCGAACCGCTCTTTCTGAGCGGAAAAAAAGTCCAACATGCGTTTCCCGGTGCGGCTGAGGGCTTTGATAGTGAAATCGGCGCCGGTGCCGGTCAGATAAAGCGCGGGCCTGGCAGTGCCGAAACTCAGGGCGTTTTCCGACAGATGGTCACTTGCTTCGAGTAAGCAGCAGTTTTTAGCCCGGCCGTAATCGCTGAGCCTGGCAAAGAAATCCACCGGCTCATCTATATCAATCTCTTTGACAATAGGCACAATTTGACCTGGTCTGGCACCGAGTATTACCTGTTTATAATCATCCATATCTCGAATCCTTTATTGCATATTGCAGTTTCTATGCTCAAACGGCTGGAAATACAAATAAAAAACGCAGCCTGCCGTTCCGACAGGCTGCGCTTTTCGCAATTCTAATTAATTGTATTCAGCAAATTGCCGCTTACCCGCCGGAATTTATCCCACAGGCCACCACCAGTTACCGGTATTTTTGCGGTTAATTTGCCTCATAATATTTACATTAAACCAACTTTCGTCCGTTTTGTCAAGAGAAAAATTTTAAAAATCCGGCGGCAACACCCCCCCCACGACACTGACGATGCGTCTGCATCGTCCTTGTCCGTTTGCTGTAGGGGCAACCCTGTGTGGTTGCCCTAATCCTTTACGGGCGATTGGGGGGCCACACAGGACCGACCCTACGGTATCGCATCTGGGTTTTCTTCGTCTTTTTGCCAATTTGCAGGATTGTCGCCGATGTATTGACGGAAGTGGTTTAATTCCTCCTCGTCCGGGATAACGTGTTCATAATAGTTACGCTGCCACAATTTCTTACGAAACGGCGGCCAATCCCCTTCCTTTACACCACGAATGTACTTATTGGTCGTCATCGTTTTGATCCAATGTACAATATCCGCTAACGTAGGGGCAACCCTGTGTGTTTGCCCTGATTCATTACGGGTGGTCGGGCGGCCACATGGGGCCGCCCCTACATTTATGATTCCATGGAAATGGTTGGGCATAACAACATATTCGTCTGTCTGAACTATCGGGAATTTACCGGCCAGTTTCCTCCACCAGGATTCTACCATCAATCCAGCGTCGTTTAACTGCACCCGGTTCCCAATTATCTCACCGAACATGCATCGCCGGTCTTGTGTGCAAATTGTAATAAAATACCAGCCCTCTTGTGAATAGTAGCCCTCAAGACGCATAGAACGTCTATGATGAACATTCGGGCTATATTTTTCAGACATAGATATATTATAATGGATTACATCCGCCCGGCATGAAAGTAATCACATAAAACCACCTCGCTCCTACAGCCCGGCTGCTTTTCTGAGCTTTGCCGCCATATCGGTCTTCTCCCACGTGAAGCTGGAATCCTTTCTCCCGAAGTGGCCGCCGTAAGAGGTCTGGGAAAAGATCGGCCGGGCCAGCTTTAAGTGCTCGATCATTTTCTTGGGTGTCAGCGGGAAGAACTTCCGGATTAGCCCGCTTAGCACCTGCTCGCTCACCTTCGAGGTCCCCACCGTATCTACATATACCGAGACAGGCTCGGCCACACCGATCGCATACGATAGCTGCACTTCACAGGCATCTGCCAGGCCCGCCGCCACGACGTTCTTGGCGATGTATCGAGCCATATAACTTGCTGTCCTGTCAACCTTCGTCGGGTCCTTTCCGCTGAAGGCGCCTCCCCCGTGACTGCCTCTTCCGCCGTACGTATCGACGATAATTTTCCGTCCGGTCAGGCCGCAATCGGCTTTTGGGCCGCCTTCTACAAATCGGCCGGTGGGATTGATATGGAATATGGTCTTTTTATCAACGAGGCGTTTCGGCAGGACGGGAAGAATTACTTTTTCTATGATTTGTTTTCTCAATTCCCTGTCCGAAACCGCCGGTGAGTGGTGCGTGGAGATCACGACGGTATGAATGCGTTTTGGTTTGCTGTTTTCGTACTCGATTGTCACCTGGCTTTTGCCGTCGGGCCGCAGCCACGGCAACTTCCTGCTCTGACGCATCTTCTCCAGCCGGGTCGTTAACGCGTGCGCCAACTGGATCGGCATCGGCATCAGCACCGGCGTCTCCTTGCACGCATAGCCGAACATCATTCCCTGGTCACCGGCGCCCTGCTCCTTGTGCCGGCCGGTTCCTTCGGTTACGCCCTGTGAAATATCGGGACTTTGCTTTGCAATCGACACCATAACGGCGCAATTCTCGTAATGAAAGCCGAGTTCCGGGTCGTCGTACCCGATATCTTTGATTGTCTCGCGAACAATCGTCGGGATATCGACGTGGGCCTTCGTTGTAATCTCGCCCGCCACCACGACCATGTCGGCCTTTACAAGTGTTTCACATGCCACCCTGCTCTTCGGGTCCTGCGCGAGCATTGCATCCAGAATCGCATCCGATATATGGTCGGCCACTTTGTCCGGATGTCCCATTGTTACAGACTCGCTGGTAAAAAGATATTTGTTGCTATCAAGAGAGCTGCTTATCGATTTTTTTGCCATTTGTGATTTATCCTTTCTACGAACCATCGTTAATTGTCCAATCATACGTCATATACTTAATAGTATAGTTTCCTGTTTCAAGAAAAGTAACATCTTCTTTCGAAATGTAATTGGTAATGAAATTCAACACCGCCCGGGTCTCAACCGGCTGGTCCTTAAACTTTCTGTCTATTGCGAACTTATTAATAAACTCTCTGCCGTACCAGGATGATTGAAATAAGGCTGATAAATAAACCTTCCGCTTTTCTCTGTCAATACCAAATGCGAGGGGGCTGGACAGGAACCTTTCGGTTTGTTCGTCCAACTGTTGGCTGAGATTGTGTCCATAATAGGGCTCATTTCTAAGCGGCGGACTCGACAGACAGGCGCTGGATATAGCAAAGAATATCCGGGGATCGTCAAATTCACTGCGGAAAAAACGCTTTTCAATCGTCGCAAAGGTAAATTCTTCATCCATCACAAGGAATTTTTGCCCGGTGATTTTTCCCTCAATGTGCCTGATGCTATTGGTGCCCCGGTAGAAAATGGTCAGGATCCGGGACGATGGTTTGATGGGATAATTGTCTGTAATTATCCTGAGCTTTTGCAGGTTGTATACGTTAATCCAGAAGGCGATTTTGTCCTCCCCGGGCCAGGACTCATATTCACCCGGGTCAAGTTTGTTGAATTCCTGCAGCATTGCTCTGAGCTCTAATCTTTTCCGCCTAAGCCCTTTATAGTCAACCATCCCCTTGTCATTGACAAATTCTTTGAGGATACCGGCACATTTATCATGAAAAGACTTAGACGGCACGGTTTGCAGATCGTCAGGCTCAACCTTAACAGGTTCGACACTGTTAGGCTCAAAACCGGCAGGATCTACCCCATTGGGCTCAGGCTCAGCAGGTTCGACAGAAACAAGCTCAATCTCATCAGGTTCAGCCTGAAAAGGGATGATCTTATCGGGCTCGACTCTATCAGGCTCAACAGATTTGGGCTCTACGGGGCTGCAGCCGCTAATAAAGACCGGTACTACCACTAAAATTATGAAAACAACAAGGCTTTTAGCCATGTTGGCCTTCCGAAAAACAATTACAAAAACCTTCGATTGCAAACATTAGTTTATTCCACCTTAGCATAAGGATTTAGGTAATAAATGCAACGATTAGTTGGCCATTTTATCGCATTTTTACAGGGAAATCCTAATTTGCAGCAAAAGCGATTTTATGGGATTTTCAAGACTGAAAATGTTTTGTTTGACTTTGCAACCGCCGGTATTGTTTATAGTGAAGAAAAATCTTGTAATTTATTTAACTTAGGCTTATATAGAAAATTTCCGGCTCGAACATTGCGTCTAAAACGTTCACAAGAGATATTTGAAAGGGCTACATCGTGGGTGGTTTTCAGGCATTAGATTGGGTGGCGATTGCATGTTATTTCGGCATTATGCTGGTCATTGTCTGGTGGGTCGTCCTGCAGAAGCAGAGGACATCGACCGATTACTTCCTTGCCGGCAGGCATATGCCCTGGTTCGTAGTGGGGGCTTCGATTTTCGCCTCGAATATCGGCTCGGAACATATCGTCGGCCTTGCGGGGCAGGGTTCCACCGATGGCATGGCCATGGCACACTGGGAATTGCACGCATGGTGCGTGGTAATGCTCTCCTGGCTTTTTGTCCCTTTTTATTACCGTTCGAAGGTCTTTACCATGCCGGAGTTTCTTGAGAGACGGTTTAACTCGACCTGCCGCTGGATATTGTCGATTGTTTCGCTCATAGCGTATATATTCACGAAGGTATCGGTAACAGTTTACGCCGGCGGCGTGGTCTTTAATGTTCTTTTGCCCGAGATTAACATACAGGTAACAGAAACTTTTGTCCTCGATGCATTCTGGATAGGGGCGCTGCTGACAGTTACCCTTACGGGAATTTATACCGTTCTCGGCGGCCTGCGCGCCGTGGTTTATACCGATACCGTTCAGACGGTTATTCTGATTATTGGTTCCGCCTTTATTACGCTTTTCGGCCTTAGCAAACTTGGCGGATGGAGCGAACTGCAACTGATATGCCGGGAGAATGCCTCCAATTTTGCCCTGTGGAGGCCGAATACGGATCCGAATTTTCCGTGGCTGGGCGTTTTGATTGCATCGCCCATTATCGGGATTTGGTATTGGTGTACCGACCAGTATATTGTGCAGAGAGCACTTTCTGCAAAGAATCTGCGAAACGCCCGGCGAGGCGCTCTTTGGGGCGCCTTTCTGAAGGTCTGGCCTGTGATGATTTTTGTCATACCGGGCATGATCGCTTATGCACTGCATCAAAAAGGACTGATTACTATCCCAACGAAAATGGCCAACGGCCAGGAAGTGCTCGACGGCGACAGGGTCTTCGCGGTCATGGTAAGTTCGTTATTGCCGGCCGGTCTGCGCGGATTGGTGGTCGGAGGCCTCCTGGCGGCTCTGATGAGCTCGCTGTCATCGCTTTTTAATTCCTGCGCATCACTCTTCACCGTGGATATTTATGAAAAAATAAATCCGAAGGCCTCTGAGCGGCACCTGGTTACAGTCGGGCGAATCGCAACTATGGCGGTGGTTGTGATGGGAATAATCTGGATTCCCGTAATGCAGCGGGTTTCCCAGGGCGGGTTGTATAAATATCTCCAGAGCGTTCAGGGATATCTGGCTCCGCCCATTACGGCGGTATTTATGCTCGGCCTTTTCTGTAAACGGATTAACGGCCACGGCGCCGTGGCAGGTTTGGCTATCGGTTTTATCGCCGGGATGACCAAACTGACCATCCAGGCACTGACAGGCGGAGTTGACCCGATCATTACATCACCCGGCTGGCTGGTTTATATCGGGGAATACAACTTCCTCTTTGCCACGGGCTGGCTGCTGCTTTTGAGCATAGTGGTAATCGTCGGAGTTTCCCTGCTGACCGCTCCGCCAAAATATGAAAAGATCGCCGAGCTGACCTATGCCACGGCAACACCCGAACAAAAGAAGGAATCCCGCGAAAGCTGGGGACTCGTCGAGGTACTCATGACTGTCGTCATTTTGGGCCTCGTGCTTGGTCTGTATCTGTATTTCAGTTTCTGGTTAAACTAACGCTCTGGTAGTGTTTTTTTACAGGAGGTTATTTTATGCCTTATACGATTGGCCTGGATTACGGAACCAATTCGGTACGATGCTTAATCGTTGACGTGACTAATGGCGATGAGGTAGGTAGCTGCGTTTACGAATACGAAACGGGCGAAGCCGGCATCATTCTCGAGACGGCCGACCACAACCTGGCCAGGCAGAATCCGGCCGACTACCTTAAGGGTATCGAAGTAACCGTCAAAGCGGCAATTACCGAAGCGAAGGACGCCGTGAAGAACTTCGAGCCGGACCAGATCATAGGCATCGGTATCGACACAACCGGTTCAACACCAATCCCTGTCGATAAGAACGGTACGCCTTTGAACATGCTGGATGAATTCAAGGACAATCCAAACGCATGTGCCTGGCTCTGGAAGGACCACACAGGTCACGCCGAAGCGGCAGAAATTACCGCATTGGCCGCGAAAGACAATCCCGAATATCTCGCCCGCTGCGGCGGGACATATTCCTCGGAATGGTTCTTCAGCAAGATTTTGCATTGTCTCCGAACCGACCCGAAGGTCTTTGACGCCGCCTGCACATGGGTGGAACATGCCGACTGGCTGCCCGCGGTCCTTACAGAAACCCAGGCACCTGACAGACTCAAACGCTGCCGCTGCGCCGCCGGCCACAAGGCCATGTTCAACGACGACTGGGGCGGCTACCCCGAAGAAAAATTTCTCTCAAAGCTCGACCCGAAACTCGGCAAACTCCGAAAAACACTCAGCGACCGGACGTACGCAGTAGATCAGACCGCGGGAAATCTCACCGACGAATGGGCGGCGAAACTCGACCTGCCGGCGGCTATTCCCGTGGCGATGGGCGCTTTCGACGCCCACTTAGGCGCCGTCGGCTCCGGCATCGCTCCGGGCACGCTGGTCAAAATCATCGGCACCAGCACCTGCGACATGCTCGTGAGCGAATCGAGCCGGGAGCTGGCGGATATCCCCGGAATCTGCGGCATCGTCGACGGCTCCATCCTGCCCGGCTTCTTTGGCCTGGAAGCCGGCCAATCGGCTGTAGGCGATATTTTCAACTGGTTTGTCAATTACATCCAGCCGGGCGGCCCAAAGGCAGGCTCTCACGAAGCCCTGACCGAGAAGGCGGCAAAGCTCAGACCGGGCCAGTCCGGCCTGCTGGCCCTCGACTGGAATAACGGCAACAGAACCGTGCTCGTCGACCAGCGGCTAACGGGACTGCTGCTCGGCCAGACGCTGCATACAAGACCGGAAGAAATCTACCGCGCATTGATCGAGGCAACCGCCTTCGGCGCCCTTACGATTATCAACCGATTCGAAGAATACGGCGTCAAAGTCTCCCAGGTCATCAACTGCGGAGGAATCGCCGAGAAGAATCCCCTGCTGATGCAGATTTATGCCGATGCAACCGGCAGAGAAATGAAGATTTCCCGCTCGGCCCAGAGTTGCGCGCTGGGCGCATGCATCGCCGGCGCCGTGGTGGCAGGCAAAAAGTCCGGCGGCCACAAAAGCTTCGCCGATGCCCAGGCTGCAATGTGCGGGATTAAAGATGTGACCTATCAACCAATCGCCGAAAATGCCGAAGTTTATCAGCAGTTGTACGTCCTCTACAAGCAGCTTCACGATGCCTTCGGGACACAGGACTTCTCCGGCAAACTGGCAAACGTTATGAAAGAGTTGTTGAGCATCAAGGATAAATCCGCCTGAAAGGCTTAGGCTAAATATTTAGCCCCACGTTCCACGTGGGGTCTTTGCTTTGGGTCTTTACTTGAGATATTTGCTATTATGCACGAAGAACTGAAAAAAGCCGTCTGCGAGGCAAATCTTGAGCTGCAGAAACAGCAGCTCGTTATTTACAGTTGGGGCAACGTCAGCGGGATAGACCGCTCGGCAGGTGTAGTAGTCATTAAGCCCAGCGGCGTTTTATACGATGAGCTGACACCCGACAAAATGGTAGTGCTCGATCCGGAGGGAAAAATTATCGAAGGGGCTCTCAATCCTTCATCGGATACGCCGACCCATCTTGAGCTGTACAGAAATTTCGAAGCCATCGGCGGGATATGCCACACGCACTCGCCCAGCGCCACGATGTGGGCGCAGGCATGCAAAGAAATCCCGTGCTTCGGCACAACTCACGCCGACAATTTCTACGGCCCCATCCCGGTGACCGACGTCATGACCGAAGAGCAGATAAAAGATGACTATGAGCTGAACACAGGCAAAGTCATCGTCAGGCGGTTTGCCGGCATGGACCCAATGCAAATGCCGGCGGTCATGGTCGCAAATCACGGGCCGTTCACGTGGGGCGCCGATCCCGCCGCCGCCGTTGAGGCGACCGTTATACTTGAACAAATCGCAGCAATAGCTCTGGGCACTATTACGATCAATCCCAACCAGTGCCCGATCAGCAGCGCACTGCTGGACAAGCACTATCTGCGAAAACATGGAAAAAATGCCTATTATGGCCAGTCTTGATATTGTGTCTTCTTTATAAGGAGAGAAGAAAATGAAAAAAACAACATTCGGCGTCATCGTTGGAAACCGCGGCTTTTTCCCCGATTCGTTAGCAAAAGAAGGGCGAAAAAACATACTTGGGACGCTCAAGAAAAATGACTTCAACGCAGTTGCACTCTCTATGCAGGATACGAAATACGGCACGGTTGAAACTTTCGCCGATGCCAAAAAATGCGCAGCCCTTTTCGCTGAAAAGAGTGAAAAGATTGACGGCATCATTGTCACACTGCCGAACTTCGGCGATGAAAAAGGAGTTGCCGAGGCAATCAAACGCTCCGGGCTCGACGTTCCGATCCTTATACAGGCCGAGCCGGATGTCAAGGGCGGCATGACCATCGCCGGCAGAAGAGATTCCTTCTGCGGCAAGATCAGCGCCTGTAATAATCTCAGGCAGGCGGGCATTCCGTACACGCTGACAAACTCGCACACGGTCGCAGCCGCTTCGGCCCAGTTCAAACAGGAGCTGGACGATTTCGCCTCGGTCTGCAGGATTATAAAGGGCCTCAAAAACGCAAGGTTCGGCGCCATCGGTGCCCGCACAGGCGCATTTAACACCGTTCGTTACAGCGAGAAAATCCTCGAACTTTCAGGCATAGCCGTCGAGACAATCGACCTGTCGGAAATCCTCGGAAGAGTCGACCGGCTTGCCGACAACGACCGGGCGGTAAAGAAAAAACTGAATGCGATCAGGGAATACACGCCGACCGAGTCGGTTCCCGCCGAGAAGCTCTTGAAGATGGCCAAATTCGGCTACGTCATAGACCGATGGATCAAAGAGACCGAACTCGACGGCACCGCAATTCAATGCTGGACCGCCCTGGAGGAATTCTTCGGAATCGTACCCTGCACGCTCATGAGCATAATGAGCGAATCACTGGTGCCGAGCGCCTGCGAGGTCGATATTACAGGCCTGCTGGGGATGTACATCCTCCAGCTCGCCGGCGGCACGCCCAGCGCGCTTCTGGACTGGAACAATAACTACGATTCCGATCCCGACAAAGCCGTATTATTCCATTGCAGCAATCTGCCGAAGTCGTTCTTCGGCAATTCGAAGATGGACTACCAGGAAATCATTGCCGGATCGGTGGGCAAAGAAAACACCTACGGCACGATTGTCGGCAGGATCGCCCCGGCCAAGGCAACATTCTGCAGGACGACGACCGATGACGCGACCGGCGTCATCAGCACTTACGTCGGCGAAGGCCAGTTCACAAACGACAAGCTCGATACGTTCGGCGGCTACGGCGTTATGAAAATCGCAGATCTCCAGATATTGATGCAGTATATATGCAGGATGGGCTTCGAGCACCATGTTGCCGTCAACATCTCACAGAAAGCCGACGCAATCGCCGAAGCTCTCGACACCTACATGGGCTGGGAAGTCTATCGGCACGAGTAAAACTCAGGCTCTTCTGCAGCCCGCCCGGAGCGTTAGCGACTTGTGCTATGGCGCCTTGCGCGCTTTCTTACTGACTGCGGCAACCTGCGCCGCCGGCTATGATCCTCCCAGATCAGCCAGTCTCGCTGCAATATAGGCAGTCAGGCCGGCACTCTCGTTCTCGGCCAAAGGAGCAATATACTTATCCACCGCAAACATTATCGACTCTTCTGTAGAAAAGTTCAAGTCGCTGTTCAATACGCCAACATACACAACAAGAGCATCCAGGTATTCTCCGGCTACGGCATAATGGTTATAGGCTTGAGAATTGCGTGCGATTGCATCGGCAACTGATGCCATCTGTTCGGGTGTCGGCGGTGCAGTACTAGAGGCGAACTCACCAACGACCTGGGCAAGAGCGGCAATACGAGTCCCTTGGTCATCACGTAAAATTGCAGCTACGTTTTTAAGTTTTTCGCAAGCATCACACGGCTGTATGTCCCGCGAGGAGGCCAAAGCATTTACCGTCCA
>Ga0307379_10004889_pt1 | contig 18905 bp, 16 predicted proteins | sample UN2MG_FD_202237 | JGI IMG/M metagenome (GOLD analysis project Ga0307379, IMG submission 202237) | Soil microbial communities from Risofladan, Vaasa, Finland - UN-2 | ecosystem: Environmental > Terrestrial > Soil > Coastal area > Acid sulfate soil | place: Finland: Risofladan, Vaasa | collected... | reverse complement strand
CAGTGCCCCGACGGAGCGTTTCAGTTCGCGTTTGAGTTCGTTGACGGCGACGATGATCGAGCCGGAGAAGTCGATGACGTAGGCGATTTTGTTTGCTTGGATGCGGAGGTCCCAGACGCCGGCTTTTCCGATGCCGGTTCCGGAGCCGAAGCCGCCGCCGATGCCGCCTCCTCCGCCGGTTCCGGCCCCCCCGCCGAGCCCGAGGATCCCCGAGCGACCGCTGGTGCCGATTCCGAACCCGCCGGTATCGAGCGCTTCGCCGCCGGAGCCGGTCTCACCGAAGTCGAGCTCGCCCAGCTCGCTCAGGTCGCGGGTGAAAGACTCGCTGGCGGCGAAGTCGAAGGCGTCCGGGTTGGGGGCTTGGAGCAGGGTTTCGCCGGGCCACTTGAATGCCCCTTCCATCTTGTCGGCCAGACTCTCGGTGATCCCGGCCTCGTATTCGCCGACCTCGATGGTGCGTTCGCTGAGCACCTGCCAGGTTTTCAAGGCCAGGGCCGTAAAGAGCGCCACGTGCAAGAGCAGGCTGATCCCCACCGGCAGGCCGAGGTGAACCAACCAGCGGAAATAGGGGTTGCGGGCCTCGCGGTCGGCGAAGGGCTCGGGCTCGCTCGCTCCGGCCGGCGGATGCGAACGCGTGGTTTCGTCGGTCTGGTTGGCGGTCATGGGACTGAGGGACGAATCGATCGCGTCGGCGCGCGGTCAGGGTTTCGGGGGCGGGGCGCCGCCGGCCGCCTGTACGTAGCGCATCCGCATCTCGTACAACACCTGGTCCAACAGTTTCTTTTCCTCCGGGGTGAGGTTGTTCTTGGTCTTGTCCTCGAGCACCTGGAGCAGGTCAACGAAGTGCTTGGCGATTTCGAAGTTGGGGGGGATGCGCTCCCCGCCGGGACCGGAGACCAGCCCGAGCCCGACCATGGCCTGCATGGCGATGAGATTGAGCAGCTCGGCGAAGTTGGGGCCGGGCAGCGGCTCGCGTTTGGCGGTCTCCTCGGCCAGGCGCTCCTTTTCCCGTTTCGCTTCGGCCTTCCAGTCCTCGTCAACGATGATCTTTTTTTCTTCTTCAGCCATGCGATACCCTCTCTAGCGGGGAGTTTAGCGGGGATTCTTCCCCCCCGCCACCGTTCAGCCCGCGGTTGATGCGTGGGCTCAGGCCCGAGTTGCCGCGTGCTTGCCTTTTTTCCGGCTGGGCCCTTCCTCTGGCGGCGGTTCCCAAGGGTGGGCGCGCGGGGAGCGGGGCGGCATCCGCCGCAGCACCCAGAAGCCGATCAGCCCGGCGATCGTCATGCAGACCGCCAGAAACTGCGAGATGGTGAATCCCATGGTATCGACCGGGTTGTCGGCGCGGATTACCTCGATCAACCAACGCGCCAGCGGCTGGATCACGAACAGCGCGCAGACCACCTGCCCGTCGCGCGTGCGCCGCCAATACACGGCGCTCAGCAGCAAGGCGATCAGCAGCGCCGTAACCATCGAGTACAACTGTGTGGGATGGACGGGTAGCGAACGGTGCTCGGCGGCGATGGCCCGCAGCTCGGCAAACGTCAGCCCGTATTTCTTCATCAGCGTGTGGATGCCCACGTGCTCGAGCTTGGCGGCGTTCAACTTGCGGTTGAGCTCTGCCAGTTCGCGGGTCAGGCGTTGCTTTTCGGCGTTGTTGGAGGCGCGGCTCAATTCGGCCTGACGGGCGGCCGTTTGCCCGGTCAACTCGGCGATGGTCGTCTCCGCCCGGGCGATCTCCTCTTCGGGGACCGTGAGGATCTCCCGACTGAGGGGTTGGGCCAGTCCGGTCGGCTCGTGAATGAAGATCAGCTCTTCGCGCAACCCGGCCTCCGGGAGTTTCTGGCCCCACTGTTGTATGGCGGCGGGGCTGCCGAAGGGAAATCGTACGGCCCAGGGCAGGTCGCACACGCCGCCGAAGCAGCAGCCGTTGAGCAGGCACCCGACGCGGCCGAAGGCCAGGCCGAGTGCCGCGGAGGGGGCGATGATGTCCAGGTACCAGCGCAGCGAGACCTTCTCCCGCCAGCGGAGCCAGATCACCACGGCGATCACGGTGAGGATGAAGCCGCCGTAGAACTCCAGACCGCCCTTGGTGACGTCGATGATCGCCAGGAAGACCTGCCCGGCGTCGCCGCGATTCTTGAACTGGTCCCAGTAGTGGACGACGTACATGAATCGGCAGCCGACGACGCCGGCTAGCAAGGCGATGAAACCGCAGTTGAGGACCACGTCGGGGTTGGCCTTGGACTTGGCCGCTCGGCGGGCCGCCCAGACGATCGCCACCATGAACCCGATCATCATCATCAGCCCGTAGCTGGGGAGGTCTCTTCCGAGGAAGGGGATGCGGAATATGATCGGCATCATGGCAATGCGATCGTGCTTGCGGCTCCAGTTTGAGCGTTCGGCGACTCTTAGTCGGCGGTCCGGTGCGGGTCTACCAGCAGGTTGTCGATGAGCCGCGCTGGGCCGACGTGTACCGCCAAGGCAATCAGCACCGGCTTGTCGATGCGCTGCACCGGCTGCATCGAGTCGGGATCGACCACGCTGATGTAATCGACGTTTGCCGGGCCGGCTTCGTCGATGATCCGGCGCATGTGGGCGGCCAGTTCGACCGGATTACGCGCACCGGCCTGGATGCGTGTGCGGGCGGCGCACAGCGATCGGTACAGCGAGGTGGCCTGCCGGCGCTGAGCATCGGTGAGGTACGCGTTGCGGCTGCTGACGGCCAGGCCGTCGGGCTCGCGTATGGTCGGGCAGCCGACGATCTCGATGGGCATGTCCAGGTCGCGCACCATCCGGCGGATGACGGCGAGCTGTTGGAAATCCTTTTCGCCAAAGTAAGTGACGTCGGGCTGGACGATGTTGAAGAGCTTGGCGACGACGAGGGTGACGCCATCGAAGTGGCCGGGCCGGCACGGGCCGCAGAGCGTGTCGGTCAGCCGGGCAACGTGCACCGTGGTTGTCGCGTCGGGGCGGTACATCGCCTCGGGCGGGGGTATGAAGACGAGGTCTACGCCCGCTTTCTGACAGATCTCCAGATCGCCGGCCTCGTCGCGCGCGTAGCGCTCGAAGTCTCCCCCGGGGGCGAACTGCGTCGGGTTTACGAAAATGCTGACGACCAGGTAGCCGCTGGCGTGCTTGGCCGCCTTCATCAGCGACACGTGAGCAACGTGCAAGGCACCCATAGTGGGTACGAAGGCGATGCGGCGGCCCGAGCGGCGAGTCTCGGCCAGTACCCTGCGCGCTGAAGGAATCTCGCGGGTGACTTCCATGGCGCGTATTGAATCCGACCGGAGAAGGCTTGTCACGTCGGGGTGCCGGCTGGCGGCCCGCGTGCCTTACAGGACCAGATTCTTCGCTGGGCTCAGAATGACAGACGTCGGCGCGTGTAGAATGCGGCTGGCGCTAGGCGCGCTTGTTGGAGAGGTGTCAGGATGGTCTGGAAACTCTGGCACGTACCGGTTCTCGCAATACTTCCCTGTGCGTTGGCGTCGGGCGCGCCGGCCGACGATCCGTCCTGGATCGCACGCAGCAAGACCGGCATGGTCGCCAGCGATTCGCCCGGGGCGTCGCGGATTGGGGCGGACGTGCTCAAGGCGGGCGGCAACGCGTTCGACGCGGCTGTCGCGACCTCGTTTGCCCTCGCGGCAGCCCGGCCGCAGAGCACCGGGCTCGGCGGCGGGGGCTTCATGGTCGCGTACGTCGCGAAAGAGAACCGCTTCGTGGCGCTGGATTTTCGCGAGACCGCGCCCGCCGGCGCCACAGCCGAACGCTTCGCCAGGCTCCACGCTGAGAAGGGCGACGGGCCTTCGCCCAGCGTATACGGCGGGAACGCGGCGGCCACGCCGGGGCTGGTTGCCGGGCTGGCGGAAATCAACCAGCGCTTCGGCATACGCTCCCTGGCCGAGCTCGTCAAGCCGGCAGTCGAGCTGGCCGAGACCGGCTTCGTCGTGGACGAGCATTTTCGCCAGGCGTGCCGGGGTGTTCTTGGAGATTTCGAGAAGTGGCCGACTCTGAAGAAGCACGCGAAGCTGCTGGACATCGTGCTGGTCAACCGCGAGCCGCCTGCGGTCGGTCACAAGCTCAAGCGCCCCGGCTTAGCCAAGGCTCTGGGCCTGATTGCCGAGCACGGTCCGGCGGCGGTGTACGACGGCCCGATCGGCCGGGCGATGGTTGATGCGGTGCAGGCGGCCGGCGGGACGCTCACCATGGCCGACCTGCGGGCCTATCGCGTCCGCGAGCGGGAGCCTATTCATATCCGCTACGTCTATAGCGACTATGGCATCGTTTCGATGCCGCCGCCGTCTTCAGGCGGGGTGTGTCTGGTGGAGATCCTCAACATTCTCCAAGCGTGTTCGCTGCGCAGCGATATTCATCCGGTGGAAGGGCGGGCGCACGTGCTGGTCGAAGCCATGAAGCACGCTTTTGCCGACCGGGCGCGCTGGCTCGGCGATCCGGACTTCTGCAATGTCCCGCTTGAGCGGCTCATGGGCCGGCAGTACGCGGCGGATCTGGCGTGGCGCATCTCGCCGCGCGAAACGCTCGATCCGGCCCGATATGGCGACGTCACCCCGGCGCCCGACGATGGCGGCACGTCGCATTTCAGCGTTGCCGACCGGTTCGGCAACATCGTTGCGCTCACCGAGACGATCAACGGCACGTTCGGGTCGCTGGTTTTCGCGGAGCCGTACGGGATCATTCTGAACAACGAGATGGACGACTTTGTCACCGTGCGTGGCCAGGCGAATCTCTACGGGTTGGTGCACAGCGAGGCGAATCTGGTCGGCCCCGGCAAGCGGCCGCTGTCGAGCATGTCGCCGACGATCATTCTGAAAGACGGAAAACCGTTCCTGGTGCTCGGCGCCTCCGGCGGGCCGCGGATCATCTCTTCGGTCCTTCAGGTGGCCCTGGGCGTCATGGAGGGCCAGTCCCTCCAGGACGCGATGACCAGCCTGCGGCTGCATCATCAGTGGCAGCCGGACGAGGTCTTCTTCGACCGCCAGCCGCCGCGTGAACTGGTGGAGGGCTTGACGCAAAGGGGTCACAAGATCAGCGCGGAGCGCAAGACGGGCGTGGTGCAGGCGATTCAGCTTCTGGAAGACGGCACGATGGTCGGGGCGAGCGATCCGCGCAAGGGCGGCCGGCCGGCGGGGGTCCCCTAGGGTGTTGCCTTCCAGCCTGGGACTGCCCGGATGTCAGCCGAGCCGGGCGGCGTGCCGGAGAATCCCAAATCAAACGTTTCCGGTGCGTTTGATGCGGTGCACCAGCGTCTGGGCCGCGGTCTTGATGCCCCGGATTGCGCCGAGCAGCTGCTCGCGGTTGGGGGCAAACTCCATCGCCGTGTCGGTGTAGACGTAGCCCTCCGCGATGAGCCGCGCCAGCGACATGGTGAAGTTGTGCATCCCGGATTCCGTGCTCCCGATGATGATCGAGGGCAGGTCTTCGTCCTCGCCCTCGCGGATCTTGTCTTTGACGACCGCCTCCGCCAGCAATACCTCGGTCGCCGGGACCCGTGAGATCTTGGTGTCGATGGCCGGCAACAGGCGCTGCGCGCAGACGGCCCGCAGGCTGTTGGCGATGGAACTGCGGATGAAGGGGTGCTGCGAGCGGGGGAAAAACTCGAGCATGCGCGTCAGCGACTGCATCGTGTCCGCCGTGTGCAGCGTGGCAAAGACCAGGTGCCCGGTCTCGGCTGCCGTTAGCGCCGCGAGTACGGTGTCGGCATCGCGCATCTCGCCGACGAAGATCACGTCCGGGTCCTCACGGACCGCGGAGCGCAGACCGTCGGCAAAGGTGTCCAGGTCCAGCCCGATCTCGCGCTGACTGACGATGGCGCTCTTGGGGCGGAAGGCGTACTCGATCGGGTCCTCGATGCTGATGATGTTGACCAGGCGCGTCTTGTTGATGTGGTCGATCATGGCCGCCTGGGTGGTGCTCTTCCCGCAGCCGGTCACGCCGCACACGATGATCAGCCCTTCGAACGTCTCGTCAGCCAGCTTGTGATAGATCGGCGGCAGGTGCAGCTCCTCGAAGTTGGGGATTACTGGTTTGACTCGGCGGATGGCCGCGTGCATGTGGTCGCCGGCGCGTAGGATGTTGATGCGGAAGCGTTCCCCGTCCGGGAGCGTGAAGGCGAAGTCCAGCGCCCCCTTCTCCTCATAGATGTGAAAGCGTCGCTTGGGAATGACTACTTTCATCATATGCTCGATCTCGCGCCCGTCCACTTTGATCGTGGGCATCTTGGTGCGGCGTAGCCGCCCGGCGAGGCGATAGACGGGCGGGACCCCGGTCTTCAGATGCAGGTCACTGGCATCCAGGTTTTTCATTTCCTGCAACAGGGGGACAACCGAATCGGGCAGTTCGCTCATCAAGGCACCTCAATCCCAGCGCGTTCGTGTACGCTAACCCCTCTCGACATATGATATTGCGCCGACCGTGGGTGAGGCAAGCCGATTGTGACCCGCCGATGCCCCCGGCGGGTTCATGCGGCGACGCTATGGGCACCCCTCGCCCCAGTGGGCCAGCAGAATGCCTAGGTCAGCGTGGTCAGTGTCGCCGTCGCAGTCGAGGTCGCCGGGGCAATCCCCGCCGGTGCAGCCCCAGTCGGTCAGCAGGATGCCGAGGTCGGCGTGACCGACGCAACCATCGCCGTTCAGGTCCCCTGGGATGCGTGAGCCGAACTCGTCGCTGCCGATGTCCACGACGCGTTGGCCGTCGTCGTCGCCGTCCCACACGCGCATCTGGCCGTCGATGTCCCGTTCGTCCGGTTCGGGCAGGTATTCAGGATCGCCGGCGTCAATACACAGCGAAATGGGCAAGAGGTGGAGGTCGTTATCCTCCCAAGTGTCGGGATCGTCGTCCGGGCCGTCGGGATCGACGAACAGCGGATCGGCCTCGATATTGCCGTTGCCCGGCCAGCCGCCCTCGACGTTACTGTAACTGATCGTGATCGTCGAGCCGTCGTCGTTCCAGATCTCGTCGCCGCCATCCCAAAGAATGCAGTTGGTCATGTGCACGTCGCTTGGAAACAGGTCATTGAAGGAGTAGCAGGCCAGCGCGGGCCCGCTGGTCGCCGAGTTTGCCGCGATCGTGCAGTTGCTGATCGTGGGGTTGCTGCCGTAGCAGCGGATCGCGCCGCCGTAGTCGTCGACCGAGTTTCCGCTGATGGTGCAGTTAGCGATGGTTGGGCCGGCAAAGTGGCAGAAGACCGCAGCGCCCTCACACGACGTGCAGGCGGTGATTATGCAATTTCGGATAGTGGGACTGCTGTACCAGCAGTGGATCGCGCCGCCGTGATGTCAGGTGTGCCCGGCGGCGATGGTGAAGCCTTGCACGACGGCGTCAGGGCCCTCGTCTGTCCAGAAATAGAAACCCAGCCCGAGTTCCGCGCACTGTATGATGCAGCGGCTCGGTCCGTTGGCCGAGCGCACCGTGATCGCCTTGCCCAGAAAGTCCAGATCGTAGTTGCCCACGCCCTGATAGGTCCCGTCGGCCACCAGCACGGTGTCGCCGTCTTGGGCGGCGTCGATGCCCGCCTGGATGGTGAGATAATCCCCGCTGCCGTCCCAGCAGACGTAAATCGTGTCAGCGTTGGCGCTCGCCGCCCACAGCCCGAGTACCACAACTGCTACGCTCCGGAATCGATCGAACATGAATTGTCCCTCCTTTACGGGCAGCCCTGGCCCCAGTGGGCCAGCAGTATGCCGAGGTCGGCCTGGTCCGTATCGCCGTCGAAATCGCAGTCCCCCGGACAATCACCGCCCGTGCAACCCCAGTCGCTCAACAAGATGCCGAGGTCCGCGTGATCGACGCAGCCGTCGCCGTTGAGGTCGCCCGAGATCTGAAACTCGTACGCGCCCATATCCACGATCGGCAGCTCAGGGTAGTCCGGATCGGGGTTGCCCGTGTCTTCCGTGTCCGGATCATCGATGAAGCGCGGGTTGCCATCGAGGTCGAACGGCATCGGCTCCTCCGTATCGCCGTCTCCGTCGAGGTCGAGCCCGTCGGCCGGAACCGCCTCGTTGTCTGCGGCGTCAATACACGGCGAACCGGGAGACAGCCGATAATCACCGTTGTCCGGATCGACAAACAGCGGATCAGCGTCGATGTTGCCGCTGCCCCAAATCAACGTGGACCCATCAACGATTAGGACGTCGGCCTCACCGCCCGCGACGTCACAGTACGACACCACGAGCACGCAACGGCTGTCGAGCACGATCTCGGTTCCTTGCTGCTTACCCGCGAGGCGATCGCCCCACAGAATGCTGTTGGTGAGCACGGCGTGGCTGTTGAAGTTGCAGAAGACCCCACCGCCGCTTTGTGCCTCGTTTGCGCTGAACGTGCAGTTCACAAGCTGAGGACCGCTCATGCCGGTGCTCTGACAATAGAATCCACCACCATCGTCAGCCGCGGTGTTGTCCACGATCATACAGTCGCTGATCGTGGGGCTGTCTTCATAGTTGCTGTAAATCCCGGCGCCATCGTAGTTTGCTGTGTTGCCGCTGATGATGCAGTTGCTGATGTTTGCGCTGCCGTAAGAGGTATAGACCCCGCCGCCCAAATTGGCAGAGTTGTCGGCGATGGCGCAGTTCGCGACTGTTGCGCCGCCGCTGCCGCCACTGTGGGTGATCGCAATACCGCCACCCCGCTGGCCGCATCCGTTCCCACGAATCGTGCAGTTTGTGAGCGTCGGGTAGGGTGGCGGGCCAAAGTCGCAATGCATCCCGCCTCCCCGATTCAACGCGAAGTTCCCGGAGAACTCGCAGTCGCTGATCATCGCCGCGCCCTTGCAATGCGCGCCCCCGCCGTCGTAGGCAGAGTTTTCGTTGAACGTGCAGCGAGTGACGGTTGGGCGGGCGGACCGCCCGCAATGGAGCCCGCCACCGATTGCCGAGATCTCGTCCGCCGAGTTGCCGGTAATAGTGCAGTCGCTGATCGTGGGGCTGGTGTTCTGGTCGTCGCAAGAGATACCGCCGCCGGCGCGGGTGGCTGAGTTCTCACTGAGAGTGCAATGCTCGATAGTCGGGTCGCTGGATTCACAGCAGAGGATGCCGCCGCCGCTGCGTGCGGCGTTCTGCGCGATCGTGCAGTACGTGATGTTCGGGCTACTTGAGCTGCGGCAGCAAATGCCGCCCCCGCCCTCGTCCCAAGAAGACGAGGACGCCACATTGCTCGCGAATCTGCAGTTGGCGATGGTTGGTCCGCTCTGGGATTCGCAGTACAGACCCCCACCCTCCCAGGCCCTGTTCGCGGAGACCACGCAGTCGGTGAGGGTTGGGCTGCTCTCGTAGCAATAGATCGCGCCACCGTTCCCCATGGCCGTGGTCGTGTTCCCGCTAATCGTGCAGTCCAGAATTGATGGACTGCAGCTCGTCCAGCAGTGGATGGCGGCGCCGTCCTTTCCGGTATTGGTGGTAATTGTGCAGTTGCTGATCGTGGGGCTACTGTACCGCTCGCAGTAGACGGCACCGCCGCCGTAGTAGCTTCCTATATTTCCCATGATGGTGCAGTTGGTGATTGTCGGGCTACTGAAGTCCCAGCAGCAGATGGCGCCACCGCCGACGTCGGCCACGTTGTCCGTGAACGCGCAGTTGGTGATTGTGGGGCTGCTCTGGTTGGTGCAGTAGATGCCGGCGCCATCGCCTACGCGGCCGTTCCCGATCGTGAGCCCGTCCATGACCGATTCGGCGGTCTCGCCGCTATGGAAGTAGAATCCCCGGCCGTCGTCCTCACAGTCGATGATGCAGTTCTCGGGACCATTCTCGCTGCGGACGGTGATCAGCTTGCCGCCGAAGTCGAGGTTCTTGTTGCCCGGGCCCGTGTAGATGCCGTCGCAGACGACCACGTCGTCGCCGTCTTGGGCGGCGTCGATCCCCTCCTGGATGGTCAGATAGTCCCCGCTGCCGTCCCAGCAGACGTAGATCGTGTCGCCGTCGGCGGTCGCTGCCGTCACCGCGACTAGGACGACCGGCACGGTCAAAGCCGCGCGTGTGAGAGTCTGAATCCGCTTCAACATGACACGTCCCTCATCTAGGGGCACCCCTCACCCCAGTGTGCCAGCAGGATGCCGAGGTCGGACTGGTTGATGCAACCGTCGCCGTCCAGGTCAGCCTCCGGCAGGTAGTCGGGATCGCCTTGGCACGCGAGCCACGCCGCCAGTAGGATGCCCAAGTCGGACTGGTCCACGCAGCCATCGCCGTCGATATCGCCCGGCAGGCGGGAGCCGAACTCGTCGCTGCCCATGTCCACCACCCAATCGCCGTCCTCATCGCCATCCCAAACGCGGATTTCGCCGTCGATATCGCGTTCGTCCGGCGCGGGGACGAAATAGGGGTCACCTTTGTCGATACACGGTGACTCCAGCGAAAGGTGATAATCGTAGCCGTCCGGATCGATGAACAGCGGGTCGGCGTCGATGTTGCCATCACCGGGCCAGCCATCTTGAACGTCGGTGTACCTCACCAAGACCTGACCGGACACTTGGTCTGGCATGTTATCCCACAAGATCGAGTTCGTGATTGTCGGTCTGGCGCCGGTGCAGAACACGCCGCCGCCCATTGGGGCCGTGTTCTCCGTAATCGTGCAGTTGATGATTCTTGGGCGACCGGACCAGTCGCAACAGATCCCGCCGCCTCACCCGTAGGCCGTATTGCCTGCGATCAGGGAGTTGGTTATCGTCGGGCTGCTCTCCCAGCAGGAGATGCCCCCGCCCACGTCGCCTGTATTGGCGGTGATCGCGCAGGCGGTGATGGTGGGACTGCTATAGAAGCACGCGACACCGCCGCCGTCGCCTGGGGCCGTGTTGTACATGATCCTGCAGTTGGAGATCGTGGGGCTGCTGGAAGAGCAGCAGATGCCGGCGCCGCCGGCAAATAAGGGGTATCCGTTGCGGATCGTGAAGCCATTCACAACGGACGCTGCGGTCTCACCGTTGTGGAAGTCGAAGCCGCGTCCGAGCCACTGGCAGTCGATGATGCAGTTGTCCGGACCGTTGGCGGAACCGACGGTGATGTCTTTGCCCCCGAAGTCCAGGTCGCGGTTGCCCGGGCCCGTGTAGACCCCGTCGCAGACGACGACCTCGTCGCCATCTTGCGCAGCGTCTATGCCTTCCTGAATGGTGAGATAGTGCCCGCTGCCGTCCCAGCAGACGTAAATCGTGTCGGCGTCGGCGTTCCCTGCTGCCAGGCCGAGGACCAAGACCGGCGTGGCCAAGATCGACAGCGCCGTATTCTCACTCGGCTTCGACATGTTACGCGCCTCCTCTCTTCGCGACCCCTGATGCCGCGTCCGCGACGCCCCGTGTCCATCGCGGCGGATATGAGACTTACAGGATAACCCAGGTTCGGTCCGGACTCAAGCTGGAACCGGGATATTCCGAGCTCGGGCGGCTCACAGCCTTGGCCATGGGGGGGGCATTTCCGGACGACGGCCGCGTCCTTTGGCTGAAATCGCGCCCCTACCGCTGACGTGCTGGGCCAGCCGTCCCGACCAGCAACACCTTCCAACGTCCGAGTCAGTCTCCCACCCCTGGAAGGGGCGGGCCACCCTGGCGATCCGTGGGCCTTACTGTGCCAGCCGGGCCATCTCCGCCTCGGACATCTCGAAGTTGCTGTACACGGCCTGCACGTCGTCGTGGTCCTCGAGCTCTTCGAGTAGCTTGACCATGCGTTCGGCGTCTTCGCCGGCCAGCGTGACCGTCGAGGACGGAACCATCGATATCTCGGCGCTCTCGGGCTTGATCTCGGCGGCGTCCAGCGCTTGGCGAAGGTCCTCAAAGACGGCCGGATCGCAGTCGAGCTCGAACGCGTCGCCGACCGGCTTGAGGTCGTCGGCCCCGCCTTCGAGGGCGATCTGGGTGAGCGTGTCTTCGTCGGCCTGTGTGGAAGGGACGATGAATACGCCGCGCTTGCTGAACATCCAGGCGACCGAGTTGGTGGCGCCGAGGTTTCCGGCGCGGCGTTCGAAGATTTTCTTGATTAGCGGGGCGGTGCGGTTGCGGTTGTCGGTCAGGACGGTGCAGAGGATGGCGACGCCGCCGGGCCCGTAGCCCTCGAAGATCAACTCGTCGAACGATTGGCCGCCGATCTCGCCGGTACCTTTCTTGACGGCCCGCTCGATGGTGTCCTTGGGCATGTTGGCGGCTTTGGCGGCATCAATGGCGTAGCGGAGGTTCAGATTGGTCTCGGGGTCGCCGCCTCCGCTGCGGGCCGCGACGATGACCGCCCGGGCCAGCTTGCTCCACATCCGCCCGCGCCGGGCGTCGGTGGCCGACTTGGCGCGCTTGATGCGTGCCCAGTGTGAATGTCCAGCCATGTGCTCGTTCCCCGTATGGGTGGTCCAGCAGCCATTTTAGGAGAAACGGCCCTCCCTGCTCAAGCCGCACGCCGTTTCCCCGTGGGTAGGTGCGAGAAGGGATTCTCGCACCAGCGAGAGTCATTCTACGAGAATTGGGTGCTCCCACTCAAGTCCCGCCCCGCCCGTCCCCTTTTCCCCGCGGTATATGCCGGGGCCGCGCCTACTACATGATGTCGCCCGTCAGTCGGCCGGCGAGATGCTCAGTTCCAGCGTCGCGTAGCCGTCGATCTCGAAGTGCTCGACCACGATTTCGACGGTCTTGTCCGCGGGCATCTCCAGGGTGCCGGTGTTGCGCGTCGGGCCGTGCCAGGTCCAGTTGTCGATGACCGGCTTGCCGTCCACGGTCACGCGCACGCCGTCATCGCTCAGGGTCGTGAATTCCCATTTCCCCTTCGGCAAACGCAACTGGGTCCTGGCGATCATGCCGAAGTAGTCGCCGCCGAGCTTGGCCGCCTTGAGCTCGTCGGAGAGGTTTTGCTCACTCGGCCCGCCGTGGGCGTACTTGAACGTCAGTTGCTTGGGCTTGGCCGAAATGGCTTTGTCGCTGTCGGCCAGCTTGCGCCAACCCACCAGGTCTTCGCGCGGATCGACGTCCTTGTTCCACTTGAAGAACGTGGCGTCCCATGTGGCGGAGAGCAGCGTGCCCTTGATTTCCTTCTCGAAGTCGCCCGCCTTCACTTGCATCACGTACGGGTGTGCGCCGCTCGTCGTTGCCTTGACCGTGTACGTCGGAGATCCGTCCTTGTGCTTCGGCGGCGTCAGGGTGCCTCTGACGTTGCGGCCGCGAGTCTGCACTTTCGGCTCGCCGGGCATCTTGTGGAGGTCGTAGGTGACCGAATCGCCGGTGGACTGGACCTGGCGTACGAGCGGCGATTCATGATCCCACGGGCCCCACTCGGTCATGATGATATTGTGACGGCCGCGCAGATGCTTGCGCGCGCCGACCGGCCGCGTTTCGCCGTAGACGGGATAGTCCGGCACTTGGAGCGGTTCAACCTCCAGGTCTGGCTTGTGATTCACCGCACTCTCGTCATCCGCGTCGATTTCCTGGCCGACGTCGCGCACCACGTTGGTCCCGAGAGTGATCTGGTTCGCTCCCTGCTGTGGCCGCTCGTTATCCGGAACCATGCGGAAGTGGAAGGCGAACTTGTCGCCGACGAACTCGTTGGCGGCGATGAGGTTGCCGATCGAATCCGACCCGTTCGCCTTGCCCCAGGGCTTGTCCGCGAAATCGCCCTCCGGGTCCCACCACAGATGCACGCCGCACTTGTTGTTGCGGAACTGGTTGTGGACGATGCGGTTGTTGCGGCCGTGCTCGATGTTGACGCCGCCGCGCTCCAGCCCGTAGCCCATCTCGCCGTTGCCCTCGAAATAGTTGCCGGCGATGAGCGTGTCCTGCGAGTAGCCGCCCCAGACGCCGCAGATGGCGTTCTCGGCCATCCGGTTGCCGATGAGCCGATTGCCGAACGAGAAGGTCATCTCGATCCCATGCGCGGGGGCATACGAGAAGTCGTTATTGACCAGCAGATTGCTGCTGTTTCCGCGGCGTTTGTACCACTCCGGCGGGTGCTGGCCGACATCGCCGAGCGCCTCGCGCCCGGCGAAGCCGAATAAGCAGTCGCCGCCGTGCGTGGCCGAATTCTCCGCGATCACGTTGTTGTTGTTTTGCTCGAACACGAGAATGCCGGCCGAGTCCTGCCCGCGGTTGTAGACGCCGTGGCTGTAGCCGCGCACGCAGAAATCGATGGCGTTACGGCTGATCACGTTGCCACTGGACCGCCACATGGCGATGCCCCAGCCCGAGTTGAACGAGAAGTCGTTGTCGTAGATCTTCGAATCATTGACCCGGTCAATGCACAGCCCGTTCTGGCCGTGCCAGACCTTGCAGCGGCGGACCGTGACCCGCTCGGAATCCTCGACGTAGATCCCCGTGCCGTAGTTGCGTAGCCACTCGTTGTCGTCGTTGACGTGCGGCCAGAGCCAGTCGCTACCGTCCTCGGCCACCGGCGTCGATTTCAGATATGCCCGACGGTTGTCCGACGCGTCTATGTCCTCCAGCGTCAGCCCATCGGCCTCAGTTGCCCACAGGCCGCACCAGTAGCCGCTGATGCGCGCGTTGCGGATCGTGACGTTCGCGTGCCCGTTGAGTCGGATGCCGTAGCCCTTGTATTCGTCCGGCCGCGTTCCCTGGGGCGAGCCGCGCAGCACGGACCCGGCCGCGAACTCCACCACGATGTCCGCAGCGCCGATCTGGATCACGCCGTCGCCGTTGGTGTCTGCGATCACTGTCTCTGCGGGAACCACGACGCGGCAGGATTGGGAGATGACCGTGTCGTCCGACTCCACGGTTACGGTTGGGAGGCCTTGATTCGCGGCCATCAAGCACACTGTAATCAGCAAAGGCATGTCGGTTGTCATATTCCAAGCCCTCTTCTTCCTGGCATCCTCCACCGGTACACAACGTTGCGCCGGCGGGACGAGTCTTCGACCGGTCCGGGTCCGAGCCCTCTCGAAATCGTGTGCGGGATCGAGCGATCAGAAACCTGTCCCACGGTTGTGAAACCAGTTGGGACGGCCGGGCCACCGGCCGCCGCCGAGCCTACCTGTCAGGGGAGCCTACCAGAGGCTGAGCGGCGCGACCAGTCTCGCGGCGGGTGCTTGGCACGCCGTCGTTGCAGATTCTGCTCACCCTTCGGTTTCCAAAACTCGCCGTTCGCCGGTAATAGTACGGATCGTTGTGGGCTCGGGCAGGCTGTGCGGGAGCGGATCGGGCGCGGGCCTCTGACGGGCGGACGCGCGTGACCGAGGTACTGACACTAACCGACGTGACCAAACGGTTCGGCCGCTTTACGGCGGTGGACCGGTTCAGCCTGCGCGTGCCGGCCGGCGAGGTGCTGGGGTTTCTGGGGCCCAACGGGGCGGGCAAGACCACGACGATCCGGATGGTGATGAGCATCATCTACCCCGACGAAGGGGAGATCTCGGTTCTGGGGCATCCGCGCGCCTCGCAGGTCAAGGACCGCGTCGGCTATTTGCCCGAGGAGCGCGGCCTGTACCGCAAGATGACGGTCGATCAGACGCTCCGCTATTTCGGGCGGCTCAAGGGGCTGCACGGCCACGCGCTAAGCCGGCGTATCGCCGAGTGCCTCGAACGCGTCGAGTTGCAGGATTGGCGCAGGAAACGGACCGAGGCCCTCTCGAAGGGGATGCAACAGAAGCTTCAATTCGTCATCGCGATCCTGCACGAGCCGGAGCTGGTCATCCTGGACGAGCCGTTCTCCGGGCTGGACCCGCTGAACATCGAGTTGCTCAAGGAGCTGATCGGCGAGTTGCACGGCGGGCGCGCCACGGTGGTTCTCTCGACGCACCAGATGGAGCAGGCCCAGCGGCTGTGCGATCGCATCGTGCTGATCAATCGCGGCCGCAAGCTGATCGAGGGAACGATGCACGAGATTCGCTCGCGGTTCACGACGCGCATGCTCGTGCTCGAAGGGGAGGGGGATTTCGAGCGACTGACGCGTTTGCCGGGCGTCGTCAGCGCGCACGTCACTACCGCCCAGGCCCGGCTCGAGCTCGATGACGGGGCCGACCCCAGCGCCATTCTGAAGCACGCCGTTGACGTGGCGCGCCTGACACGCTTCGAGATCCAACGCCCCGACCTGCAAGAGATTTTCGTAAGGCTGGTCGGTGCCGACCGGCAGGTGGATGCGGGCGACGCCGGCGATGAGCCGGGGTCGCGGGTTGCCGCGGCGAGGAGGACCAACTGATGCGCAAAGTGGTCGCCGTCGCGGTCCGTGAATTCATCGAGACCGTCAAGACCAAAGCGTTTCTGGTCAGCGCCCTGGTTATGCCGCTGCTGGTCGGCGGAGCGGTCTCCGGCTTCGGCTGGATCAGCCGATCGATAACGGCGGGTGAGTTGCCGCCGCGGCGGATCGCCGTCGTCGATTACAGCGGCGTGGTCTTCGGCGAGCTGGCCCGGCAGTGTGAAGCCTACAACCGCGAGCATCCCCGTCGCCAACTGCTGGTGGCGGCGACGGCCGCGGCCGACGCCGATACGCTGGCCAAGACGGTTCGAGAGGGGGAATGGCACGCGTATCTGATCGTCCCGGCGGACGTGGTGGACGCAGACACGGCCTGTGAGTTTGGCCGCAAGGACATTCAGTTTGAGACCGGCGTTCAACTGCAGAACATGGTCAACGAGGCCGTTTTCACGGCGCGCTGCCGACGGACGGACCCGCCGATTGATCCGGAGTCCGTGCGGGAGTTGCAGCGTTCGGCGGCGATCCGCACGATCGACGTGCAGACGGGGGAAGAGGCCGGCGATGAGGCTGCCCGCATGGTCACGCCCTTCGTGTTCATGTTCCTGCTCTTCATGGCCACGCTCGGCATCAGCAACGGGCTTCTGACCACGGTGATCGAGGAGAAGAGCTCGCGCGTGGTGGAGGTTCTGCTGTCGGCGATCAGCCCGCTTCAACTGATGGCCGGCAAGATCCTGGGCATGGCGGCGGTCGGGCTGGCGATGTTGAGCGTGTGGGGCGGCGTGGGCTACGCGTCCGCGCACGCCAGCGGCGCGGGGCACTTGGTCACTGGCTATCGCGTCACCTACGCCCTGCTGTACTTCCTACCGGGGTTCCTGCTGCTGTCGTCGCTGTTGGCGGGGATCGGCTCGGCCTGCAACACGATCAAAGACGCCCAGGGCATGGCTTTCCCGCTGTCGCTCATCACCATCGTGCCGATGTTCTGCTGGATGTACATCTCGCAGAGTCCGGCCTCGACGGTCAGCGTGGCCTTGAGCTTCATTCCGCCGATGACACCTTTCGTGATGATCCTGCGCGTCTGCGCGGACCCGCACACGCCGATCTGGCAGATCGTGGCCAGCCTGGCGCTGCTGTGGGCGTCGGTGGTGGTCGCGATGTGGGCGAGCGCGAAGATCTTCCGCGTGGGCGTGTTGATGTACGGCAAGCCGCCTTCGCCCCGCGAGTTGTTCCACTGGCTGCGCCACGCCTGAACGGGCGGCGCGGGGTGGCCGCTTGCGGCGGGAGGCCCGCGTGCGGAAAGGGGCCCGCCGGCCTCTTGGGAACTCGGCCGGCAAAGCGGCTTGTGTCCGCCAGGGCAGCGCCGGGGCGGTTGCTACTCGAACCCCACCCGGATGATCACGATATCATCGACGGGGGCACCATCGCCCGGCGGGTTGATCTCCACCCGGCCGATTTCATCGAGGACGCTCATCCCTTGGACCACCCGGCCGAAGACGGTGTAGCCCGGTTCGCCCTCCTGCCAATCGTACTCCGGGTGATTCTGCAGGTTGAAGAAGAACTGCGAGGTCGCCGAGTCAGGGTCGCTTGTCCGGGCCATCGCGACCGTGCCGCGGACGTTGTTCAGCCCGTTGTCCGATTCATTGGGCACTGGCGAGTGGGTCGGCTCCTTGTAGTCCATGCCGGGGAGATAGCCCCCGCCCTGGATGATCTCGCCCTCACCGTCCTCATCCTGGGTGACGCGGTGGAAGATGGTGCCTTGGTAGAAGTCTTCACGGACGTAGGTCTGGAAGTTTTTCACGGTTAGAGGGGCGTCGGTCGCGTACAACTCGACCACGATTTTGCCTTTGATGGTAACCAGGAATACGCGGTTCTCGTCGGTCACGGTTGCGATTGTGTCGCCGCTAGTGGTGCCGCCGTCGCCCGAGGAGCCCGTGCGGGTGTGGTCGGCTATCCCGTTGGCCCCGCTGTCGCCAGATGCGGAAGAGTCGTCGCCCTGCCCGGTGGTGTCCGAGCCGGCGCCGGGCCACGGTTTGCCGGTGATGGTGACCGCGGCCTCCGCGCTGCCGGTCGCCCCGGCCGGGTTTTGTGCGTCCACCCTGAAGCGGAGGGTGTGGTCTTTCGTCACCCGCGGTGCGACGAAGCGGGCGGCGGCAGTGTTCGCGTTCTGCAGATCGACGACACGACCGTATGTCTGGTGCCACTGATAGGAGATCGTGCCCTCGTCGTCGGCCCCGGCCACGCTGGCGGTCAGCTCGACCTGCTCGTCGCCGGCCGCGCGATCGGGTGCGCTAACCTGTGGCTGGGGCGGGCCGGTGTCGTCCGGGACCGGCTCGCTCAGCAGCGGACAGCCCGGTGGGAGCAACTGTGCCAGTGATCCAATTGCCAAACAAACCGCGGTTAGTCTCAACATGGTTCCAACCTCCGTTCAACTCCTGCGCAGCGCACCGTATGGTTCGGCCGAGGGGCCGATGAGAACAGCTCTCTTGAGTATAGTATCGTCCACCAACGTGGCAGTTCAAGCTTTCCCGAGGATTGGGGCGTTCGTTCGGCGGTCGGCGTGGCGTGTGCGGGGTCAGCGGGGCCGATAATACGCGTTCCTTCTACCAGGGGATTCGCCCCGCGCCGCCGTCACGCCGCACCAGCCGGGTAGCCAACCAGCGATAAACCCCGAACGGCAACGCGCGGGCCAGACGGGCAATCAACCACGTCGGCCAAGGGAACCAATACTCGGCCCGGCCGCGCTCGATGGCCCGCGCGATGCGCCGCGCCGCCTCCGGCGGTTGAAGGACGAACAGC
>Ga0307379_10004887_pt1 | contig 18910 bp, 15 predicted proteins | sample UN2MG_FD_202237 | JGI IMG/M metagenome (GOLD analysis project Ga0307379, IMG submission 202237) | Soil microbial communities from Risofladan, Vaasa, Finland - UN-2 | ecosystem: Environmental > Terrestrial > Soil > Coastal area > Acid sulfate soil | place: Finland: Risofladan, Vaasa | collected... | reverse complement strand
GGTTGGAGTCAAGGCGATGCGTCTTTTTCCGAGACTTGCCGCCAAGAAACATCCGGTTTTACTTGGCGAACCTTGGCGCTCTTCGCGTCTTGGCGTTTTTCTTGATGTCTATTTTGGACAAGTATGATTTTATTACTATGTGTGCTCTGTGCCTCTGTGCGAAAATAAAAGCGCTGCGCTCAATCCCTGAACCTCACAAAAATCGGGTTCACGAACAGCACGCTGTCCGGCTCGGTCGCGCTCTCATAAGATTTTTCGCTCTCGTTCCTCGGCCCTATAACTTCAACGCGGTAATAGGCCGGCGCCTTTTTTTCGCCTTGCTCGATATCGGTGTACGACAGCTCCGATCCTTGCTCTTCGTGGATCACCACTCCGTTCCTGACGAGCCGGGTCCTGGTCCCCGCCACCGGGTGGTCCAGCGCGAAGCGCACCACCGGCGCGGCCTTCACCTCGATCTCCTCTCCCAGCATCACCGGGTTCCCTGGCCGGCCGCCGCCGCTCACCCACCACTCGGCCACATACGTGTCCTGGAAGGCGTCGCCCTGCAAGGCCACCATCCGGCCTTGCCTCATGCACCGGTAAATCTCGTCCTCGGAAAACTCGCGCATGTAAAACAGGGTGGTCGAGGTCGCCAGGCTGCCGTGCGGCCCGTGATAGTCGGCGTCGCCGTTCGCCCACACCGGCCGCTCGCGCATCCCGGCCAGGTACTCGATCAAGTCGGTGTCCCACAGCCCGCCCGGGCCTCCCGCCTTCTGGTGCCATCCCTCCGGCGTGATCGAGAAGCCGGTGAGGTGTTTGAGGTGCAGGTTCTTGACGGGCGCGGGCGTAAGGACGTGCGTGGTCCCGATCCATTCATCCTGCGCCGATTCCGCGTGCACCGCGTGCACGATGCCGCCGTGGTCCGCGATGTAGTCCACGAATTGCTGGTAGGGCGTGTCGCCGGGCGACGGCTCGGGCCTGAAGTTGATCTCGTGACTCACCGGCATTGCCGCGAGCACGGCCGGGTCGGGGACATCGTACACCGTGAAATGATTGTACTGGCCGGCGATCACCAGCGCGGGAAATTTGCCGGCATTGTAGAGATAAGGCGGGCTGACCTCGACCCCCTTGATGACGATCATGTCCTCGCCGCGCGCCGCGGCCTGCACCTGGCCAAGGCGCTGGTAGTAGGCCTCGTATCCGACCTTCTCCACCCCACCCGCCTGCGCGCGCAGCACCCCGTCCATTTTGATCTCGCCCTCCCGGTGGTCGGTGATCGCCAGGATGGCCATGCCCTGCCGCCGCGCCAGCTCCAGGAGGTCCTCCGGCGTCCTTTTCCCGTCGCTGTAAATAGTGTGGTTGTGCAAAGACGCCCGCGCGATCGTCCAGCCCGCGTGCTCGTACTTCGGCGTCCGCTCCGGCGCGCCCGCCCCGGCCTCCAGCGCGACCGGCTTCTTGAACAGGCTCGCGTCAACGTAACAGCCGGACAAGGATAGAGCGATAGCACAGAGCACCAACGCGGCGGTGCCGTTCCATGAGGTCTTTTTCATTATTATTTTCTCCTCTGAAGTGTTGGTAAAAAACCGATTGAGAAGTTTCATGACAATAGCAGGGCAATGCCGCCGGATGTCATTCGATGGGAGAGCCGTGCTGACCATCCGGCGAGGCTGGGGCCGCTTCATCGGATTCCACGGCCACTCCCTTCTCCCATAGCTCGGACTCGCTGAGGTCAATATCTTCTCCCCAACTGACCCCATAACCTCCGCCATCAGCCTGGACCGTCCTGAAAAGCCATTCCTCTTTCAGGGCCTCAAACTCTCTGGTTTCGAGCAGGGGCCTGCAATCATAGACCTTCATGGTCCCGTCATTAAAAGTTACGAGCAGGCGTTTGCCCCGCAATGGGGCCACCTTTTTAATTTTCGGGCACCTTCTCATCACCGGACTTACTCCAGGCCGGGAAGACTCTTGTAGGTCTGGGTCCGCCACATTTCCAGGAGCTCGGTCTGATATGACTTGGCCCACTCTTCCACCAACCGCCTCGCCCGCAAAGGCAAATCACCCTCCATCATCTCCAGGCTCTGGATCTCGTAAACCCCGTTGTATTCTCCGTAAATGGCATGGAAATGGGGCACGCCATGCTCCTTGAAATACATCTTGATCACGATTCCGTAAAACCTGGCAATGACGGGCATCAGACCGCTCCCGGTTCCTTTTCTCTCGAATTTATCATAAGGACATGCCCCCGGCAATTTCTTGCCAATAGAACTACTCGAACACCTTCTCCGATTCCAGGTCCCCGTGCAGGGCGTCGGCCTCGGTGTCGCGCCGGTCCTTCATGATCTCTCCGAGCTCCTGGTAATACTCGTGCTGGATCAGGCTGCTCATGATTTCGGAGGTCCCGGTCCAGATCATGCTCAGCCTGATGTCGCGGAGCGCGCGCTCGATCGGGTACACGTCGGTGTAGCCGATCCCGCCCATGATCTGCATGGCGTTGTTCACCACTTCCCACGCCGTCTCGGTGCAGAATTTCTTGGCCTCGCTCACCATGCGCCGGTGGGGAAGGCCGGCGTCCACGGTCCGCGCCGCCGCGTAAGCCAGCCCGCGCGCCGCGTCCAGCTTGGTGATCGAGTCCGCCACCATGAAATTCACCGCCTGGAACTTCCGGATGGGACGGCCGAACGCCTTGCGCTTCATCGAGTACGACGCCGCCACGTCCAGGGTAGCCTGCGCCCCGCCCACGCAGCCGGCCGCCGACGTCATCCGCTCCGGGATCATCATCTGGTTGAAGATGATCGCGCCGCCGTTCTCCGGACCCACCATGTTCTCTTTGGGCACCCGGAGCTCGTGGAACCCGATCCGGCCCGTGCCCCCGCCGCGAGTCCCCATCAGCCCGAAGATGTGCTCCACCTTCACCCCCCGGTCACGCTCCACGATGAACACCGACAGCGACTCGTGCGGCGGGTTCTCCGGAGCCGTCTTGGCGTAAACCAGGAAAAAGTCCGCGCCCTCCGCGCCCACGATGAAGCGCTTGGCCCCGGTCAGCACCCACTCGTTCCCGTCCTTCTTCGCCACCGTGGTCGCCCCGAAAAAGTCGGACCCGCCGCGCGGCTCGGTCAGGGCCTCCGCGCTCACCAGCTCGCCCTTGAGCATCGGCGCCAGGAACTTTTTCTTCTGCGCCTCGGTCCCGAACTTGTTCAGCGCCTCCCCCACGATCGAAGGCATCGAGTACTGGCACCCCAGCACCATGCCGAGCGGACCGATCTCCATGATCGCCGCCACCTCCGCCGTCCACCCCAGACCCAGGCCGCCGTACTCCTTCGGAAACCGGATCCCGTAAAGACCCGCCTGCGCCACCTTCTGGTGGAACCCGTACGGGAAAACCACCTTGTCCTGGTCCATGTCCTTCAGAAGCTGAGGGTCTATCTCGTTCTTCACGAACGCCCGCGTCTTATCGCGCAGCGCCTTCTCCTCCGGCGATAACAATACGTCAAACATTTTCTCCCTCCTTGCTCTCGATACCTCTGTTTGCTCCCATAACCTCTAACATGATCTTCGGCCAGAAGAACAGAAACAAGGATGTCAAGGATGTTAAGGATGAATATAGGAATTTTCTTATCCTGATTATCCTTAATATCCTTGTTTCTTCTTCTTCATTAACTCCCTGACCTCATCCAGGGACACGGTGAACTCTCCGATCTCGCCCTCGCTCCAGCCCTCGCCATGCCAGTCCGATCCGCCGGTCACGCCCAAGCCCCGGGCCCGCGCGAATTCCCGGAGCCACGCGGACTGGCCGGCGTTAAGCTTCGGATGCACGACCTCCACCGCGTCCAGCCCCATCGCCGCGATCTCCATGACGTGCTCGCGCGCCGGCCCGCCGATCAGGCCGTGGGCCAGCGTGGCCACTCCGCCCGCGCCGTGAATGATCTCGATGGCGCGCGCCGGCGTCAGGTGCTTGCGCGGGATGTAGGCCGGGCCACGGTTCCCCAGGTAGCGCTCGAACGCTTTCTGGAACGATGCTACGGCGCCCACGTTCACCAGGGCCTGCGCCACGTGCGGCCGGCCGATGCTGCCCTTGCCCGTGGCCTTGATCACGTCCTCCATCCCGATCCTGACGCCCAGGCCCTGGAGCCTGGCCACCATGCCCTTTGCGCGCTCCCCCCGCTCCGCCTGGAGCAGCTCGATTGTATCACGAAGCGATGGCGCGGCAACATCTATCCACAGCCCCACGATGTGCGCTTCCACCGCCTTGATCCGGGTCGCCAGCTCGATGCCGGGAATGATCTCGATCCCCGCGGCCCGGCCCGCCTCCAGCGCCTCGCCGATCCCCGCCACCGTCTCGTGGTCCGTGACCGCCAACGTCCCGACCCCGGCGTTGCGCGCCCGCTCCACCACCTCTTGCGGAGAGTGCCTTCCGTCCGAGTGCCAGGTGTGCGTGTGCAGGTCCGCGCGGCCGGGTCCGCTCATCCCGCGTTCTCCAGCATCCGCCTAAGCGCCAGCGCCGCGTCGCGCTTGACCTCGGGGGGGATCGTGATCCGGTTCACCCAGCCCTCGGGCCCCCGCGGAATGCTCTCCAGGGTCCAGCACAGGTTATTTAAATTGATCTTGTACATGTTCGGGCACAGCGAGCGCGCGAGCGGAAGCACCGTCCTGGTGCCCGCGTGTTTCCGCGCCAGCCGCTCGACCAGGTTGATCTCCGTGCCTACCGCGATCACCGAGCCCGCCGCCTGCCCGCTCACGTAGCGGATGATGCCTTCCGTGCTGCCGGAGGCGTCCGCGGCTTCCACTACCTCGCGCCGGCATTCCGGATGCACCACCACCTTGCAACCCGGATGCGCCGCGCGCATCTCCCTGATCTGCTCAACCGTAAACGCCGTGTGCACGTGGCAGAAGCCTTTCCAGACGATCACGCGGGCCTTTTTTATCTCGTCTTCACTTAGCCCGCCGCGCTCCTGGTACGGGTCCCACAGCGCGACCGGAGCGAGCCCCAGCTTGGCCGCGGTGTTGCGGCCCAGGTGCTCGTCCGGCAGAAAGAATATTTTTCCGCGCCGCCCGAGCGCCCACCGGAACAGCTTGTCCGCGTTGGAGCTGGTGCAGGTCGCCCCGCCGTTTTTTCCGCAGAACGCCTTCACCGCGGCCACCGAGTTCACGTAGGTAACGGGAGTCGCGGCCTCCGGACCGGCCACGGCCGTGAGCTGATTCCACGCATCCTCCACTTGCTCCACCCGCGCCATCGCCGCCATGGGACAGCCCGCGGCCTTGGCCGGGATGAACACCGCCTGGTCGTCGCGCGCCAGCACCGCCGCGCTCTCCGCCATGAAATGCACGCCGCAAAAAACTATGTAGCGCGCCCGCCCGTCCTGGGCCGCCCGCTTGGAGAGCCCATACGAGTCGCCCGAGAAATCGCCCAGCTCCTCGACCTCCTCCCGCTGGTAATGGTGGGTCAGCACCAGCAGCTTCGGCCCCAGCTCCTTCTTGATCTCCTTGATCCGCCTCGTCAGCTCCGCCTCCGATATCCCCTGGTATTTCTCCGGCATAAAATCCTTCATCGCTTCACTCCTCGATGCGGGGGTAGGACAGACATTCCTGTCTGTCCGCTCTGATTGCCGGTCGCATCTGGACAGGCAGGAATGCCTGTCCTACCGAAGGCAATCGCGCAGCAGAACTACCGCGCTTACTGGCTTAAGCCCGAGCGCCCGGAGCTGCAGGCGGCAGCCGGGGCACGAGCTGATTACCGTGGTGGCGTCAATTTCCTTCGCGGCCTCCATCAAGACACTCGATAGCGCGCGCGTAAGCGGAGCGTTGCTTGCCCTCATCCCGTGGAACCCGGCCAGGCCGCAGCAGGCGTCAACCTTGGTCAGCGCGAGCCCGGGAATGCGCGCGAGCACGCCGTATACGTGGTCCACGCTCGAGAGCGCCGCATGATGGCAGGGTCGGTGGAGCAGGACGTTTCCGGAAAGCGACGCGGCCCTTGATAACATGGTATCACTCTTTCCCGCCATTTTCCGGGCGGTGAATTCAAAGAACTCATGGGCGAGCGCGGCCAGCCGGGATGACTCTTCACCTACCAGCGCGCGGTACTCGTGGCGGAAAGCAAGCGCGCATGACGGGCACGCGGTGATGATCGGCACGCCCGCGTCAATGTATTCGCGCAGCGCGGACAAGAGGCGGACCGCGTCCTCTTTGGCGCCGGCCACGTCAGCGGCGGAGAGCTTCAACATGCCGCAGCAGGGCAGCTCCGGCGTGATGACGTCATGACCGAGCAGTTTAAGCACCGCGATGGCCGCGCGCGTTTCCCGCTCCGTGTCCGCGTACCGGCCCAGGCAGCCCGGGTAATAGAGCACGCGGCCGGCACTCTTGATTCCCGGCCGCGCGCTGCCTGAAGAATCGCGCCCGGAAGGGCGCTCCCACGCTACGGGCGAGGGCAGGGGAGCGTCGCGCCTGATGCCCAGCGCGGTCCCCAGCACGGCGCGCGCGGCCGCGCTCAGGATTATTGACGTGAGCGGCCGGGGCAGGCGCGAGCCCAGCGCCAGGAGTTCCGGCGCGCGGCAAAATATTTTTTCGCGCAGCGGCCGGCCGTGGCGCCGGTAATATTCATCGAGATAGGCGCTGATCAACAGGTACGGCTCGATGCCGGTCGGACAGCCGGTCACGCAGCGCTGGCAGCCGGTGCACTGCGAGATGAGGCGCATGAACTCCTCCCGGGCCTCGGGAGCGTCGGGATCAATGTCGCCCATCATGGCCGCGCGGAGGAGCGACACCTTGGAGCGCGGCAGGCTGAGCTCATCCTCGGTCACGCTGAACACCGGGCAATAGGTGCGGCACAGGCCGCAGCCGTGGCAGCGCAGCAGCATGTCGCTGAGCGCGGCCATGTTTCCGAGCCGGCCGCGGAAAACACCGCCGCCCGGGGCGCCGAAGCGCAGCGTCTCGGCGGCCACGCGCTCGCCGTCGGCCAGAATCTTCCCCGGGTTTAATATGTCGGCGGGATCGAACAGCGCCTTGATCTCCTTAAACAGCGGGTACAGCTCCGGGAACTGGCGCTTCACGTAGGGCGCGCGGAGCAGGCCGTCGCCATGCTCGCCGGTGATCGAGCCGCCCATCTTGATCACCGCCGTGTAGATGTCCTCGGCAATCGCCTGCATCCGCGCCTGGTCGTCGGGGCGTTCCAGGTCGAGCCGCGGGTTGAGGTGCAGGTTTCCGGAACCGGCGTGGCCCAGCACCGGCGCGTCAGTGCCGTGGCCGCGTAAAATGTCCTGGATCATTTTCACGCCCTCGGCCAGCCGCTCCGGCGGGATCACCACGTCCTCCACGAACCGCGTGAGCCTTTTCCCCGGCAGCCGGTAGAGGATGGGAGACGCGGCCTTGCGCACCGCGAAGAGCTGCTCGATCTCCGCGTCGTCCCGGGCCACGGTCATGGAGAATCCGCTGGGATCAAGATCACGGCATACGCGGCCAGCGCTCTCGATCCTCGAGTGCGCCTCGCCCGCGGAATCGCGCCCGGAAGGGCGCCCCCACGCGGTGTCGGCCTCGAACTCGATCAGGAGAACGGCCCGCGCTGCTTCGGGCAGGAGCGGCCGGAGGTCGGGCCGGTGCTCGCGGACAATCGCGATGAACAGATGGTCCATGATCTCCAGGGCCGCCGGCTTGAGCTCGATCAATTTCGCCACGGCCTCTCCGGCGTGGTCGAGGGAGCTGAACCCGAAAAGGGCCGCGGAGCGCGCGGCCGGGATGGGCGCGAGCCCGAGCCCGGCCTTGATCACGAGCGCCAGGGTGCCTTCCGATCCGACGATGAGGGGGGCGGGGTCCACGTTCATGCCGCTCATCAGGTCCCAGACGTGGTAGCCGGAGCTGTTTTTGGGTACGCGCGGCCGCGAGCGCTCGATGGCGGCGGCGTATTTTGCGAGGAGCCGGGGCATTCCGGCGTAGATCCGGTTTTCGAGCACTCCGGATTCGGTGAGGCTCGGCGGCAGGGACGGCTTTGGGGTAAGCCACGTGACCGATCCGTCGCTGAGCACGCTCTTCAGTCTCCGGGTCCATTTGCGGGTATCGCCGTATTTGAGTGAATGCGCGCCCGACGAGTTATTTGCGATCATGCCGCCGATGGTGGCGTATTCGCCGGAGGACGGGTCGGGCGGGAACATTAGCCCGGCGGGCCTGAGCTCGCGGTTGAGGCGGGCCAGGATGATGCCCGGCTCCACCGTGGCCTCCCGCCGCTCGGCGTCAATATTAATCACGCGGCCAAGGTGCGCCGAAAAATCAATGATGATGCCGGCGCCCAGCGCCTGTCCCGCCACCGCCGAGCCCGCGCCCCGCGCCGTGACCGGGATGCCGCGCTCGGCCGCGTAGCTCACGACCGCCGCGACCTCGCCGGCCTCCTTCGGGCACACCACCGCCCGCGGCACGATCCGATAGATGCAGGCCGCGGTGGCATAAGCCTCCCTGGTTACCGGGTCGGTGAACACCTCGCCGCGGGTGAGGCGGGCGAGGTCATGGTGGAGAGGATTCATGACTTTAAGGCCGGGCGCTGGAATGACGATTTCACTGGATGGGTCCCTGAAATTAAATTAACAGAGGGCAGGGCAGGGCGCAAGAAAAAATGGGGAGATGGGGTCAAGCCTGTAAAAAGATAACCACGGATGAACACAGATGAACACCGATTAAGAATTTATGATTCGGGAAGTGCCGGCATTAATCCGTGTTCATCTGTGTTCATCCGTGGTTTTTAAAAAAGAAAACAAATTCAGCGGATCATTTTCCCTTGTTGGTGAGCGCGCTGAGCGACAGGTCCTCCATGGTGAGCGACGCGAAATACTGGTAATGGGCGAGCTGGACCGCGCTGATCGGGGCGGCGCTGACAATGGAATCGAGGATGATGCGCTTCCGTTCGGTGGTGTCGTATAGCGGCCACGGGGTGAGGCCGGGGCTGTTGGGGTCGCCGGTCTTGGCGAAGTTGGTCCAGTAGCTCATCATCCGCTCGGAGAGCGGGCCCGCGGTGCGGACGGCCTTTTTGCTGAAGAGCGTCCCGAGGGGGGTGTCGGTGGCCGGGTGGATCACGTTGCCGAAGACCAGCGATATTTCGAGGCCATGGAACGCGCCCAGGCTCTTTCCCCAGACCTCCTGGTCCCAGTCGAAGCGGTACATATAGGTCGGGGTCTGCGCGGCCAGGGCCTCGGCCGCGGCAAAGGCGCGCGATCCGAAGCCCTCCGTCACCAGGGCCTCCAGGGCCTTGAGGGGCTTGCCGTACTCCGACTTCGGATACATGGCCATAATCTCGTCGGCACGAGAGCCAAGTCCTTGCCGCATCATCTTCTCGAGCACGAAGCCTGGAACCATGGTCCCGCCGGCAAAGGCAACGAACAGGTTGCCCTCGTCCTTGTTGCTGCCGACCATGATCGGGACCTGGTTGAACTTGCCGTGCTTGATGGCGTCAATCGGCATCTCAGGGAGCACGTAGCCGTCCACGCAGGCGGAGGCGCTGAAGCCGGAGTCTTTCATGGCGAGGAACGCGGACGCGGGCTTTGAGCGCAGGCACCCGCTCGCGTCGTCCCCCGTGCAGCCCATGGACACCGCCAACTTACGGCTGCCCGCGTACATCTTGTCCTTCACGATGGCCAGGTCGCATCCTCCGCTCTCGATGATGGCGCGCTGGAACAGGCCGGAGGCCGGGGGCGAGGCCAGGAGCGAGCACACGGACACGCCGCCGGCCGACTCGCCGAAGATGGTGAGGTTATCGGGGTCGCCGCCGAACCCGGCGATGTTGGCGCGCGTCCACTGGAGCGCGGCAATGGTGTCGAGCAGGCCGTAGTTGCCCGCGCCGTGGTCCGGGTCCTCGGCGCTGAGCTCGGGGAGCGCCAGGAACCCGAGCGCGCCCAGCCGGTAATTGATCGTGACCACCACCACGTCGCGCTGTGCGGCCAGGTTCGCGCCGTCATACATATCATAGAAGCCGGCGCCGATGGTATAGCCGCCGCCGTGGATCCAGAACATGACCGGGAACACGCCCGACTTGGCCGGCCGCCAGACGTTGAGGTAGAGGCAGTCCTCGGAGAGCTTCTTGGCCTTGCCGCCGCTGGCGACGCTCTGCACCTGCATGCAGGCGGGCCCGAAGGCGGAGGCAGTAAGCGTGCCTTCCCGGACCGCGGGCGGAGCGGGCGCTTTGAAGCGCAGGTCGCCGACCGGCGGCGCGGCGTACGGGATGCCGAGGAAGGCGCAGGCCGCTGATTGGTGCACGGTCATACCGCGCACCGGCCCTTCCGTGGTCTTCGCAGGTTCCGCGCACAAGTCCTCGGCCCGGGCCGCGCCCGCGAGCGCGCCGCAAATCAGCACGAAGATGGCGATCAATCGGAGCGACTTTTCCATTGCTTTTTCTCCTTCTGCTTAGAAGATAATTTTTGACAGGATTAACAGGATGAAAGAAAAGAAGCATCTGCTCGCTCCGGAAAATTCTGCACATCCTGTTAATCCTGTCAAAAATCTTTTCATTATTTCAGGGCGCCGTCTCGCGGCATTCGTGGCTGTTTAAAATGCTCACCCGCTCTTGCGCCGCTGCTCCAGGAGCTGGAGCGCCTTGGATTTCATCTGGTGCTTGGTGTTGGCGGACTTGGCCAGCTTGGCCAGCGAGTTCTGGTTAAGCAAGGTCAGGAGCGAGAGCGCGAGGGGCAGCGGGGTCTTGGGGTGCGTGACCAGGCCGAACTTCACCTCCTCGCTCTGGCTCCAGCTCGAATTCTTGGCGATGGCCTGCACCACCTCCTGGCTCAGGTTGGTGAGCTTGAGCATCTGGATGACCTCGCCCGTGCTCATCTGCGGGTTCTGGAGCAAAAAGCCCATGATTTTCTTGTTGCCTTCCTGGAGCAGGATGTTGCGCACGGTGCGGTTGCCGCGCTTGGCCGCGGTCACCTTTTCATGAAGGGGCAGTTTGCGGATCAGGGCGTACAGGTTTTCGGCGGACATCTGGCTCATGCGGGCGAGCAGTTTCTGGATCGAGGCCTCGTCCGGCTCGGCCTCTTTTTCCAGGGCCTCCTCGTTCTCGCCGTCGCCGTCCCATTCGAGCTCCTCGTCATCGCCGCCCAGGGCCACCGCTTCCTGGTCCGGCGCCGCCCCCTGGTCCGGCGCCGCCGGTTGCGGCGCGGCCGCGGCGGGAGCGGCTTCCAGGCCTTCCGCGCGGGCGATGGTGATGGAGGCCTCGAAAATCTTCATGGTCTGCGGCGTGATCTTGTTGAACTGGATGGCCATGCCCGTTCCCATTCCGGGCATGGGCGCGCTCTTGGTGGCGGCGTAGGCGACCTCGCCGGCCACCACGATCGGATCGCTTACGCCGGGGAGAAGGAATTTGATTTCCACCGGAGTGGTGCGGGGCGCCGGGTCATCGGAGGGGATGAAGATCCCGCCCTTGCGGATGTGTTCTTTATACGCGCTTTCCAGCTCGAGCGCGGACTTGAATTTCACCTCGATGGTCCGGACCGACACGGCGCCCGCCTTACCACTCGCCGGCTTCGTGACTTTTGAGCTCGCGCTCCGCTTCCCGGCACTTGGCGTTGCACAAGAGCGCGGTCTCGAGCTGCTCGACCGCTTCCTGGATCTTGCCTTCTTCCTTCAGTATTTTACCGAGGAAAACGCGCGAGGAGTCCATCTGCGGGTTTATGTCAATGGCTTTTCGGATCAGGGTCTTGGCCCGTTCCGTGCGTTCGGCCGCTTGCTCTTCCGGGTTCGAGTAAATGGTCCAGCCGAGGTAGCCCAGGTACTCCGGCTCCTCCGGCCTGGCCTCCACCGCTTTCTCGAACATGGCCTGGGCGCGGGGCCAGTCGCGCTTGCGCACGAACTGCACTCCCTGCTGCAGGTATTGTTCGGCCTTGAGCGCGGCCGCGGTGGTCTTTCCTTCGGCCTCCGCCTGGATCCGGGACAGGTATTCCCGGCGGCCGATCAAGGTGCGAAGCGTCTCGTAGGCCCGGATGATCTGCGCGTGAATCTCCTCCAGCTTGGCCAGGGCCTCGCCGGACAGGCCCGGCGGGAAATTGCTCTTGTCATACTCGCGCCGGAGCCGCCGGTAGGCCTCCGTGACCTGGACCGAGTCCGCGTCCTGCCCGATGCGCAGCAGCGAGAAAAAGTCCGCGCTCTTGAGGCCCATATAGAATTCGAGAATGTCGGACTCTTCCTTCTCATGGCCTTTCACCATCTTGACCCGGGCCAGCGGCGGGACCTCGCCGGCTTGGGCCTCGGCCTCGTCCGACAATGGCGGTTCTTCCATCGGCCCGCCGTCATCCATGATCGCTTCCTCATCCACCTCGGCCGCGCTTTTCCCGGACGCGGAGCGGAAGTCGCGCTCATCCATGACCTCGTCGTCGCAGAAAACATCTTCTTCCACGTCCAGCTCCGCCTCTTCTCCCTCCTTCGGCCCCGCGCCCTCATCCGCCTCCACCGGCCCCTCGTCCTCCTCCACCACCTCCGGAGAGGTGTCGTGCCCCGAGGGAATCATGAACTCCTCGATCGGCGGAAGATCGAGCTGATACTTGGCCGGCTGCCGGAGCGCCTGCTCCGGCTTTCCTTTCGGACCGACCAGGTCGCACACCAGGAACAGGTAGAGAAGCCGGGAGGCGAACGGGTACGACTTTTCCTTTTTCTTCAGCGTCAGGAGGTCATCAACACCGTTAATATGGAGCACGAACTCGGATTCCTCCTCGCTCAGCTCATACTCGCCGATCCGCTCCATGATATCCGGGGCCGGGACGATGGGGCCGGGGCTGACCCGTGCCAGCTCCCGCTCGACGGCCCCCTTCGGGAAAAAGCGGTTGATGCCTTCATGCATGGCGCGGGGCACCGCCATCTCGAACCGGTACATGTCCTCCACGAAATCCACGTCCGGGTAGAACCCGAACGTCCCCTGCGTCCACGCAAAGCACGACAAGAGCTTCTCCCGCGTCTGCGACTTGACCTCGAAATAAAGCTCCTTGGCCGAGAGCACCCCCATCTTCACCAGCGCCGCCCCCTGCTGGATGTTCTGCTCGATCATCATCAGGATGCTCTGCTCGAACTGTTCCTCGCTGATCTTCTCCTTCTTGATCAGGTAGCGCCCCAGCGTCTCGTCGCGCAGCGTGCTGTCCACGTTCACCGGCTTGCCCTCCACCAGGAACACCATCTTGGTCAGCTCGCCCCGCCGGAGCACCAGCCGCCCCGTCACGTTGCGCTCGTGCAGGAACTCGAGCAGCGCCGGGAACGGCAGCTCCACCAGGTCGCCTTCCATCCCGTACTTTTGCTTTAACGCTTCCATCAACTTACGCCCGTTTTATTTTACATCCGCCCAGGTTTCCAAGCTAACGCGCGCCTCTCGGCCCAGGCCGGGGATCCGGGAAAAATCCGCGCGGCCCCGGAACCCGCCGTGCTGCTCACGGAATTCGATGATGCGCCGCGCCGACTCCGCCCCGATGCCGGGGAGCAGGTCAAGCTCCGCTTCCGTGGCCCGGTTCAGGTCCATGCGGCGGCCCACGATGTAGCGCACGGCGTCCGGGCATTGGTCAACGCCTTGCGGCGCGTGGCCCCCGACCTCGGCCAGCGTGACCGCCCGGCCCTGGCCCTGGCACGCGTAGTCCGCCGCCCGGCTCTGGGGCGCCGCCGTCAACGCATGGAGCGACCACGCGGCCCACGCCGCCGCCGCGGCCAGGGCCAGCGCCGGGCCGAGAAGCCTAAAGCTTCTTCCGCCCTTTTTTTCGCCGCCCCTGTTTTTCATCCTTGAACAGCTTGTAGTCAATGCTGTCAATCAGGGCCTGCCAGCTCGCCTCGATGATGTTGTCCGACACCCCCACCGTGCCCCAGGTGTCGGTTCCGTCGGTGGACTCGATCAGCACGCGCACCTTGCTGGCCGTGGCCAGCCCCGCCGGCAGCACCCGCACCTTGTAATCAATCAGCCGCACTTCATTGAGCCTCGGGAAAAAGCGCTCCAGCGCCTTGCGCAGCGCGTTGTCCAGCGCGTTCACCGGGCCCACCCCGGCCGCCGCCGTGTGCGCCTCGCCCTTGCCCTGCACCTCGAGCATGATGGTGGCCTCCGCCCGCGCCGTCACGTCCTCCGGCTTGCGCTCGTCAATCACCCGGAACCCCTTGAAGTCAAAATAGCGCTTGCGCTTTCCCATGGCCGCGTGCATCAAGAGCTCGAAGCTCGCCTCCGCGCCCTCGAACTGGTATCCCTGCTCCTCCAGGCGCTTCACCTCCTGGAGCAGGTGCCGGGCCTCGTCCGTCTTGCGCGGCAGGCTGCACCCGTACTCCTCGGCCTTGGCCTCGATGCTGGCGCACCCGGAAAGGTCCGAGACGATGAACCGCCGCCGATTGCCCACCAGCTCCGGCTCGATCTGCTCGTAGGTCTCCGGGTTCTTGCGCACCGCGTCGCCGTGCTGGCCGCCCTTGTGCGCGAACGCCGAGTCGCCCACGAACGGCTGGTGCGTGGGCGGCGCCATCAGCGCCAGCTCGTAAATGAAATGGCTCACCTCGCGGAGCTTCTTGAGCCGGGCCCGCGGGATGCAGCTCACCCCGAGCTTCAGGATCAGGTCCGGGATGATCGAGCAAAGGTTGGCGTTGCCCGCCCGCTCCCCGAGCCCGTTGATCGTACCCTGCACCATGGCCGCGCCGTGCTTGACCGCGGCCAGGGTGTTGGCCACCGCCAGCTCGCTGTCGTTATGGCAGTGGATCCCGAGCGGCAGCGCGATCAGCTCCCGCGTCGCCGCGAGCGCCGCCACGATCTGGCCGGGCAGGCTTCCCCCGTTGGTGTCGCACAGGCAGATCGAGTCCGCGCCCGCCCGCGCCGCCGCCATGATGACCTCCTCCGTGTACGTCCGGTTCGCGCGCCAGGCGTCGAAAAAATGCTCGGCGTCGAAAAAGACCTCGCGCCCCTTCTGCTTCAGGTGGTCAATCGTGTCGGAGATCATCGCCAGGTTCTCGGTGAGGCTCGCGCCCAGCACCTCGCGGACGTGGAAGTCCCAGGTCTTGCCGACGATGGTCACGATCCGGGTATGCGCGTCGAGCAGGTCCTTCACCTGCGGGTCCTGGCCCGGGCTCAAGCCCTTGCGCCGCGTCGAGCCGAATGCCGCCAGCGCCGCGTGATGCAGCGGGAGCTTCCGCGCCTCCTGGAAGAACTGCGTGTCCTTCGGGTTCGCCCCCGGCCACCCGCCCTCGATGTAATGCACCCCGAGCTCGTCGAGCTTCTGCGCGATCCGCAGCTTGTCGTTCACGCTGAACGACACGTCCTCCCCCTGCGAGCCGTCGCGCAGGGTCGTATCATAGATCGTTACCTTGTGCGTCATGTTTCCTTCCCGGCCACGAGTACCATATTTTCCCCTTCTTTTTTTCCTTTTTCCTTTTTACTTTTTACTTTTTGCCGCCCGCTTCTTCCCGGCCGCCCTTGAGATTTCCGGCGGCTTATCCAGCCCGAAGGCCTCGTGCAGGAGCCGCACCGCGAGCTCGCCGAATTTCTGGTCAACCACGCACGACACCTTGATCTCCGAGGTCGAGATCATCTGGATGTTGATGTTGCCCGCGGCCAGCGTGTTGAACATCTTGGCCGCCACCCCCGCGTGCGATCTCATGCCCAGCCCCACCACGCTCACCTTGGAAATCTTGTCGTCGGTGACGATGCGGTCCGACCGCAGCTCCTTGGCCGTCCGCGCCGAGATCTTCTTGGCCCGCGCCAGGTCCTCCTTGCGCACCGTGAACGAGATGTCCGTGTACCCCGCCTCGCTCACGTTCTGGATGATCATGTCCACCGAGATGTTCGCCTCCGACAGCGGATGGAAGATCGCCGCCGCCACCCCCGGACGGTCCGGCACCCGGCAGATCGTGATCTTGCACTCGTTGCGGTCCAGCGCCACGCCCGACACCACTATCTGTTCCATTTCCTTGTCCCCCTTCGTCACCAGGGTCCCCGTCGGCGGCCCGAACGTTGACAGGCACAGCACGGGGACATTGTGTTTCATCGCCATCTCCACCGCCCGGATCTGCAGCACCTTGGCGCCCAGGCTCGACATCTCCAGCACTTCCTCGTAGCTCACTTTATCCAGCCGCCGCGCCCGCTCCTCCACCCGAGGGTCCGTGGTGTAGATGCCGTCAACGTCCGAATAGATCTCGCACACGTCCGCCTTCAGCGCCGCCGCCACCGCCACCGCCGTGGTGTCCGATCCCCCGCGCCCCAGCGTCGTCACGTTGCCGTCGCAGTCCGCGCCCTGGAACCCGGCCACGAAAATCACGTAGCCCTGGTCCAACAGCGAACGGATCCGCTCCGTTCCGATTTCCTCGATCCGGGCGTCCTTGAACGCGCAGTCCGTCCGGATCGGAATCTGGTGAGCCAACAGCGACCGCGCCTTGCCGCCCTGCGCCTGCACCGCGATCGCCAGCAGAGCCGTGCTCACCTGCTCGCCCGTCGAGATCATCGAGTCGTACTCGCGAAGCTCGGGAACGTCGGTGATCCCCACCGCCAGGCCGATCAGGCGGTCCGTCTCCCCCTGCATCGCCGACGCCACCACCACCACGTCGTCGCCGGAGCGCTGCCGCGACAGCACCTTCCGCGCAACTTCCTGGATCTTCTCAACCGTACCCAGCGAAGAGCCGCCGTATTTCTGAACCACTAGAGCCAAGGCAATTCCACCTCCCCCGAAAATAAAATACATAGTTCTCGCAAAGACGCAAAGAACGCAAAGAAGAATTTAATTCGTTTCTAATTACTTTGCGCCCTTTGCGCCTTTGCGTGAAATGAAATCTTTAACTGCTCCCTCGATCATCGCCCATCGCTCGTCTCCGAACTCTTGTCCGGCGCGAAGCTCCAATCGCCGCTCATTCTCTCCCGTGCTCCTGAACTCTATCCATATTGTCCGCGCCCCGAACAGGGCGGGGAACTTGTCCGCCCATTCCGCGGCCGCCACCCCGTCGCCCTCCAGATAGTCCTCGACTCCCAGCTCCCAGGCCTCCCGCTCCTCCATAAGGCGGTAAAAATCAAAATGATACAGCGGCGTCCGGCCGGGGTATTCATGAAGGATAACAAAAGTAGGGCTGGTTACCAAAACGTCAGGCTCCGTTCCCAGTCCCCGCGCCAGGCCCTGCACGAAAACCGTCTTGCCCGTGCCCAGCTCTCCGCAAAGCGCCACCGCGTCGCCCGGCCGGAGCACGCGGCCCAGCCGCTCGCCCGCGTCCCGCGTCTCCTCCGTCGAGCTCGTGATGATGACCAGGCTCAGCACTCCTCGCCGGCTTCGTCCAGCAGTTGGATGGCCTCGCCGATCCGGGCGATCACGTCGGACGCGATCATGGCCTCTTCGGAGAGCTCATCCGCCGCCAAATCTCCCGCCGTCCCGTGCAGGAACACGGCGAGCACGGCCGCGTCGAGCGGCCCCAGCCCCTGGCAGACGAGGCCCAGCACCATGCCCGTGAGCACGTCGCCGGTCCCGCCCGTGGCCAGCCCCGGATTGCCGGTGAGGTTGAAGAACGCGCGCCCGTCCGGCGCCGCCACGATTGTATGCGCGCCCTTCAATACCACGATCACGCCATGTTTTTTGGCGAAACCCAGCGCCGCGCCCGGCCGGTCCGCCTGCACCTCGGCCGTCTTAATACCCAGCAGCCGCGCCATCTCGCCCGGGTGCGGGGTCAGCACCACCGGACCAGCCTTCTTGTCCAGAACCGACACGTCCTCCGCCACCGCGAACAGGCCGTCCGCGTCAATCACCAGCGGCGCCGCGCATTCCTTGATCACCGACCGCACGAACTCCGTTGCCTCCGCGTTCCGCCCCAGCCCCGGACCCAGCGCCGCCGCCGTCTTCCCGGAAAGCAGCTCGAGCGCCCGGGCGAGCGACACGCCGCCCAGCGTCCCGTCAGCCGTCTCCGGCAGCGGCTCGGTCATGACCTCCAACGTCTTCGCCTCCAGGATGGAGTGCAGGCCCGCCGGCCCGGCCAGCGTGATCAGACCCGCCCCCGTCCGGAGAGCGGACTGGGCCGCCATCACCGCCGCGCCGGTCTTGCCCGGCGACCCGGCCAGCACCAGGCCGTGGCCCACGTCGCCCTTGTGGCTGTCCTCATCCCGGCAGGGAAGCAGTCCCGCCGCCAGCTCCGCCGTGATCACCCGGTGCGGCGCGTTCTCATAAAGCCCGCGCGGGACCCCGATGTCAACCGCCGCCAGCGTCCCCACCAGCTCCGCGCCCGGGTGGCAGAGCTGGCCGCTCTTCAGCATCCCGAACGTGACCGTGGCGTCCGCCTCCACCGCCTCGCCCATCACCTGGCCCGTGTCCGCGTTCAGACCGGAGGGCAGGTCCACCGCCGCCACCCGGATTCGCGGGTTCTCGCGCACCATTACGTTGATGAACCCGATGGCCTGCGCGAAAATCCCGTGCACCTCGCTCTCGATCCCCGTGCCCAGGATCGCGTCCACGATCAGGTCCGAGCGCTGGACCTCGAGCCGGTAATCCTCAAGCGCCGCCTCGTCCAGCACCCAGCGCACCCGGCCGCCCATCTTTACCAGGATGTCAAGGTTCGTCCGCGCGTCACCGCGGACGTCGTCCTTTTTCGCGAGCACCAGCGTATTGACCTCAATCCCCGCATTCAACAGATGACGGGCGATCACGTAGCCGTCGCCCCCGTTGTTGCCCTTGCCCGCGAAAACCGTGACCCGCCGGGGAGCGAACTCCTCCATGATGAACTCGAACGCCTGCCGCCCCGCGTTCTCCATCAGCACGATCCCGGGGACCCCGTACTCGGAAATGGTCTTGCGGTCCATCTCCTTCATCATCGCCGCCGTCCCCACCCGGTCTTTGATCCATGTCATTTCAGCCTTCCTTTAAGAAACAAGGATATTATTAAGAGGAGCAAAGAAGATTGGACAGGATTAACAGGATTTACGGGATTCAATAATAATGAACCACTCTTCCGGTCGGATTGGCGCCAAGGGAAACCGGCAGTTATCCTGTTTATCCTGTCA
>Ga0307379_10004886_pt1 | contig 18912 bp, 19 predicted proteins | sample UN2MG_FD_202237 | JGI IMG/M metagenome (GOLD analysis project Ga0307379, IMG submission 202237) | Soil microbial communities from Risofladan, Vaasa, Finland - UN-2 | ecosystem: Environmental > Terrestrial > Soil > Coastal area > Acid sulfate soil | place: Finland: Risofladan, Vaasa | collected... | reverse complement strand
CTAAATTCATAAATAAAAAAGGCAATTGATAAACGCTATGCTCATCAATTGCCTTAAATTAATCTAACAATTAAATTTATTCCCATTTTTCTCATCAGATGAGATAGCGCTCCACCAGAAACCAGGGTATAGATTCTGATGACAGTCTTATGGCTTTTAAGCATAAGCCCAACATAAAGATTAGAGCTGTTATCTTTACGCTTCGGCGAGAATACCTTTCCTGGCGAATCAAAGATGCTCATCTCATCACCAGTACTGATTATTGCTCGCGCCTCTACCTCACTTATAAAACAGTGAGGCAATAAATATTAAGTTTTTAATAACATAACATATATCTCAAAAAAAGTCAAAAAATTTTGTAAAAATTTTGTAAAAAATTGGCATAAAATTTGAAAAAAACTTTATGAAAAATAAAGGTTAATAATTTTATTAAAATAATTTTGTAATATTATTAAAAAAATTTAAAAAAATAATGTTTTTTTAAAATAATTGTGGTACACTATAAATAATAAATTAGTTTCAAGGAGAAAACCTTATGGAAAAAAGAAAAATTAATCCGATTTTAGCAAGCTTTATTCCTGTAGTAAAAGCAATTGCCAAAACATTTGGTCCGGATTGTGAAGTTCTTTTGCATGATATGAGTAATTTAGAAAATTCAATAATTATGATAGAAAATGGTCATGTAACCGGAAGAGAAGTTGGAAGTCCATTGACTGATTTAGGATTGTATTTTTTGCAATCAGATCTTTTTAAGGATACCGATTTTATTGCCAATTATCAAACTGAAAACAAATATGGAAAAAAATTAAAGTCAACCACTATTTTTATTAGAAACGATAAAAAGAAAATAATTGGTTTTTTATGTATTAATTATGCTTTAGATCATTTAACAGAAATTAGAAAAAAAATAGATGATTTTTGTGCAATTAATAAAGATGTAGATAAAAATGTTTTTAATAATAAAGAAAATGAGGAATTTTTTGCAGATAATTTAGATGATCTTTTAGAAAGAATATTTATAAAAGCACAAGAAAAACTAGGTAAACCAATAGAAAAGATGCAGAAGGATGATAAATTAGAATTAGTAAGGCATTTGCAGAAGAGAGGATTTTTTTTAGTAAAAGGAAATATTGATAAAATTGCAATAAGATTAAATGTTTCCCGATATACTATCTATAATTATTTATCTGAGATAAAACCAGAAAAAAATATCAAGCTAATTTAACTAATTATTTATTTAAATTTGTCTGAAATAGATAAAGAAAGGAAGCGAAAAAAATTAAAAAGGAAATTATTAAAACACAGAAAGCGCCTTTAGCTATCGGTCCATATTCACAGGCGATAAAGTCAGGAAATTTGTTGTTTATTTCTGGTCAGATTTCCATCAATCCAGAAACTAATGAGTTTATTGATGGTGATATTGAAATACAAACCGAACAAGTATTAAGGAATATAAAAGCGATCTTGGAAGCCGGTAGTAGTTCGTTAGAAGAGGTAGTAAAAGTTACCATATATTTACAAGACATAAAAGATTTTGCTTTAGTAAATAAGATATATAGTAAATATTTTTTAAATAGTTTACCAGCACGAGTATGTGTAGAAGTATCCAAGCTTCCTAAAGATGCAAAAATAGAAATTGAAGCCACTGCAATAATATGATTATCTCCCAAAAACTAACTATTTAATACAACATATTTTACTTAAACAGCAAATTTAACTCTATAGGTCCTTTGAAAACTAAATAGCGAAAATAAATGGTTATATAAAAGAGTAGAAAGCTCAGGGATAGGCCTATTTATCAAACCTTTTATCAATCTCTTACAATTTATTGCTGATATCTTAAACCCTAAGTAGACCTTTACACGTATTAATCCCCTTACCGGCAGATGATCTATCTTATACCTCCTTCTTAGTACCGAAGCAATACCCTCTATCCCAGCTCTCTTTCTGGCTAGCTCTTGATACTTGGAGGTTCCCATCTTAGCGATAAGCTGGGAGCGGTGCAACTTAGCTTCTGATACTTTAAAGAGGTAACTCTTCTTCTGTTTTACTACCGAACAATCTTTACGTAAGGGACAATTACTACAGTGTTTCTGATTAAAGTGTGCTCTATAGGATCCTCTTCTTTAAAGGCACTGGTTATTGGCTGATGACCAGAAGGACATTTCTTTACTGTATGTTCTTTCTCCTTTATCTCAAATTTATCACCATTATTATTTTTACCTCCACCTACAAGACTGGTAGGAACCATCTTGATGTTTTTACTTTTTGCTTTCTTGGCTATCTCTTCAGAGTAATAGGCACCATCAACCAGAGCAGTTACTCCATCCTTTTCTACGGTTAGTTTGGTAATGGTATCTTGGGCGAATTTCTGATCACTAGAGGTATTTTTTTTGTAAGTCATAGTTGGTTATCATCCTATTCTTAGCATCAAACTTCTCTACTATGTAGGCAGTATAACCTAGATGTTTCTTCTTACCTTTTTTGCGGTAGGTAGCATCCGGGTCAGTAGGGTTTTGTAAAGAGTCAGGAGATACTTTCTTAGATGACTTTATACTACCTTATTTGAGTTTGCTCTTTTAACAGCCGGCTAAGAAGTTTAAATTCTTCGGTTTTACTTATTTCTTTATTCTTTCTATATAATGAATAGAGTTTTAAACCATCTTTTAGTACTCTCTTAATTTTACTATTTAGATCTTTATCTCTTGAAAGGAGTTGAAAAAATGGCACACAATACAGCCGTCAAAGGTTTGCGTTGCTTAAAGTGTGATCAATTATATCCTCTTGGGCAGTATTTTGAAGGTTGTCCTTCTTGTAGGACGGAAAAGAGTGTTTCAAACTTAACTGTAGTATATGATTACAATGCAATAAAAGAAAAGTTAAACAAAGATGTATTTTCTTTTCGTTGTAAAAGTCTTTGGCGTTATTGGGAGTTGCTCCCTGTAGATCCGGATAATGCTGTTACACTTGGAGAGGGTATGACTCCTCTTATAATGTGTAATCGCTTGGGAAAAGAACTTAATATTTCAGTACTATTTCTTAAAGACGAATCATGCAATCCAACATGGTCCTTTAAGGACAGATTATGTTCTGTTGCTGTTTCCCATGCAAAAGAAATCAATGCACCTGCTGTTACAGTATCTTCTACAGGTAATCATGGAGCTGCTACTGCAGCTTATGCAGCAAGAGCGGGCTTGCCCTGCATAATTTTTACAGTAGAAAGCGTTCCACAAACAATGAAAACTTTAATGCAATCTTACGGGGCCAAAGTAGTAGCCTGTAAAACTTATGTTGATCGTTGGATCCTAATGCATGAGTGTATTAAGCGCTTTGGTTGGTACCCTACAGGTAATTATGTTAATCCTCCAGTAGGCTCTAATTACTATGGTATTGAAGGCTATAAGTCTATTGCATATGAAATTATTGAATCTCTTTCTTGGGAAGTTCCTGATGTTGTTATTATACCTGTAGCTTATGCTGATGGTTTAGCCGGTATATGGAAGGGATTTAAAGAATTTAAAGAGCTGGGCTTTATTAGTCGACTTCCCAAGCTAGTAGCGGTGGAGCCTTTTGGGCCTTTAGCTAATGCTTTAAGGAAAGGGATTAATTATGTAGAAGAAGTCTCAACATCTCCATCAGTAGCCTTCTCTATTGCTGCTGATATAAGTACATATCAGGGATTACAGGCTTTGAAAGAATCACAAGGTACAGCAGTAACCGTACGAGATGATGAGATAATAGAAATGCAACAGCAACTAGGTTCTACTGAAGGAATTTATGCTGAAATGGCTTCTGTAACTTCCTTAGTTGGAGCTTACATACTAAGGAAGTCAAATTGGATTAAGCCTGATGAAAAAGTTGTTTGTCTTCTTACATCCACTGGATTAAAAGATCCAGGAACAACAGCGGTCCATATGCCAGAGGTGCCTCTTGTTAGCACTGATATGACTGAACTAAAAATAGCACTAAAAAAATATTACAATTTTAAATTAGACTGATACCTAAATAATAGACAAGAAAGGAGTGTTGTCAAAAACAACTTAAATTACTAATTTTTAGAAAGGAGGTATTCTAATGCCTCATAAGAACGGGGGGGATTACACACGATTAGTCAATTCCGAGAATCTGTGTGAGCTTTTAGAAAACAGGCTTAACCCATTGATATATAAGGAACACGAGGAATTCAACTTTTCACCCAAAAGGTGAAGCAAAGAAAGGTGGTGAAGAAAATGGTAGATTTTGAATGTAAATTCGCAGATTCATCATGAGATTTATGAGGATTTTAGATGAATTTAGCAAAAAAAATCTGCGTAAATATTTCAGACGCAGATTTCGGGTACTTAAGAAAAGGAGAGAAAAATGAAAAAATATTATTTATTAAGTATTGTTACATTTTTATTATTTAGCTTATTCTTGGGAGCAATAATAGGTAATGCCCAAGATGATGATTTTGCTTTTTATGCATTTCATGATGTCCCCATTACTGACTGGGATCCTAGCGTAGAATTTTCTAATGGGATAGTAAGTTTAAATAATATCTACGAAACACTCTTAAGATACGATCCTTTAGAAGATAAATTTATTAAAGTTTTAGCTACAGATTACACTACTAGTAGTGACGGCCTAACCTGGACTTTTACTTTAAGAAAGGATGTAAAGTTTCACGATGGAACAGAGTTAAATGCAGATGCTGTAAAGTTTTCTATTGAAAGAACAATGAGAATAAACAAGGGAGCTGCTTTTATATGGGAAGCAGTAGATAAGATAAATGTTGTAGATAATTATACAGTGGAATTTAGGTTGAAATATCCAACTCCTTTAGATTTAATTTGTTCTTCCGGTTATGGTGCTTTCATTATGTCTCCTACTACAGTAAAATCTCGTCCTGATAACTGGTTAAGCGAAGGCAATGAGGCAGGATCTGGTCCATATAAATTAGAAAGTTATAAACAAGAAAGAGAAGAGGTAGTATTAACTTGGTTTGAAGATTATTGGGGAGGCTGGGAAGGAAATTATTTTAAAAAAGCTGTTATTAAAGGTGTTACAGAGGTTGCAACTCGCCGTCTACTCATTGAGAGTGGAGAGGCTGATTTTACGATGAGACTTCTTTATGAGGATATTGCCTCTTTGCAAGCCAGTAAAGATGTCAATGTTTCGGTTGGTCCTTCTTTTATAAACTACGTGTTAGAACTTAACACTCAAAGAGAACCTCTAAACAATAAACTGGTAAGGCAAGCTTTAGCTTATGCCTTCCCTTACCAAGATGTAGTTTCTTATGTCTTTGAAGCTTATGGCCGACAAGCCAGAGGTCCAATCCCTTATGGACTATGGGGACATAGTGAAGAATTATTCCAATATAAATATGATTTGAATAAAGCCAAAGAATTATTGGAAGAAGCGGGCTATCCTGATGGAGGTTTTAAATTCTTAAATACTTATGTGGCTGCTGATGAAGCATCTAGAAAAATATTGGAATTATTTAAAGCTAGCTTAGCTAAACTAAATATAGACTTAGAAATAAGAGGAATGCCTTGGGTATCTATGTGGGCAATGGGTAAAGATGATGATCCAGAGAAGAGGCAGGATTTATTTATGGAGATTTGGTGGCCAGATGTTGTTTCCCCTCATAGTTGGTTATATACTTTATTTTATAGTGAAGAAAAACCTTACTTTAATTGTGGTTATTATAAAAATAAAGAATTTGATGATTTGGTGGATAAAGCATGGAGGGAAGCTGGACTGGATAAGGATAGATCGGCCAAGACTTATATTGAGGCTCAAAAAATATTAGTAGAAGATTGCCCGGCTATCTTTACTGTTGACATTATGAATACATATTTCTTAAATAAAACCTTCAAAGGATATAAAGATAATCCAGCCTATGCCCATGTGGTATTTTTCTATGATACCTATAGAGAGAAATAAAATTTAATCTAGCGGGAAATCCCCACCTGTAAAGGTGGGGATGAGAGCATTTTCCTGTTTCTTCCGTTCGTTCTTTGATATAATGAAAATATGAAACTATATAAAGCGGCTCATACGGTATATAAAACCCAATATCATATCGTCTGGATAACCCGATACCGAAGAAAAATTTTAGTAACCGGAGTAAATAGTTATCTGAAGATAAAACTTCAGGAAATAAGGAAATATTATCCTAATTGGGAATATATAGAGATAGGGATAAAGAATGATTATGTTCATCTGTTTATGACTATTCCCCCGAAGTATACAGTAAGTAAAGTAGTAGAAACCATCAAAAAGAATACCAGTAGATCTCTAAGTAGGAAGTTTGCTTTCTTGAAAAAGGTATATTGGGATAGAAAAGGCATTTGGGGCAAAGGGTATTTTGTGTCTACAGTAGGAATAAACGAAGAGGTGATCCGAAGATACATAAAATCACAAGAAAAGGAAGAAACAGGACAAGCAAAGCTTGAGTTCTGAACGTAGCACGCCTATAAAGGCGTGGGAATCGATAAAGTAAAGTAAGGAAGAGGTATAATTTATATCTCTTCCTTTAATTTAATCTTAAAAATGTATTTAGAAAAGAGAATATATTTATGTTAAATTTTATAACCAGAAGAGTATTCTTAAGCATTTTTTCTCTTTTTGGTGTGATCTTAATTACTTTTATGTTAGTGAGAGTAATCCCTTCTGATCCTGCTAGTCAATGGGCAGGAGGCAGGGTTACACCAGAGCAGGCAGAGGTTGCTAGAAAAGAATTAGGCTTAGATAAACCTATATATATACAATTTGGATACTACATTAGAGATTTATTAAAAGGAAATTTAGGATATTCTCTGATGACTCATCAACCGGTTATTAAAGAATTGAAAAGACGATTTCCAGCTACTCTGGAATTAGTACTTTTCTCTTGTTTCTTTGCTTTAATTATCGGTCTTCCTTTAGGCTTGCTCTCAGCTAAAGCTAAAAATAGCTGGATAGACCATTTTGGTAGATTTTTTTCCATAGGAGCTGTTTCTATTCCTAGTTTTTGGTCAGCTTTAGTCCTACAATTAATATTTTTTTCGATTTTGAAAATCTTACCTTATGGGGGGCAATTAAGTACAAAAGTTATATTATTTCAAGATGTTCCCCATGTTACCGGATTTATGTTTTTAGATAGTTTGATTACGGGTAATTTTGCTATTTTAAAAGATTTTTTAAAACACTTAATTTTACCAGCTATCTGTGTAGGAGCTTATACTATAGGATTAGTGGCTCGAATGACTCGTTCTGCATTGTTAGAGATATTAAGTGAGGATTATATTAAGGCAGCTCGCTCTTATGGATTAACAGAACGATTAATATTGTATTCTTATGCCTTAAAGAATTCTTTAGGGCCTACTACAACTGTCGTAACCTTGGCTATGGGTTATGCTTTAATGAATACTTTTTTAGTAGAAAGTATTTTTAGTTGGCCAGGCATAGGTAAATATGTGGCTAATGCAGTAACATGTCTAGATTATCCCGCTATCATAGGAATTACCATTTTAGGCGCTTGTGCTTATATAATATTAAATTTAATAACGGATATAATTATTTCCTTAGATCCTAGAGTAAAACTTTAAAGGAGTAAGTGCAAAATGTCGATAAAGTCTATTTTTTTTAATATACCAGCAAAACGAAAATTAAAAGTATTAAAAGAATATATATACTTATTAAAAAAGAATAAATTAACCTTTACTGCTTTAATAATTATTTTATCTTTGGTTGTTATTGCTATTATTTCTCCCATTATTGCTCCTTTTCCCTATCATATTTATGGGGAGATTAACCCTCAAGATAAATTATTGCAACCATCTCGTGTTTATCTTTTCGGTACTGATGAAATGGGAAGAGACCTCTTTAGTCGAGTATTATATGGTACCAGAATATCCTTATTAGCGTCCCTAATAGCGGTAGTAATGGGATTGCTTATTGGTGTTCCCTTAGGTCTCATGGCTGGATATTATAGCGGGTTTATAGATGAAATTATTATGCGTATTGTAGATATGTTTTTAAGTTTTCCACCTTTGCTTTTAGCTATGGCTATAGCTGCTTTTTTAGGACCAAGTTTGCAAAATGCGATTCTAGCCCTTATTATTGCTTGGTGGCCTTGGTATACTCGTTTAATAAGAGGGCAGGTAGTCTCTATCAAAGAAAAGGAATTTGTGAGGGCAGCTAATGCTATTGGCACTCCTTCTTGGCAGATAATGTATAAACATATTTTGCCTAATTGTATTTCCCCCGTAATAGTACAGGCTTCTATGGATTTAGGTGGTATTATTTTAACTTTAGCGGCCTTAAGTTTTTTAGGATTGGGAGCTCAATCCCCTACTTCGGAGTGGGGTTTAATGCTCACTACTAGTCGTAAATATTTTTTAAACGCCTGGTGGTATAGCATTTTCCCCGGTATAGCTATCTTTATAACTGTTCTATCTTTCAACCTTTTAGGGGATGGCTTAAGAGAAATATTAGATCCGAAGACTAAAAAATATTAAGAAAGGATGTTATGAACAATTATTTTAAGATTAAAGATTTAAAAATAAATTTTGAGACCTCTGAAGGAATAAAAAATGTTATAAATATAAATGAACTTAATTTGCATAAAGGAGAAACTTTTGGCATAGTAGGAGAAAGTGGAGCAGGAAAAAGTGTATTAGCTATGAGTATTTTAAGAATTTTACCCTCACCTCCAGCCTTTATAGAAAGTGGTGAGATCATATTTAAAGGGCAAAATCTTTTATCATTAGAAGAGAAAGAGATGCAAAGGATAAGAGGGAGAGAAATTTCTATGATATTTCAGGACCCCATGTCTACTTTAAATCCCGTTTTTACAGTGGGACAACAAATAATGAATGTCATTCTTCGGCACAATAAGCATTTTAGTAAAAAAGATGCCAAAAAAGAGGCTTTAAAAATGATTGAACTAGTAAAATTATCTGACGCGAAAAATACTCTAAATAAGTACCCTAATGAACTTAGTGGTGGACAAAGGCAAAGAATAATAATTGCTATTGCCCTTTCATGTGGTGCAGAACTATTAATTGCTGATGAACCTACCCGCAATTTGGATGTTACTATTCAAGCCGGTATTTTAAAACTTATTAATGAATTAATCAAAGAACTAGGGATTAGTGTTTTATTTATTGCCAATAACATAAACTTAGTCTTTATTGTTTCGAATAGAGTAGGGATACTTTATAAAGGAAAAATTATAGAAGTGGGAACTTCTCAAGACTTAAAAAAGGAACCATTTCATCCATACACTCAAAGATTGTTGGGTAAAATCTCCCCTACCGATAGTAACCTTAAAGAAGAAATAAAAATAAATGATTCTATTTGTCCCTATTTTGATAAGTGTGAAAAAAGAATAGAAATATGTAAAAAATTTTCCCCTATACTAACTAAAGTAAATAATAGTCATTGGGTAAATTGTCATAGAGTCATTAATAGAGAGGTAGATGATGAATCAAGCAGCATTAGCCATTAAAAATTTAAAAAAATATTTTCCGGTATATTCTGGATTCCCTTCCCGGGTCAGGGATTGGATTAAGGCAGTAGATGGAGTAACTTTGAATATAAAAAAGGGAGAGACTCTGGGGGTAGTGGGTGAATCAGGATGTGGAAAGAGTACTTTAGTAAATACTATTCTGAGATTAGAAAAACCGACTTCAGGAGAAGTTATTTTAGAAGGAAAAGATATATTTCATTTAAATAAAAGAGAGATGTCTCGATTGAGAAAGGAGATACAAATAGTATTCCAAGACCCCTTTTGGTCTTTAAATCCACGATGGTTAATAAAAGATATTGTTGGAGAACCTTTACGGGTGCATTTTAATTTGTCTTTAGGAGAGATTTTATCTAAAGTAGAAAAATTATTAGGAATGGTAGGGATTCCTAAAACAGCTCTGTATAAATATCCTCATGAATTTAGTGGAGGAGAGAGACAGCGTATTGCTATTGCTCGGGCTTTAGCTTTAGAACCTAACTTTGTTATATTAGATGAGCCTACTTCTTCTATAGATGTTTTTTCGCAAGACCAAATATTAAAACTTTTAAAAAAATTAAAAGAAGAATTTAATTTAACTTATATACTAATTTCCCATGATTTAAATGTGGTAAAGTCCATGGCGGATAAAATTGCCATTATGTATTTGGGTAAAGTTATAGAATATGGACCAGCTAAGAAAGTCTTTGAAAACCCGGCTCATCCTTATACTAATGCTCTATTTAAAGCTATTCCTGATGCAAATACCAAAGATATAAATTCTATTATTGCCTTAGAAGGGGAGGTTCCCAGTGCTATTAATATCCCCTCAGGTTGTCGTTTTCATACACGTTGTCCTGTGGCTAGGGGAATCTGTCACAAAGAAGAGCCGCCGGTAATTAAATTAAGTGAAGAACATGAAGCAGCCTGCTTCTTATTAAGAAAAAATGAAAGCGGAGAAAGTTTATTATGAAATGGAAAGATTAACTTTTGAAGAGGTAAAGGATATTTTAGTGGTTTGTACCATACTTAGTACGAGTGGAGGAGGCGATCTAAATAAAGAATTACACTTAGCTAAAGAAGATTGGGAAAATAATTTACAATATAAATTATTTTCTTTAGAGGAAATAAAGGAACTTAACGTATTTTAATTTTAAGGGATTGTAGAAGGGTGTTGAGCATGGTTTTATTATAAAAGTGATAAGAGAGATTAATGCTAAGACAAAGTTAAAGTTTTATTGTATTGATCTATGTATAAAGAATTGTTTAATAATTGCTCCATCTGTTCTTACTGTTTTTGAAAAGTATACGCAATTAAGTTGACTCTACCTTCAAAGAGAATTATTGCTTTTAAAAAATTCTTTTAGGTTAAATTTAATTTTTAGAAAGGAGCAAGAAAAATGGTTATAAGATTAGGTGTTATTGTGCCATCAGGCAATACACTGCTCGAGACTGAGCTCTGTAGTCTTCCTATTAGTGGGGTTTCGTTTCACTTTACACGGGTTGTAAATTATTTAGACACAGAAGAGGAACTAGCTGCTATGGCTGACCAGGCACCCAACGCAGCAGAGTTGCTATCACATGCTAAAGTGCATGCGATTGCTTTCGGTTGTACAGGAGGAAGCTTTCTTTATGGCAAAGGTTATGATTTGGAGCTTATCAAGAAAATGGCCTCTAGAGTTACGGTTCCGTGTATCACCACCTCCACAGCAGTAATTAAGGGACTAAGAGAGATGAAGATCAATAGGGTGATGCTTCTCACGCCTTATGAGCAATGGCTTACACAGAGAGGATTCGAGTTCTTAAAGGCTAATAACTTCGAAGTCATCGGTTCAGAGCATCTGAACTTCACCGATTCACAAGACATGGTAGACATGACATCTGAGCAAATTGTCGAATGGGCTAAAACAAAAATAAGGCAAAATTGTGATGGTATATTCATTAGTTGTACATGCTTTAGAGGGATGGGTGCAGCAGAACAACTGGAGAAAGATTTAGGGATACCCGTTGTAACAAGCAATCAGGCAACGGTTTGGTACTTGTTGCAACTTTCAGGATACAGGTCTCCCGTGTCCGGCTATGGGGCTCTTTTACGAAAGTTGTAATATAAATATAAAAATTATTCTAAACTATTTCAGTATTAAACAATAAGAAAATAAAGTTTAATGTAGGGGGACAATATGTAATGATAGATGATTTTAAAAATACAATATTACAACATATAGGTAATACTCCGCTTATTTCGCTTAAGAATATCACTCGTGGAGAAGGTTTTGAGATCTTTGCAAAAGCTGAATTTTTAAACCCATCCGGGAGTCTAAAGGATAGAATTGCTATTCGAATGATTGGTGGAGCTGAAAAAAGTGGATGTTTGAAAAAAGGAGGTACAATTATTGAAGCCAGTACTGGTAATACTGCGATTGCTCTATCCTTTGTGGGAACTTTAAAGGGTTATAAAGTTATTATCTTTGTACCTGAAAAAACAGCAAGTAAAGAACGAATAGAGATACTTAAAAAGTATGGGACTGATGTACGAACTGTATCTCTTGTTCCAAAAGGCGAAGACGAGCTTTATGATGCAAGTGTCCATGGAGGATTCTATGAAATTCCAGGACGTATGATGTGTCGGGACATGGAAAAACAACCCGATATTTGGTGGGCAAGACAATTTTCTAACCCTGATAATGTAGCAGCACACAGAGATGGAACTGGTAAAGAAATAGATGAACAGATGAGCAGTAAAATAGATGCCATCGTAGCTTCTATTGGCACGGGTGGAACTTTTCTCGGACTTGCTCAAGCTCTCGAGAAGCATTCTCCCTTACTAATTGCTGTTGAGCCTGCCGGTGACCCGATGGTTTCTACTAAGTTTAAGAACTATCCCATCATTGAGGGGATAACTGATGGTATTGTTTATGACATCGTTCAAAAAGACCTTCTGGATAAAGTAGTAGTCATAAATGATGAAGAGGCAATTGCTATGACTAGACGTCTCATAAGAGAAGAAGGATTGTTCTGTGGTATCTCGTCTGGAGCTAATGTAGCCGCTGCCATGAGAATTGGTCGGGAAATATCAAATTGTAAGAGGATTATAACGGTCCTGCCTGACTCTTACTATAGATATCTTACCAGCGAGCATTATATAACCTAAACTCTACATATTCTAAAGTGAGATAGATGTTCTTATCCCTAAATTAGATATATAAATAACGGTTTTTTCCTACTTTACATGATTAGTTATAGTAGCTTTTATAGCACAGTACTCACGCTGTGGCCCGACAGTAGGTTATTTCTAACATGTGTTTAAATGCAAAAAATGAATAAAGAATAAACAGTTGAATTATTTTAATACGATTTTAGTTTCTTTATTTGTTAACGGTTATGTGACTAATAAAACCGTTAATATATTGTTTTGCAATCTATCTTTAGCAGCATCATAAAATTAGGAAGATTAGAAAAAATTGCACCAGATGCATCCGTAGTATGTGTTATTACGTCCTCTGGTTTAAAGATGTTAGATGTTGCACAAAGTTATATTCCTAAATTTCCTATAATTGATAGTGGGGATTTTGAAGTAAATAAAAAGCAAATTCAAAGTGCATATAATATTCGTATTTGAGATGTAATAAGGAGGTAGATATGTTAGCAAATAGAAAACGAGCAGAGGAAATTATGAAAAAATATGGGGTAGAGGCAATTATTGCCTCAAGTCCCGAAAATGTGACTTATCTTTCCGATTTTTGGGATGATGGCCACTGGAGCATAAAGGGAACCCAAGTTTATGCTGTATTACCCCTAGATAGAAGTATTGATCCATTCATAGTTACTTCTGTGGGGGCGCTTGATCAGGTTGCTATTGAAAAAAACTGCTGGATTGGTAATTTTTATACTTATGGTAAATTCTTTATTCAAGTTCCTGATGAAGAGGACTTCTTGGAAACTGAGCAGAAATTAAAGAAACTTCTAAACAATATGAAGAAGGGAGATGACCCTGTTTCGGCTCTTATAAATGGTCTTGCAGAAAGTGGTCTAATTGGTAAAAGAATAGCTATTGATGAGATGAATATTACACCAAAACTATTCGAAAGTATTTGTAAAAAAGTTTCTAATACAGAAATTCTGTATGGGTACTCAATGATGCGAGAGATACGAGCTGTAAAAACAGAGGAAGAAGTAAAAAGATTACAACGCTCTGCAGAAATTATTGAGAAAGGTTTTTTAAATGCTATTCAAAACATTCATGAAGGAATGAGCGAAATAGAAATAACTGATATCTTAAGACAAACTGTCATAGAACAAGGAGGGCTTCCTATACTTACCTGTATTGGTGCTGGCCATAACAGTGCCTTCCCTAATGTAATACCTACTGACTATAAAGTTCAAAGGGGTGATTTAATTCGGTTTGATATTGGTTGTTTGTACGAGCACTACTATTCAGATACAGCTCGTATTGCAGTTTTGGGTAAGCCTACTGATAAACAGAGAGTCTATTATAATGCTGTAAAAATAGGGGAAGAACAAGCATTAAGATTAGTTAGACCGGGTACAAAAGCCTCAGAGATATTTAGAGAGGCTGTTGAAGGTGTTAGAAAAGCCGGTATTCCTCATTATGAAAGAAATCATGTAGGGCATGGAATTGGCATTGAGTGTTATGATTTGCCCGCTATGACATCATCGTCTGATGATGTCTTGGAAGAGGGTATGGTTATGAATATTGAGACACCATATTATGAGCTGGGATTCGGAGGTCTTCAGGTGGAAGATACAATACTTGTTACGAAAGAAGGTTATCAGGAATTAACGAGGAATAGTCGCAATCTTTTTATTCTATAGTGGATTGGGATTGGCACAGGATCGGAATTTTAACTTTAGAGCTTTTTTCCGGGAGAAGGATTATAGTTATTGATAATTTCTCTACAAGGGCAGGAGATTAGGAGATCCCAACTAGTAGCTGACAAGTATATAGACATCGTAAACTCTTAACGAGTAAGAAGTTTACAGACATCGTATACTCATTACTTTAAAATGTTCTATACTGACCTTAAAAAAGGAGGTCAATATGAACGAGAAAGAACTAAGAGCAAGCTATAAAAAGAAATGAAAATGGCAAATTTGCCAGAGATATTTATAGAGGCCTTGGTAAAAGCAAGGTCTGGTTTTTTAAATGGCTAAAAAGTTATATAATATTGCTATAGAGCGTTTTAATACTATGAAGAGACGTTTCCCCCGCTTATTGGAGAAGTAAGAGGACTAGGATTATCAATAGGAGTAGATTTAGTCAAAGACCCTTTAACTAAAGAAAGATACAAAGAGGCAGCCGCAAAGTTTTGTTATCGAGCTTGGCAAAAGGGATTATTATTATCTTTTTTTAGTAATTCAGTATTAAGAATTCAACCTCCTTTAGTGATAACAGAAAAAGAGTTCAATAAGGGGATTGATATAATTGAAGAATGCATGGTCGATTTGGGGGAAGGGTTGCTTAGTGATTATATTTTTAAAGTAACTAAGGGTTGGTAGAGGTAGAAATGTAATGAAATATAGAAGAGTTATCTCTTTAAAATATCAAAGAAAAGGTTACACTGTTCTCAACTTATTGCGAAGATGAAAACTCCAAGTACCAAAAGCTAGCCAGAAAGAGAGCTGGAATAGAGGGTATCCATTCGGTACTTCGAAGGTGGTATAAAATAGATCATCTACCGGTAAGGGGATTAATACAGATAAAGGTCTACTTAGGGTTTAAGATATTGGCCATAAACTATAAGGGATTGATAAAAGGGTTGATGAATAGGCCTAAGAATAGTTTTTCTACTATTTTATATAAACATTTATTTTTCGTATTTAGTTTTCAAAGAACCTATAAAATTAAATTTGCTGCTTAAAGCAAAAAAATAAAATATATTATATTAAATAGTTAGTTTTTGGGAGATAATCATTAATTAAAAATACTTAAAAGGAGGAAATTCTATGGAAAAACTAATCGAAGTGCGTTGGCATGGTAGAGGTGGACAGGGCGCAGTTACCGCCTCTAAATTATTGGCTACTTCTGCCCTTGCTGAAGACAAGTATATTCAGGCTTTTCCTGAATATGGACCAGAAAGGATGGGTGCTCCCATCCAATCTTTTACCCGTATAAGTAAAAACCCTATTAAAATTCACTGTCATGTTACTAACCCCAATATAGTAGTAGTATTAGATCCCACTTTATTGAGGGCAGTAGATGTAACTGAAGGTTTAACCGAAGATGGGGTTTTAATCATAAATACTGAGGAATCAGCTACTGAGATAAGAAAAAAATTAAATCTAAAAGGTAGAAAGATTTACACTGTAGATGCCAGTAAGATTGCTCAAGAGACTATAGGAAGACCCCTGCCTAATACTCCTTTAGTTGGCGCCTTAATAAAAGTTACCGGATTATTGACTTTGAATAATGTATTAGCTGATATCGAAGATAAATTCAAGAAAAAATTTAGTTCCAAGATTGTAGAAGGCAACATTAATGCTATTAAGAGAGCTTATCAGGAGGTGAAGGGTGAATGAGTGATGACAAGAAATTAGGATGGAAAAAAATTCCCGAAGGGGGATTAATTACCAAGGCGGGGAATTCAGCTACTTATGAAACTGGTTCCTGGAGATCGACAAGGCCGGTGAGAGATGAGGAGAAGTGTACAAATTGTTTGATCTGTTGGGTCTATTGTCCCGATTGTTCCATATTAATTTCAGATGAAAAGATAAAAGGTATTGATTATTCTCACTGCAAGGGCTGTGGGATATGTGCGACAGAGTGTCCGGTTAAAGCCATCAAAATGATAGATGAAAAAGAATTTACTGATTAGAAGGGAGGAAAATATGAATAATAAAATTACTGCAATAACCGGAAACGAAGCTGTAGCTTATGCCATTAAACAGATAAATCCTGACGTAATGGCTGCTTATCCCATCACTCCCCAAACAGATATAGTGGAAAAATATTCTGAATATGTAGCTGATGGGTTAGTAAATACTGAATTTATTACCGTAGAGAGTGAACATAGCGCTATGAGTGCATGTGTAGGAGCAGCTGCTGCTGGAGGTAGAGTAATGACTGCTACTTCAGCCAATGGTCTGGCTTTAATGTTTGAAATACTTTATGTCGCTGCCTCTAATAGATTGCCAATTATTATGCCAGTGGTAAATAGAGCCTTATCTGGTCCTATTAATATTCATTGTGACCATAGTGATAGTATGGCTACTCGAGATTCGGGTTGGATTCAAATCTATTCCGAAAATGCTCAAGAGGCTTATGATAACACTATCCAGGCGGTAAGAATTGCTGAACATATGGAAGTTCGCTTACCGGTAATGGTAATGTATGATGGATTTATTATCAGTCATGGAATAGAATGTATGGAACTTTTAGAGGATAATAAAGTAGCTAAATTTGTAGGGAAATATCCTCCCCGTTATCCTTTATTAGATATAAATCATCCGGTTACTTATGGTCCTTTAGATCTTTATGATTACTATTTTGAACATAAAAGACAACAGATTGAAGCCATAAACAAGGCAAAAAAAGTAGTTTTGGAAATAGGTAAAGAATTCGAGCAAGCCTTCGGTAGAGAATATAAATTCTTTGAAGAATATCAACTTTCTGATGCTGAAAGAGCTATTGTAGTGCTTTCTTCAACTGCTGGGACAGCTAAAGGAGTGGTAGATGAATTAAGAGCAAAGGGAGAGAAAGTTGGTTTATTAAAATTAAGATTATTCAGACCCTTTCCTTATAGGGAGGTTGCCCAAACTCTTTCTCATTTAAAAGCAATCGCCATACTAGATCGTTCTGCTTCATTTGGAGCATTTGGAGGGCCACTCTTTACCGAAATTAGGTCCGCTCTTTTAGAAGCAGATAAAATCCCTCACAATGTTAATTATATCTATGGCTTAGGGGGGAGAGATATCAATCAGACTGATATAGCTTCTATTTATGCTGATTTAGAGAAGATAGTAAAAACCAGTAGAGTCGAAGAACGAGTAAAATACTTTGGTGTAAGAGAATAGGGAGGTATTAATCAATGGCTAATCTTAAAGAATTATCCAAGAAAGAAGAAATTTTGAGTGGAGGGCATCGGCTTTGTGCTGGTTGTGGAGCTTCTATTATAGTAAGACAGGTACTTTCTGCTTTAGATGACCCGGTTGTAGTGGCTAATGCTACCGGTTGTTTAGAAGTAGCTACTACCATATACCCTTATACTAGCTGGAAATCTTCATTTATTCATAATGCTTTTGAAAATGCAGCAGCTACCATAAGTGGAACAGAAGCAATGTTTAAGTCATTAAAAAAGCAAGGAAAGATTAATAAAGAGATTAAATTTATAGCCTTTGGCGGTGATGGAGGTACTTACGATATAGGACTGCAATCTCTTTCCGGGGCATTAGAAAGAGGACATAATTTTGTCTATGTTTGTTATGATAACGAAGGCTATATGAATACCGGGATTCAAAGGTCAAGTGCCACGCCTCGAGGGGCTTGGACTACTACTACTCCTGCAGGAAAAGTCATTTCAGGGAAGACTCAATATCATAAAAATCTTACTGAAATAGTTGCTGCTCACAATATTCCTTATGTAGCTCAAGCTAACCCTTGGAGATGGAATGACCTTATAGAAAAAGCTCGTAAGGCTTTCTATACCGATGGGCCAGCTTTTATTAATGTCTTATCTCCTTGCCCACGTGGATGGAGATTTGATTCTAAAGATACTATTAAAATATCCAAACTTGCAGTACAGACTAATTTCTGGCCTTTATATGAGGTAGAGAATGGAGTATGGAACTTAAATTATAGACCAAAAGAAAGAAAACCTATCAAAGAGTGGATGGAAGCCCAGGGAAGGTATAAGCATCTCTTTACACCAGAGAATGAACATATAATCAAAGAGATTCAAGAAGAGATAGATAAGAATTGGGGAAAATTACTGGCTAAATGTGGAGAAAAATAAATTTTCCTCTGATTAGTAATTTATCATAAAGATTTAAAAGATTAAGATAAGATACCGTAAATACTTTTAAGTAAAAATATTTGCGGTATCTTTAAAAGAAGCAATTATTTGTTTTTATAAAATAGCATAAAAAAACAACATAAAAATAACTCCTACTTTACATTAACAAGTGTCTTGAATGTTTAAAAAGGTACTTGTTAATTTTTTTTACGATTTTACACTAGATTCCTTTTCTATCTTTTTAGAGTTTTTATAGCCATAAAACTTTTAATTTAAAATTGATTATTATATTATTAAAAGAAAATATAGGGAGCAACCTAAAATTATTAAAATTAGATTGTTGGGTTTAGAAAAGAACGGAGAAGATAGACCTAATGTGGGAATTTTAACGATGATTATCGCCACAATTTGTTTTTCTTTAATGGCGGGAATGGTGAAATTTTTAGGTCATCTTCCTGTAATGGAAATAAT
>Ga0307379_10004885_pt1 | contig 18913 bp, 16 predicted proteins | sample UN2MG_FD_202237 | JGI IMG/M metagenome (GOLD analysis project Ga0307379, IMG submission 202237) | Soil microbial communities from Risofladan, Vaasa, Finland - UN-2 | ecosystem: Environmental > Terrestrial > Soil > Coastal area > Acid sulfate soil | place: Finland: Risofladan, Vaasa | collected... | reverse complement strand
CAATAACTGATCGGTTTGAGGCAAAGCTTCACTAGTAACAATCGAGGGAGGTAGCACCATGTCCATATTTGATAACAGCGAATATGATAACCATGAACAAGTTCTCTTCTGTCGTGACACAGATGCTGGTCTCTTTGCTATTATTGCCATTCACGATACGACATTAGGGCCGGCTGCTGGTGGCTGTCGAATGTGGCCTTATGCCTCTGTTGACGACGCTGTGACCGATGTTCTTCGTCTTTCCCAGGCTATGAGCTATAAAAACGCCCTGGCTGATTTACCCCTTGGCGGGGGTAAGTCGGTCATTATTGGGGATTCGAACAAAGATAAAAATGAGAAACTCCTGACTTCCTTCGCGCAATTTGTTCAACGTTTAGGTGGGCAGTATTACACAGCTGAGGATGTAGGCATAGGTATCAATGATGTGGAGGTATTAGCAACGACCAGCGATTATGTCTTCGGTTTAGCTGCAACAGGTGATCCCTCACCTTTTACGGCCCGTGGTTGCTTTGAAGGCATCAGGGCTGCCGTAAAGCACAAACGTGGTCGTGATAGTCTCGAAGGGCTCACGGTGGCTGTGCAAGGTGTTGGCAATGTTGGCCGATATGTATGCAAAAATCTGTATGAAGCTGGCACTAAACTTATCGTTGCTGATGTGAATGCTGAGGCAGCGGCCTACGCTGTTGAAAAATTTGGGGCCACGGCTGTAACCCCCGACAAAATTTACTCCCAGGATGTTGACATTTTTTCCCCATGCGCAATGGGAGGGATCCTGAACGATGACACCATACCACAACTCAAAGCCAGCATTGTAGCGGGTGTGGCAAACAACCAGTTGGCCGAACCGCGCCATGGTAGACTGCTCTATAATAAAGGGGTTCTCTACGCGCCAGACTATGTGATTAATGCGGGTGGTATGCTCAATGCATCGGGCGATATTTTTGGACAGTATGATATCAATCAGGTGATGGAACGCGTGACGCGCCTGTACAACGCCACATTACGGATTTTTGAAATGGCGAAGCAAAAAAACCAACCCACCAATGAAGTTGCAGATGATATGGCGCGTCAGAAAATCGCGACTGGAAGGTCATCGAAAAAGTAGTATCTTTTATTCAGACTAAATAAGGAGAAACAATGATAGATACAGGATTAAAAGGGAAAGTAGCTTTGATAACTGGCGTAATAATCCATCTTGTTGTGCATGGCGGCCACCGCATGGCTTTAGGCCAGCAGTATAATCAGTATAATAATTCTAACAAAGGAGATCAGTTTGACGTTTGACATTTCTACAATATAATAACTTTGTAAGGAGGCAACAATGGGAGAGCAAAAACAGACAGCATTGGTAACAGGGGCAAGTAGTGGAATGGGACGGGAGACGGCCATTAGATTGGCAGAAAAGGGTTTTCAGGTGATAGCTGCAGCGAGACGGATAGATCGTCTCACTGAACTGGCAGAGCAGTTTCAGAATATCACTCCCATGCAGGTAGACCTTTCACAGTCTGAGGACACAGAGGTATTCTGCGACTATATTTCAACCTTACCAATGCCTGTTTCCGTTCTTATCAACAATGCCGGCTACAGCATACGGGGTGCGCTGGAGGATGTCTCTATGGAGGCCATCAAACGCATATTCGAGGTTAACCTGTTCGCACTTATCCGCATCACACAAGCCTGCTTACCTGGAATGCGTAATTTGAGAAAAGGTACCATTGTGAACCTCAGCTCCATCGCCGGAAAATTCGCCTTTCCCGGGAGCGGGGTCTATGCAGCAACAAAGTATGCAGTGGAAGGCATCACAGATGCATTACGTATGGAATTAGCTCCATTTGGGATACGGGTAGTGGCCATTCGCCCGGGTCCCATTGCGACTGAATTTAATGAAGTTGGCAATAAATTTACAGGTGATCTCATGGCCAGAACTCATCCGGATTATGCACCGATCTATCAGACCGCAGGAGCAGCAACGGGGAAGATATTCGCCGGTTTGTCTATTCCTGGCCCCGATCTCATTGCCGATTGTATTTTACAGGCCGTTCTCTCGGATGCCCCAAAGGCGGTCTATTCTGCCGGGCCTTTAAGTGATGATTTCCTCGAAAAACGCGCCAGTCTTGATGACAATGCATTTCATCGCTTCATGATGGAGAAGTTTGACTTAATGGGCTTGCAGGCCTGATTAACGGAGCCATGCAAAAACTCTTATGAGGAACAATCGAGCCTGATGTCTGCAAAGGGGGCAGCTTTCTACATTGGACATTTAATACATACCCCGCTGGTGAAGGTTGAATGGTAAATAAGGGCTACTCTTAACTCATTTAATTTTATTGAGAAAAAAGCCCGGACTTCATATCGTATTCTTGAATCCTTACGTATCCATTACGAATAAAATATTGTAATCTGTGAACGTCCGTAACATAATAATTGCTGATATATCTACACCAGCTGAATATGCCGCTTCCTTTAAAAAAGAAACCCTATTTCGAAAAGCTCTATTTAGGTTGACTTGTGAAATAACTACTGTTATAAATATAATATAGATTGTAGAAGTATTGTGTGTTAAATAAATCAGTTGATGGAAGGATTTTTTCAAAAAATAAGCTTCTCAACGCCTCAGCACAGCAAGCACATTACAACCACCCTATTTGCCTTCCTTAAGAGGAAATGTACTTTTATATAAAGCTTGTATCCATTATTATCTTATTGCTTCTTTCAGGTTTCTTTTCTTCATCTGAGACCGCCTTTTTTTCTCTCAGTAAGGTCAGGCTGCGCCGAAGAAAAATCCGAAAAGGTTCGAGTTTTAAATATATTATAAATCTCCTAAAGACTCCGAACACATTTCTCACCACAGTGCTTATTGGAAATGAGATTGTGAATATATGCATCTCTGTCGTTGCCGCTGCGCTTGTTTACTCTCTTACAAAGGATATAATCAGCGACCGGTTCCTTCCATTTTTCTCCATGGCAGTGACCGTTCCTGTGCTTTTGCTTTTTGGGGAGATACTACCGAAAACCATAGCTGTCAAATATCCGGAAACAATAGCCCGCTTTAACTCATACCCCTTATTCGCTTTTTCACGTGCAATAGTTCCAGTTCGATATGTGCTCAATTCTGCTGCAAAGATATTTATACGCCTCTTTGTGAAAGACCCGACAAAACAGCCCCTCGATTCAATAACTATTGATGAGGGTATCTTTAAATCAATGGTAGATATTGGCAGCAGAGAGGGAACAATTGAACCTGGAGAGCGCGATCTTATTCACAGGGCGTTTCATCTGGATGATATACCCATATCCGATATAATGATACCACGAGACAAAATAGTGGCAGTGCCCCTGGGCATCAGTGAAGAAACCCTTATGGAAATTATTGAGACAAAAAAGTTCTCACGATACCCTGTTTTTAAAAAAAGCATTGACTATATTACCGGCTTTGTCCATTCAAAAGATCTCCTGCGTCTTAAAAGTTCTGCATACAGAAAAAAGTTTCAGACAATAAAGTCAATCCTAAGAAAGCCAACATTTTTCGCTGAAGGCAGAAATGCATTGTCTGTGTTTCTTCAATTTCAGAAAAACAAAAGCCATATAGGAATAGTGACTAACAGCCAGGGGAAAACAGTTGGAATGGTTACGCTTGAGGATATCCTTGAGGAACTTTTCGGTGAGATAATGGATGAAACCGATAGAGAGGGCAAAAACAATGCTTGAATTTTTCCTTTGGGTATTAGTTATTCTCGCCTGTATATTCTGTGAGGGATTTTTCTCGGGAACGGAAACTGCAATGGTTTCTGCGGACCGGGCGCGCATAAAGGCCCTTGCAGAACAGGGCGATAAAAAACAAGCTTTGCTGGAGGCGATTCTCCACACCCCGGAAAAATTCTTCTCCACTACACTGCTTGGCACCAATATATCTGTGGTGCTGAGCAATGCAATTGCAACCCTTTTGATTATTAATTATCTTGGAGAACAGTATAAATATGCAACCATATTAATCATGACGCCGATTGTTCTCATTTTAGGCGAGATTGTCCCAAAAACCGTCTATCGCTACCATGCTGAAGAAATAACCCCGTATCTTGCGTATCCTCTCAAGGTACTATCCATACTTTTCTATCCATTTGTTATAGTCCTGACGTGGCTGACAAGACTTTTTATGATGCTTTTTGGCGTGGGCAGCACTCGGCTTCGGCCCCACGCTACACGAGAAGATCTTGAGAACTATTTAGACATGTGGAATATAGACAGTAGTCTGAGAACAGCTGAGAAAAAGATCGTCGAGCGTATATTTGACTTTTCTGAAACCGAGGTGGAAGACGTTATGATACCGCTCGTCAACGTAGAAGCCTTGGAAGTACACGACCGTATTGAAAAGGCTGTAAGTTATGCCCAAAAAACCGGTTACTCAAGAATACCAGTATTTTCAGAGGAAGCATACAATATCATAGGCATCGTCCATGCCTTTGACCTCCTTACTGCCCAGCAAAAAACGCAGACCCTCAGAGACATAATGAGACCCGCCCCGTATGTTCCCAATACTGCCCCTGTTGACGAACTTCTCAAGCAGCTGCGAACTGAAGGGAATAGTATTGCTATCGTAGTTGACGAATATGGCGGTACTATAGGCATTGTTACTATTGAAGACATACTTGAAGAAGTTGTCGGAGAAATATACGATGAGTACGATAAAGAAGAGCATTTCTTTGTAAGAATTGGGCACAATAAATATCTTGTGAATGCCCGCATGGAAATAGATGAACTCAATGATCATCTCAAGCTACAGCTTCCCAAGGATGATTACGAAACAGTAGCAGGTTTCCTCCTCAAGCATATGGAGAAGATACCCCGGATTAATGAAAGCTTTCAGTTTGCCAACCTGAAATTCATTATCACGGAGGCTGACAAGCGCTCTATCAAAAAAGTATCAATTATTATCCATGATAATAAAGAAAAAGGAGAGGAAACTGGGAAACAATAATGCTTAGAAAAGAAAAGGCAATGACCGAAAAGAAATACCTTCTTATTGTAATTATTCTGCTCATATCACTTATCAGTTGCACTACACCACAATTTTTAGGTCCACCACCTATTGTACCCACAACTGCTCCTGCCAGGGAAACTGATACGCTTATAAAAGCAGCAGAGGCATATTATACTGCCCCTGATGTAGCCAGCATGCGAACCGCTGTTGAAGCAGCTCGAAAAGCCGGACCAGATACAGCTCTCTACCATGAAATCGCAGCCAACCTTGCATATCTGGAAGATCGACGTTCAGATCGATTTACACACCTTTTTGCTTCCCTCCTTGATCCAGACAATGATACGCCGCTCTTGCATCTTCACCTGCTTTCCAAAATGTCCTTGACTCTCAAAGAACGGATGAGAATGGAGCAACTCTGCGAGGCCTTGCAACACCATCCTGATCATGAGGTAAAGGCCCTGGCAACCTATCTTTTGGGAATTTCCCTGTTCGTGCGCGGTGAGCTGAAACGCATGGAAAAAACAACTGCGACGATCGGTTGGAATATCCCTCTCTCATTGATCGGGACATGGGATAACGATCAGAACAAAGGCTTTGATATCTCCTATCCACCGGAACAAGAAATTGATATGGATAAAACCTATAAAGGGCAACTGGTCGAGATCGGTTGGCGGACACAATATCCAACGGCTCTCTCAACCAACTCAATCAATTTAGAAGAGCTCCTGCATCCAAATGTCTGGGCTGTTGGTTATCTGGCATCGGTCATACATGCAATAAAAAAAGGGCCGTATGAGCTTCGCCTGTCTTCAACCGATGCCATAAAGGTTTGGGTAAACAACATCCTTTTGTTTGAAAACCGTCATATTAGCCAGTGGACATTTGACGGCATTGTCATTCCTGTCATTCTTCGCTCTGGGGCAAACCGTATCCTCATTAAAAGTGCTCAGGATAAAGAGAGGTGGCAACTGCGTGCACGTATAACCAAACCGGGGGGAGTGCCTGTTGATCCATATATGTTGAAAGCCCTTCCTGCTGACACACCCTGTCCAAGCGATACATCAAAAATGATGAGGCCATTGACACCTGATATTTTACCGGCTCGATTTACCTCTAAAATTCAAAATGAAATTCGCAGACAATTTTTGTTGATCAGGTCTGCGAGATTATTGGGCCTGAAAATTTCGGCAGTGAGGTTGGCCGAAACTTTTACCAACACATTTTCCAAAAGTCTTCCAGGACGTTTTCTGTTAGCCTTTGCATTGTGGGATAATGCCGAGCGCGGCCGCACCGCTGACTTGCTCGGAGCGCTTGTTCAAGAGGCTGGAGACCAGCTCATTCAGGTTTCCAATAAACAGGCACGTTTCTGGCATCAGAATAATCTTACCCAAAAAGCACGAAAACTGCTCTTTAATACAACTACCACTCACCCGAATCGCCCAACCGCTTGGAAAAGCCTTGTAAGCATGTATAAACAGGAGAAATGGAAAGAGGATGCTCTAAATGCCTTGAAGGTAATGGCAGAACAATGGCCGGATTGGCCTTCTGTGCAAGTGCAGCTGGCCAATGCACTTGAAAGTGTCGGTTACCAGAAACCTGCAGAATCCATTTATCGCCAACTGCTTTCTCATCTCCCCAATGACCGTCTAATATTGCAGTCAATGTTTAGAATCTCTCGTAGTAAACAGAATTACACGGCAGCTGAGCATTATGCAAAACAACTCACTACTGCATGGCCTCACCTCAGATCTTCATGGTGGCGACTGGGAGAGATTCGACGTCAATTGAATGATCACCATGGAGCTGAAAAGGCATTTCTCACACTCATGGAAATGGCACCTACTGCACCTGATGGATACCGTCTATATGCCGAGGAGGCTTATCTATACGGAGACCGAGACAAGGCCATACGCTTCTGGCAAAAAGCACTTGATCGGGATCCGGACAATGAACAGTTGGCAAACCGTCTGGATTTTATCGCTCCTCCGGTTTCAGGCCCCTGGGCAAAAGATGTCCCCGATCAGGAGACTATTACAAAGGCAGTGGCCTCCCGTGGTAATATTCGGTTTCACAGCGGCGCAGACACAGCACTATTGCTTGATGACATGGTAACTGAACTGAAAAGAGATGGAAGCAGTGTTAATGTAATTACCGCCGTCACTCATATCTTAAACAAGTCCGGGCGTGATCAAATGACCAAGTATACCCTTCCCAAAAGTGGTCGCTCCCGACTATTGCAAGCCTATTCGGTTGACCCAGAGGGTAGAAGAGTCGAGGCTTCTTCTATCCGGGGGCAGACAATCCGGTTTAGAAAAATGAAAGTCGGTTCAACAGTGGTTGTTCAATTTCGCCATGACGCCCCTCCGATCAAATACCTTGTACAATATTACGCAAATACCTGGTGGTTTCAACAATATAGAACTCAAATATTCAATTCCCGATTTATTCTATGGACACCTGAAGATACAAAAATATTAGAATTTTTCCGGGGAAACATCAAAAGGCAAACACATCAAAAGGGAAATTTTATCCGTATAGCATGGAGTACTTCTGAAACTCCGGTGCTTATACCTGAAAGCGGATCACCGCATATCAGCGACATCGCATGGGTACTAAAAATCAGTACAGTTCCAACCTGGGGTCTCTTTCATAAGTGGGAAGAGGCCCTTTTGAAAAACGTTTTCCGTGAGAGTCCAGAAATTGTCCAATTGGCCAACACACTTTTTAAAGGTGCTGATACATCAGCTGAAAAATTGCAGCGCATACAAGCATATCTAATGACCGAAATCCGCTACCAGAAAGACTATGAAAATATTATTACAGGAGTAAAGCCCCATGCAGCACCCGTTGTACTCGCACGCCGATATGGAGATTGTAAAGACAAGGCAGTATTGTTTATCACACTCGCACGGCTCGGAGGAATTGAGGCCCAATTCGCACTAATACGCTCTCGCCATTTTGGTCAAATAAGACAAGAAGTGCCGATGCAGCAATTTAATCACGTCATTGTATATGTCCCATTCCAGCCGGGCCTTGAAAAGGAGCGATTTTTCGATCCTACAGTCGATGCACTGGATGTCGGTCATTTACGGGAGGATAATCAGGGTACGTGGACATTTGTTTTGGATTTACAAGGTGGATATGCGTGGAAGCAGGTTCCCTTTCAGGCTGCAGAAATAGATTATTTGAAAAAACAGATTGTGATGAATATTGTGAAAAACGGGAACTGTAATGCTGAAGTTGTTATTACCGCCGAGGGTCGTAACGGAGCGGTACTTCGCAGGATCGCCCGAAATAAAGAAAATTTCACTCAATTCCTGCAAGGCATCCTAAGCAACTTAATACCCGGGGCAAAAATGATCGATTATCAAACAATCGAGGTAGTTGATGTCACGCGTCCTGCAAAGATTAAAATTAGTTTTGATGCGCCAACATTTGTTCGTCGTGAAGGGAACGAACTACGGTTTAAAATACCAAAAGATTGGCACCCAAAAAATCTGTTCTCCCTTGCAAAACGAAACCACCCACTTGTGCTTGGTGTGCCGAGCACTCAGCACCTTGAGATAGATTTTATCTTCCCGGAAGGAATCGAGTTAAAGCAGGCGCCTGATTCTAAAGAGGTAAGAACTCATTGTCTTTCACTCAAACGCAGCTTTTTCACAAAAAAGGGGAGTGTAAAGATAACGCAATCGTTTTCGATCTTTTGTGAACGCATTCCAATTGGGGATTATCCGGCTCTGCGCAATGAAATTGATAAAATCATACAATTACAGGAAGAAGAAGTAGTGCTCACGGTTCTCGAATAGTTTTTAGAGAAAGTTACAGGCTTTTGATTTCCCCCTTTTTCTATCAGCGCATACCATTTTTTTCTTTTTACTCCTGCTCCCATCTTTAAAAATGTGAAAAATTCACCAAAAAGTGGAATTAATTTACCTATAACCTGGTAATTATTTACCATTTTTACAAATGCTTTTCGTCAATGTTCAGCTAACTATATGAAATTTAATACAATTTTTTTAACCTAACAATGTGGCATGATTTTAGCAATATAGTAAATGTAAGTGCGTATTAAGTGCCCCCAACTTCAACACCGAAATAATAAACCACGTGATGGCCAAAGGCCTCCAAAGGTTATATTGAATAAAGGGAGTTTGAGGTGGCACTTAAAAGATTTCTCGGATGTGTGTGCATCTTTCTTGCAGGGTATCTTCATACAATACAGAAAGAAAGGATTTACACCTGTAATAATAACAGCATCTTGGAAAGCACTACATTGGGTGGCCTGAATTGTCTACGGTAAGTCTAAGTGCTTCGATTCGCAAATACGGTTACGTATTTTTATGAGCATAACCTGTGCGATTGCTCACTCAGCACTTAGTCCTGAGTGAATGAATACGTCATCGAATTTATGAACCGATGGACTAAGTATCTTGTAACGTAAACTGATAAGGAGTGAATGTGCATTATGGGAGCAGGCATTAAGCATTACATAAATCCTTTGCATATCTATTGCCGCCTGCGGGATATAGGAATTGCAAAAGGCACAGCTATGTTTCTGTGCCGAATTTATGAGCGATCTATATTTCGGCACTTTTTAGGGAAAGAAACCATACTCAGGTAAGCTGGGCTTTACCTACCAACCAATGCATTGTAGATAATCATGAAAAAAGATGTAAAAGAAAGCACCGGTATACAGCTACTCGTAAAGAAGTATAAGAAAATATTTCGAATTCCAGAAAATCTGAGGTATTACGCTAAGAAAGATTATAAAACTGCTGAAAAAAAATTTTTATACTACGCATTGCTGGGGCGCAAAGTGTAAGGCCTGCAGATTATTCAATCAATGGGCAAGGCCCATTTCACGTATAAAATTAAGCCATTGATCCCCCATCCACGGTAATAACCTCTCCTGTGATAAAATCAGAAAGGTCTGAGGCAAGAAACATAACAGCACCTACCACATCACCTGTTTCTGCAATTCTGCCCATAGGAATTGTTCGTACAACCTCCTTTAATAGACTTTTGTCACTCCAGAAAGGTTGACTAAACCTGGTTCTTACCATGCCTGGAGCAACTGCATTTACATTTATATGTTCTGAAGCCAGCTCAACTGCCAAAACCCTGGTCAACATCTCAACTCCAGCCTTGGCCACACAATAAATCCCCATGCCCCTGCTCGCCTTCCGGGCTGCGATAGAAGATATATTAACTATCTTTCCGCCTCCTGAGCCTTTCATGAGCGTGACTGCATGGCTGCTGACAAGAAAAGGGCCCTTTAAATTTGACTCAAGAATTTTATCCCATAATCCCTCATCAGTTTCTACCACAGAAGGGGTTAAGATATTCATACCCACATTATTTATAAGGATATCCAGCCGTCCAAACTTCTCCTCTATAGCCTGTATGAGTGGCTTTACCTGGTCTGATTTACCTATGTTGGCACACACAGCCAATAGATCCAGACCACGTGTGTGGAATTCCTCTACAGCCGTATCCAGGTTTTCCCTTTTTCTGCCACAAATAGCCACCTTTGCACCCCTTTGGGCCATTGCTAAGGCAATATCTTTACCAAGACCTCTACTACCTCCTGTCACCAACGCCACCTTCCCTGACAGGTCAATGTTCTTGTCTACCATTTTGTTCTCCTTATTTTTTTCAAAAAACCATTACTTCAAAAAAACTCTTCCACTCTACCTATACTAATAACCAAAAAAACTGCTCTTCATGCAAGCAAAAGTTTATCACTTCCGATTGACTTGAAAAAACATTTCCACTATATTTCTTTAACCAACAATATTGTTATAGATGCTCTCTATGAGCAATAATTAAACATCGAGCATGTGAGGCTTTTATGAAAATAGCGCAGTTCTACGATAAAAAACGTATTCGGTTAGGTATAATAGATGCTCACAGTCTTATACCCCTTGATTTCAAAGGTGACATGATCGATTTCATTAAAAAAAGACCAGACTGTGCGCCTTCTGGAAAGGCTATAGCTCTGAATAGTATTAAACTTGCTCCAGCTGTAAGCAGTCCATCTAAAATAGTTGCGATAGGACTAAACTATAGAGATCATATTCGAGAGAGCAAAGGAGAGGTTCCGAAAACTCCTCTGATCTTTGCAAAATTTCCGAACAGTCTAATCGGGCATAACGATTTGATCACCTGGGATGTGAATCTCACCAAAAAGGTAGATTTTGAAGCAGAGCTGGCTGTCATTATTGGAAAAACAATACATAAGTACCCAAAAACTGAGGTCATGGACGCAATTTTTGGATACGCCTGTGCCAATGATGTGAGCGCCAGAGACCTCCAATTTGGTGATGGGCAATGGGTGAGGGGGAAATCTCTTGATACGTTTTGTCCTCTCGGCCCATGGATTGTTACAGCCGATGATATACCCGATCCTCATTCTCTTGGTATACGGTGCTCGCTTAATGGTCAGATTATGCAAAATAGCAATACAAGTATGATGATATTTAAACTCCCTGAGCTAATCAGCTTCATATCACACAATTGTACCCTGACGCCCGGTGACATTATTCTCACCGGTACTCCCCATGGAGTCGGTACCTTTCGTAAACCTTCTATATATATGAAGGATGGAGATGAGATTGTTGTAGAGATAGAAGAGGTAGGTCGACTGGTGAATGTCTGCCACACAATGTAGAAAGGCAACTTGGTTTCACATCTTTTGCCTATCTGGTTTCGATCACATGATTTATCCTAAACCCTGTATGACATTTCGCGTTATCGTATATATACTGACAAACAAAACTCCGATAATTTTAATATGTATGATTGGCGTAGTGGCAGTTTCTTATGGCATGCTTAAGGGTAATACACTGATTTTCATCATCGGTCTTTTCCTTGTCTTTGGAGGCTACCTGCGCATAAGAAGAAAAATCAAGGAATCCATCCGGAACAATCCCTAGTATTGTCTCTAAAACCTTATTCCCCTGATATGTTCACATCCATAGCTGGATAGGTTTATGGCAACGCCGATGTCAGATACGTTACAAAGCTCATGAATCAATTTAACGGAGATATAAACCTGGCTCTGACGGCCTAGAATGCCGAGAGCGGGAAAGTGATAAATTATCAGGCTTTCCCTCTCTTCAATGTCACCCAATACTACATACGGAAGGTTTTTGAGTACCATCAATACTCAAAGGAAAAGACGGAATGTAAAGTGGCTATTGTTTACGGCTTCGGTCTTGGAAGGAACCCTGCCATCTCCATAATCTCAGCTACTCTATGTTCCCATTCAATCGCCATGAGGTGAATTCCAGCAATTCCTTCTGTTTCCTTGAGTTCTTGCATCTGTTCGCAGAGAATCTTTATGCCTTCAGTGGCAACATTACCTTTTCCTGCTCCCTTAAGTCTTTCTATCATTTCTTCTGGTATGATAATCCCGCTCACATTGGCAGTCATATATCGGGCCATACCTACTGATTTAAGGGGGGTTACACCAGCTAAGATCTTACATTTTTCATGCAACCCCATATCTACAACCTGCTTCATAAATTCTTTAAACCGCTTCATATCATAGATACATTGGGTTTGAATAAAATCAACGCCGGCTTCCACCTTTTTGGCGAGCCTGTGAACCCTATACTGAAATGGATCAGCAAAGGGATTAGATGCCGCACCGATAAACATTTTGAAATCACCTTCTATCTCATCTCCACAGACTACCTTTTTCTCATCCCTCATGGTCTTGACCATATAGATCATCTGAATGGAGTCTATATCAAAGACATTCTTGGCCTCGGGGTGATTTCCAAAGGTCTGGTGATCGCCAGAAAGGCACAGCATATTTTTAATTCCGAGGGCAGATGCACCAAAGAGATCAGACATCATTGCAATCCTGTTTCGGTCTCGTGCCACCATCTGCATGTTTGGCTCCAGTCCTTCGTCTATCAGGATTTTTGCCGCTGCAATCGAAGACATACGCACAATGGCAGTCTGGTTATCGGTAATGTTAACTGCATCAACATTGCCCTTTAGCATGGCTGCCTTCTTTTTAACCACCTCCGCATCCGGACCCTTTGGAGGCCCTAACTCGCCGGTAACAACAAATTCACCTTTTTCTAACAGCCTTTCAAGATTGCTTCCAGATTTCATAGCCTTAAATCCTCCCTTACCCTCTTTCTTGGCCCACCACTGTGACTCTGTCTCCAATCCTTATACATCTCGACTGGCTTAATTCTTTCCAGTTCTCCCAATGCCTCGAGGCGCTCAATAATAAGATGCCAGGCACAATCAGTATCCTTATTGATCTCGCATTTTCCATTAGAAGATCCCCCGCATGGACCATTAAGTAGGCTTTTAGCGCACCTTGCAATAGGACAGATACCGCCTGTCTTTTCCAGGACACAATCTCCACACCCAAGGCAGCGTTCCTCCCACAGGCCAACATCTATATTGGCGCCCATAAAGGTAGTATTTAATCCTGGAATTACCCGTATAGGTTTATCCGTGATGACGCGGTTAAAAAAATTACAGGAATGTTGGACTCCCACCCCACAGGCAATGGATAGTATAACGTCAGAGCCTTTTACCTTTTCCAGAAACGCAGGATCAGCCATAAACTCATCATCGCACTGACGAACTGCAAGTTCTTCACTAACTTCAACCTTATTCCCCTCATTTCCAAAGGCTAGCCTCAACTCCGATGCCAAAATTTCCGCCTCTTTTTCACCCCCTGCCTGGCAGATGGCAACACAGGTCTCGCAGCCCAAAACCATAATCTTTTTATAGTCCTTTACCGATTCCTTGATCTCCTTAAAAGGTTTTCTGTCTGCTGTGATCATAGATTACTCCTTATCTTTTTTACTCTCTTGCTGAAGGCTGATCCTATATGGATTGGGTCCCAGCTTTTTAGCACGCTCTGTCATCTCCTTTGCAGTTTTTGCAATCAGCGGTGCTTCAGAAGCTGCAATATGAAAAAAGTCGAGCCGTTCGCTCCCTATTCCTGTCTCGTCTAACAGCTTCTTGGTATATTCCACCCTTTTCGCGGCTCTCAAATTTCCCTCCAGGAAATTACACGTGCCAGGCTCTCATCCTCCTACAAATATGGCGTCTGCCCCTGCCTCAAATGCCTTTAAGATGTGGATAATCTCCACCTTACCCGTACATAGATAATGGACTACACGGACATTAGGTGGGTATTGAATTCTTCCAACACCTGCCAAATCAGCAGCACTGTAGGCACAGTAATTACAGAGCATGGCCACTACTCTTGGTTCATAATCCACCATTTCTCAATCCCCTTCTTGAGTTTCTTGAGTTTGTTGTGTTTTTTGTGTTAAAACCCTATGAACCCAATGAACCCAACAAACACAATAAACATTAACATTAATATACCGCCATCAATTTAGGAATCATTTGGATATCCTTAAAATGACTTACCTGAATTGCGTTATTAGGGCACATGGAGGCGCAAATACCACATCCCTGACAGGCGCCCGGGTCAATCTTTGCTACTGCATTCTCAAAATCAATCTGAGGCACTCCGAAAGGACATACCCTTACACAGGTCAAACAAATAGCACAGAGATCGGGGTCTACCTCAGCAACAACTCCACCTGCCATTCTCTCTTTGTGGGAGAGAATCATGCATGCCCTGGAGACTGTTGCTTTTGCCTGGGAGATGGCCTCATCAATGGCTTTGGGTCCATGGGCCAGTCCACAGACAAACATCCCCGGAGAAGCAAAATCTACAGGCCTCAGCTTTGCGTGAGCCTCCATGAAAAACGCATCCTGAGTCATAGCAACCTTAAAAAGCTCTGACAATACCTTGTTATCATCCCGTGGTATAACCGCCGAAGCCAGGGTTATAATATCAGTATCTATCTCCACATGCATCTTGATTACCTGATCCTTAACAGTCACCCTAAGTCTGCCATCCTTCTTTTCAACCCTTGGTTTATCACCCATCTCATAACGGATAAACCGAACACCCTTTAATCGTGCCTCTCTATATAAATCCTCCCTTTCCCCGTAGGTTCTTATATCCCTGTAAAGGATATAGATATCCATATCAGGGTTTAGTTCCTTGAGGGTCAATGCACTGTGAATAGAATGGGTGCAGCACACCTTGCTGCAATAAGGTCTGTCTGGCTCCCTGGAGCCAACACATTGGATAAAAACAGCGGTATTTACTGCTTTTAGCCTGTCAGTATTTTGCATAATTTCCTGATCCAGATCAAGTGATAGCAATATATTGGGATCTTCTCCATAGAGATACTCTTCAGGTTCATAACTCTCCCCCCCATTAGCTATGATCGCTGCACCATAACTCACCTCTGTCTCTTTGCCCCGGGCATCGGCCAATTTGCACGTAAAATTTCCTACAGTACCATGAACCTCTTTGATCCGGGTCTGCAAATGCACATCGATCAGGGAGTTTTCATTAACCTTTTTATCCAGTTCTTCAACATAAGGCTGTATCTTTTCATCCTTCCATGTGGTATGTAACCTAAGGGCCTGCCCGCCCAGTTTATCCTCCCTCTCTATCAAATAGGCCTTAAATCCTTGCTCAGCCAATCCCAAAGCTGCTGTCATCCCGGCCACACCCCCGCCCACTACCAGAGCTTCTTGACAGATGGTCTGCGGAATCTCATAAAGCTGCTCCAATGTGGCAGACCTTGCTACTGCCATACGTACCAAGTCCTTTGCCTTTTCTGTGGCCTTTTCAGGCTCACCCATGTGAACCCATGTGCATTGATCCCGGATGTTTGCCATCTCAAACAGATACTGATTAAGGCCGGATTCCCTGCATGTCTCCCTGAATAATCCCTCATGTGTTCTTGGTGTACATGAGGCTACAACCACCCTATTAAGAAGCTTTTCTTGGATGACCTCCTTCATCTTTACCTGTGTATCTTCTGAACACGTGAAGAGATTAGCTTCTGCATATTCCACATGTGGAAGAGTTTTGGCATATTCCACAATCGCAGGGACATCTGCTACCCCTCCTATGTTGATACCACAATGACAGATAAAGACTCCGATCTTTATAGGTTCTTTGCTCACATCCCGTTCAGGCGGATACTCCTTTATCTTTATCCTGGTCCCTCTTACTTCTGAGAGACCGGAAGTAGCTGAGGCTGCAGCAGCACTGGCCTGGGCAACGGTATCAGGGATATCCTTAGGGGCCTCAAAAACACCACATGTATAGACTCCCGGTCTTGATGTCGTAACCGGTTCAAAACTACTTGTGTCTACAAAATTGTAGTGATCCAGGTCAATGCCGATTTTCCCAGCCAGATCAAGTGTTTCCTGAGAAATATTAAGCCCTATGGATAAGACTACTATGTCAAAGTCCTCTTGAACCAGTCTTCCGGCCTCATCCGTATACCGAATCTTGAGACCCCCAGGCTCATCACCTGGCAATACATTATTTATTTTCGACTTTATAAAACGAATTCCTACTTCATCCTTTGCCCGGTTATAATATCTCTCAAACTCCTTACCATGGGTGCGCACATCTATATAGAAGATAGCAGTATCTAATGGTTCAGTGGAATGCTCTTTAGCTATCATGGCCTGCTTTATGGCATAGGTGCAACAGACAGCAGAACAATACCCCTTGTCCTCCACCTGGACATTTCTTGAACCCACACACTGGATCCATGCAATCTTTTTCGGTTCTTTATGATCAGGGGAAGGCCTGACTAGATGACCTTTATAGGGACCTGATGCTGAAAGGAGACGCTCGAACTCTAAACTGGTGACCACATTTAGATGTTCAGAATAGCCGTATGTATCATGCAGGCTTGGTTCAAAGGGATCAAAACCAGGAGCAAGTATAATAGATCCCACCTCTACATTATGTTCCTGTGAGATCATTGAATGATCTATCGCTCCGGCAAGACAGGCAGAGACACACTGATAACATTCAGAGCAGATCCCGCATTTCATGCAGCGTTGGACCTCGGCCCTTGCCTCCCCTTCTGTAAACCCCAGAGCTATTTCCTTGAAGCTACCCTCTCGTTCCTCAAGTGATATCTTACGCATGGGGGTTCTGGGAAGATGGGGTTCCCCTTCTATATCGGGCTTTTCATAGGACCAATCCTGCTCCCTGCCCTCCTTGAGATCCATTCCGTTCAAATATCGTTGGATGCTCTCAGCCGCCTCCTTCCCGCAAGCCACGGCCTCAACCACAGACTTTGGCCCATAAAAGGCATCCCCACCTGCAAAGACCCATTCTATTGGAGTCTGCAAGGTGACGGGATCGGCCACCGGTCCTCTTTTGACTGCGATACCCTCCTTGCCGGCAAAAGACAGATCAGCGCCCTGTCCGATTGCAACAATGACTGTATCAGCATCCATACTGCTCAAGTCTGTCTCGTCATAACTCGGATTAAAGGCCCCTGTTTCATCGAATACGGCGGTACAGCGCTTGAATTCTATACCTGACAGTTTTCCATCCTTCTTTAGAAAGCGTTTGGGTCCAAGGCTATTAACGATTTTTATCCCCTCTTCAAGGGCCTCTTCAATCTCATAATCCCAGGCAGGCATCTCATCTCTTTTCTCGAGGCATACCAGAACTAACTCCTGACCTCCTACACGCTTAGCCGTTAGGGCCACATCTATGGCAACATTCCCCCCACCGATGATCACTACCTTTTTCCCCACGCTGACCTGATTTCCAAGGGCCACATCCCTTAAGAAATCAATTCCCTTGATCACGTCAGGCAGGTCTTCTCCTTCCACACGCAACATCAGACTGAGATGCAGGCCGGTTGCTAAAAACAGGGCCTTGTAGCCATCCTTTTTAAGGCTATCAAGGGTTATATCTTCACCAAAAGTAACCCCTGTTTTTATCTCAACACCCATATCCTGAATAACCTTGACCTCAGCAGCGATTATTTCTCTTGGCAGACGGTATTCTGGAATTCCCACGGCCATCATACCGCCTATAACGGAAAGCTTTTCAAATACCGTTACTTGATATCCCTCTTTGGCCAAACTATAGGCTGCTGCCAAACCGGCAGGTCCTGAACCGATAATGGCGACCTTCTCTTCTCTTTTATCCTTTACCTCCGGAACATACGGGGTCTCACTGGATAGGTCCATATCAGCCAGGAACCAGTGGAGATACTGGATAGCAAGGGGTTCATCTAAATCGCTCCTAGTGCAGATCTCCTCACATGGATGATGGCAGATCCGACCGCATATGCCAGGAAAAGGATGTTCCTCTTTAAAGAGTTCCAGGGCCTCTCGATATTTGCCCTGGTTTATCAATGCGATAAAGCCCTGGCCGCTTACATGGGCAGGGCATGTAGCCTTACATGGCGCCGTGCCTCTCTTTTCAATTGCATAGGCACCGGGCATGGCTTGAGGATAGAGCTTATAAGCAGCTTTTCGATCGCACAGCCCCTGATCAAATAGGGAGGGTATGCTAATCGGGCATGCCTTCTCACACTCACCGCAAGCCGTACACTTTGCCATATCAATATAGCGAGGCCTTTCTAAGAGTTTTACCTGGAAATGTCCAGGCTCACCAGTGACCTCCACTATATCCGTCATGGTTAATTTCTCGATATTCAGATGACGACCACATTCCACTAACTTTGGGCCCATGATACACATAGAGCAATCATTGGTAGGGAATGTCTTATCCAACTGCGCCATCCTGCCGCCAATAGCAGATTTCTTTTCCACTAAATATACATAAAAACCAGAATCTGCCAGATCAAGGGAGGCCTGCATTCCACCAATACCACCACCTACGACCATAACTGATCCAATCTTATCTTTTGCTATCTTTTCCTCCATTAAGGTTCCTCCAGAAATAGATCGTTATTCCGATAAAAACTTCTCTACTGAGGTTATATCTATTGTATTCATCCCCAATCCTAATGTATCCCCATCTATACCTAAGCACAATCCAAGAAGCTGGGGGTAGAGGATAGAGGGAAGAAG
>Ga0307379_10004884_pt1 | contig 18916 bp, 11 predicted proteins | sample UN2MG_FD_202237 | JGI IMG/M metagenome (GOLD analysis project Ga0307379, IMG submission 202237) | Soil microbial communities from Risofladan, Vaasa, Finland - UN-2 | ecosystem: Environmental > Terrestrial > Soil > Coastal area > Acid sulfate soil | place: Finland: Risofladan, Vaasa | collected... | reverse complement strand
GCGGCAAGCTGGACGACACCGTGGTCGTCTTCACCAGCGACCACGGCTACTTCAACGGCGAGCACGGGCTGAGCGTCGAGCGGCGCCTGGCCTACGAGGAGACGATCCGCATCCCGCTCATCATCCGCTATCCCCGGCTCGTCAAGGCCGGCAGCACGCCCGACGAGCTGGTGCTCGGCATCGATCTAGCGCCTACCTTCGTCGATCTGGCCCGCGCGAAGCCGACCGCCCCGATGCACGGCCGCTCCCTCGTCCCGCTGCTCAAGGGCGAGGCCACGGACTGGCGGACGTCCTTCCTCGTCGAGTACTACACCGACACGGTGTTCCCCCGCGTGCTCGACATGGGCTACAAGGCCGTGCGGACCGATCGCTACAAGTATATCCACTACCTCCAGCTCCAAGGCATGGACGAGCTGTACGACCTCGAGTCCGACCCGTACGAGATGAAGAACTTGATCGCCGAGCAATCCTCCTGGCCGGTCCTCCGCCAAATGAAGACCGAGCTGCTCCGGCTGTTGCGAGACGGGGAGAGGTAGGGAGAGTGACTTCTGAAGTTTGCGCGGCCAGTGAACGTCCGGCTCAACCTGAACCCTCTGTTTTCCGTCCCCCCGCTGGCCCCCTTTCGTTCCCGTCTTCCGTTGAGCTCCCCAAAGAGGAGGAATCGCATGCTTCGCAACAGACGCCCGTGTCGGCGAGGAGATTGGTTTGCTTGGATGGTGGCCATGCTTGGGTTGGCGCTGTTGGGAGCGATCGGTCAGGCCGGGGTCGCGGCCGGGGAGCCGGTTCAGGAACTGATCGAGCGGGCCGGAAACGCCGAGGACGACGCGCTCTGCCTGGAAATCCTGAAGCAACTCCGCGAGAGGCCCGACCTCGACGCGAGCCTCAAGGCCGACGTCGACAAGATGGTGGCGTTCGTCGAGCGGTGGATCGGCGAGACATCGCTCTGGCGGTGGTACGATCGTGAGGTCCGCCGCACCGTGGACTACGACTTCCAGATCGCCGAGGATTCGCCGCTCTATCCGCTGACCTGCTTCTACCGCGGACGGATGCTCTTCTGGGTGACCAACGAATACGGAAACATCATCGGCTACCACGAGCCCCGCCGGCAGTTCCTCGACAAGGCCGTCGAGCAGTTCAAGATCGCCGGGGCCGCGTTCCCCGAAAATCGCGTGATCGGGATGTATCTCGGCGAGCCGATCCCCGCCGAGAGGGCATACGCGAACGATTGCGGCGCGCCCGACTGGGCCGCGCTCGAGCGCGAGGGCCTCGAGCGGCTGGCCGACGTCGTCGAGTGGTGGATCGACAACCGGCTCCGGGACAGCGGCGAGTACGGCGGCGCGTGGGACGACGACTGCGAGATGTGGCGGAGCTGGGTTCCGGTGATGATCGCCTTCGAGCATCCCAAGCTCACCGACGCCCAGGCGTTCTTCTCCGACGCGCTGATGAGCCAGGACTACATGAAGGACGGCTACACCAGCCACGTCTACGACGTGGAGCACACGGCGGAGCCCTCCACCGACACGATCACCCCGATGATCCACCTGACGCCGGACGATCCGGTCTGGAAGCGCCGGGCCCTGCGCCTGGCCGAACTGATGGAAACGCTCTGGACCGGCACGAACCGGCGGGGCATGCTCCAGTTCAAGAGCACCTACTTCAGCGCCCGGAAGGTCGACCCGAATCCGGAGCGGGCCTGCGACACGCCGTATCACGCGGTCGCCATTCAGCCGGCGCTGGTCTTGTGGCAGCGGACCGGCGACGAGAAGCTCGGCAAGCTCTTCTCCGCCTGGATGGACACCTGGGTCGACGCCACCGCGCGGGCCGAGCGCGGCAAGCCGGCGGGCATCGTCCCCGCGGCGATCCGCTGGCCCGAGGGCGAGATCGGCGGCCCGGGGCCCGACTGGTGGGACCCCCGACACCACAACGAGCCCAAGCTCTACGTCTGGCCCACGTCGGTCGGAAAGCTCGCCGACGTGCTCCTGCTCACCTATCACATGACGGGCGAGGAGAAGTACCTCGAGCCGATTCGATCGATGGCCGCCATCCGCCTCGCGTGGTTGAAGAACCGGCCCCCAAAGGCCCCCGAGCCGGGAACGGAAGCGTGGTGCGCCGCGAAGCTCGGTTTCCTCGCCGCCACGCTCGCCAAGTACAAGCTGCTCACCGGCAGAAGCGAGTTCGACGAGATCCTGGCCCAAGACTATCGCGCGCTCGCGGTATCCGAGTCCCGGGCGGACCGGACCGCTCTGGTCGCCTCGCTCCGTGCGAGCGCCGAATCGCTCCGCGTCAACTTCCCCGGATTCACCAGCGAGGTCCGCTTCACCGACCGCGTGTTTGCCTTCCCCAGGATGTACGGGGCCGACATGATGTTTCCCGAGCCGGTCCCCGCCAACAACAAGCGGTTCAACGCGCAGTTGCTCTACGCCACGGCCACCGGCGACCGGGGCGATTTCCGCTTCTTCCCGCTAGGCGCCGTGCGATGGCTCACGCTCCCCCGAGAGATCGCGGCCCTGGTCACTCGGTCGGCCAAGGACCGCTTCACGGCCGAGCTGTTTCATTTCGGGTCGGGGGCGCGTCCGATGGGCGCGGAGCTCTACCTCCTCGCGCCCGGACGCTACACGTTCGAGATCACCGACGGCGACTCAGGCGACCCCATCACCCCGCCCAAGCGGTTCTCAGTCACCGGCCCGAGAACCCGCATCGCGTTCGAGTTGCCGCCGCGCAAGCTCTGCGTGCTGCGGATCGTGCCGCAAGAATCCGCCCAAGAATAGGTGCTAAGAGCGTGAACCAACGAGAGCGATTCCTGAAGTACATGCGGTTTGAGCCCGTCGACCGGATCCCGCTGATGGAGATGGGCGTCTGGCCGGAGACGCTCGAGCGGTGGCATCACGAGGGCTTGCCCCGGTGGGTCACCGAGCTTCGACACCTGGAGGACTATCTTCAGCTCGATCGCAGCTTCAACGTGAATTGGCTCCCGATCAGCGGCGACGTCTATCCTCCGTTCGAGCCGGAGGTGATCGAAGATCGGGAGGAGGACCAGATCGTCCGCGACGAGAACGGCGTCGTCTACCGGCAGCGCAAGCACCACAAGACCATCCCCCAGTTCCTCCGCTTCCCCGTGGAGAACGAGGCCGACTACGACCGGCTCCGGCCGCGCCTGGACGGGCGCAGCCCGGGACGCTACAGCGACGATTTCGACGAAGACCTCCACTGGCGCCGCTGGCGGGGCGAGATCGTCGGGGCCAACTTCCGCAGCTTCTTCGGGTTTCCCCGGAACATCGTGGGCATGGAAAACTGGTGCATGGCCTTCTACGACCAGCCGGGGCTCTGCGAGCGGATGATCGCCGACCGGCTCCAGTTCGCCAAAGACGTGTTCGCCCGGGTGCTGGCCGCCGGCGCGCTCGACTTCGTCCAGATCTGGGAAGACATGTCGTACAAGACCGCGCCGATGATCTCCCCCAAGCTGGTCCGCCGGCACATGCTGCCCGCGTACCAGGAGCTCGTCGGCTACCTCCGCGAGGGCGGCGTCGAGCTGATCATGGTCGACACGGACGGGCGCGTGGAGGACCTGGCCCCCATCTTCCTCGAGGCGGGCATCGACGGCACCCACCCCTGCGAGATCGCCGCCGGCTCCGACCCCGTCATGCTCCGTCGCAAGTTCCCGGGAATCACCCTGATGGGCGGGCTCGACAAGCGGGCGATCGCCAGCGGTCGCGAAGGCGTCGACGCCGAACTGCGACGCGTCGCCCCGCTCCTCCAAGAAGGCGCCTACATCCCCATGCTCGACCACTTCGTGCCCCCGGACGTCTCGTACGAGACGTACCTCTACTACGTCGAGCGACGGCGGGAGATGCTGGGCGGTCCGTAGGCGCAGGCTTGCCCGCGAAGTGCACAACAAGCAAAGCAATCCCTCCTGGCCCGTTGAAAAGGCGACAGTGACCGAACCGTGTGCCACTGCTTGCTTGCAAGCAGTGTTTCTTGCTGGGTCCTCGGCGGCACTGCTTGCAGGCAAGCGGTGGCACACGACTTTTTCAACGGGCTGCCAGGCCCGATGAATCGGGCCACTACGACCGGCCTGCCAACCGCCCCTTGCGGAGCCTGCCGGGCGGCGTTATTCTCACGGTTTCGGCTCTCGGTGGGTATTCGATAGATCGCAAGGAGTGGAAATCATGGGCGACGACCCCTTAACGCCTTATGGCAATCGGCCGATGGTGACGCCGATCGTGCACGCGGTGAACTACGAATACCGCTCGTTCGAGGTCCTCCGACAGATCACCGACGGGGAGATCGACGGCTACACCTACCACCGGGACGACAATCCCACGGTCCGGGCGGTCGAGAAGCAGATCGCGGCCCTGGAGGGGGCCGAGGACTGCGTGATCGCCACCACCGGGATGGCCGCCTGCACGATGATCTACCTGACCTACCTGGGCGCCGGCGATCACGTGATCCTGTTTCACGACGTCTACGGGGCGCACTACAAGATCTCGCTGATCCTCCAGCGGATGGGCGTCGAGATCACCTGGCTCGACGCGAACAACTACCGGGCGATCGGCGAAGCCATCAAGCCGAACACCAAGATGATCTTCCTCGAGACGCCCAGCAATCCCCTGTGCAAGGTGGTCGACGTCGCGGCGATGGCCGAGGAGGCCCATCGGGTCGGCGCCCTGTTGGTCGTCGACAACACGTTCGCCACGCCCTGCCACCAGAAGCCGCTCGCCCTGGGCGCCGACATGGTCGTGCACAGCGCGACCAAGGCGATGGGCGGCCACAACGACCTGATGGGCGGGGCGATCGCCACCAGCAAGGAGCACTACGACCTCCTCTGGTTCACCCGCCAGGCGATCGGCACCACGATGGACGCCTTCTCCGCCTCGCTCTTGGAACGGGGGCTGAAGACCCTCAAGCTGAGGGCGGACAAGACGGCCGAAAACGCCCTGGCCATGGCCCAATACCTGGCGGGCCATCCCAAGGTCTCTTCGATCATCTATCCGGGCCTGGAGACCGACGCCGGGCACGAAGCCGCCTTGAAGCAGATGCACGGCGGGTTCGGCGGCGTGCTGGCCTTCGACGTCGGCTCGTCCCAGGAGGACGCCAAGCGGTTCATCTCAAGCCTCGAGGTGATCGTCCACGCCGTCAGCCTGGGAGCGACCGAGAGCCTGATCTGCATCCCCTACCTGACCACCATGCTCTACCTGCCGGAAGAGCGGCGAACCAGCTTCGGCGTCAAGCTCAACACGGTCCGCCTGGCCGCCGGCATCGAAGATAGCGAGGCCCTGCTCGCGGACCTGGAGCAGGCGTTGGCGAAAGTGTGAGGACATCGAGCAATCGTAGGGTGGGTCGAGGCACGAGACCCACGCGCGTCAACAGGGGCCCCTGAACCATGCCGTGGTATCGGCGCAACTACGTACCTGGTGGGACCTATTTCTTCACCGTGGTCAGCCACCAACGCCGGAAAATGCTGGCCGATTCACTGTCCCGAGAATCCTTGCACGAAGCCATTGCGACGATCCGGAACAAATGGCCTTTCGAGATCGTCGCCATTGTGTTGCTCCCGGATCACCTGCATAGCGTCTGGACACTGCCGACCGGGGACGACAAGTACTCGCTTCGGTGGCGGCGTATCAAGGAGGAGTTCACTCGCAAGTTCGTGGCGGGTGGCGGGCATGAGCTGCCGCAAAGCGCTTCACGGATTCGTCAAGCGTACCGCGCGTATGGCAGAAGCGGTTCTGGGAGCACACTTGCGACGATGAGGACGACCTAAAGCGGTGTGTGGATTACGTACACTGGAATCCGAAGAAGCATGAGTTGGTGGAACATGTCGCGGATTGGCCCTGGTCCTCGTTCCACCGCTACGTGCAACTGGGCGAGTATCCGCTTGATTGGGGCAGTCAGGATCCGACACCCGGATACGATGCGCCGGAATGGGAGTGAGGGGACGTGGGTCTCGTTCCTCGACCCACCCTACACCTGGAACCCCAGAGACACCGTTTCCCACGGGAGCGTGAGACACAGATGAGCAAGCACCTACTCAATGGACTTGTCGCGGTTCTTTCGCTCTCCCTCGCCGGCGCGTCGGCCGCGGCGGAAGAGGGCACGCAAGGCAAGCGCCCACACGAAGCGAACAAAGAGCGGCTCGTGCTGGACGACATGGTCGACGTGACCGACTGGTACAACGGCTCCCCGGAGGAGACCGAGATCTCCTCGAGCGACGAGCACGCCGACGGGGGCAAGCGGTCGCTCAAGTTCGCCAACCTGGTCGACCACACCAAGGGCGAGAAGAACTACCCCATCGGCTGGCCGCGCGCCGGAAAGGACATGGCCCGAGGGGGCATCTCCGACTGGTCCGAGTACGATTTCTTCGAGTGCCGAATCTACGCCGACGCGAGCCGCGAGCGTCTGCCCGGCACGCCGCTCGGCGTCGGGTTCTATCACACGGGGCCCAAACGCTCCAGCAGCTTCCCGCTCAAGGACGTGCGAAAGGACCAGTGGACGGAGATCGTGATCCCGATCTCCGAGCTGATCGCCCCGGCCGACGTGCAGCGCGTGCAGTTCAACATCTCGGAATCGGACTACCAGCACGGCGACCGCGTCGACTTCTACATCAGCGACGTGGCGCTCACCCGCTTCGTTCACCCGGTCGTCGCCGAGCTGGCCCTCGACCGAAAGCTCCTCTACTCGGGCGACCGGCAGATCACGGCCCTCTACACGCTGATGGGCCGCAAGGGGCTCGACGAGGTGACCGTCGACTTCGAGATCGGCCGGGACGGCAAGCCGGCGGCCAGGGCCCGGGGCAAGGCAAGCCGGCACGGCGAGCTGCCCCTTCGCATCGCCGCACCGCTGACCCCGGGCACCTACTCCGCCACGCTCCGCCTCCGCGACGCGGCCGGGCAGCCCGTCGACCAAAGCCAAGTCGAGTTTCGCGTGATTGAAGGTCCGTTCTGAACGATTCCGCAAGGAGAACGTGTAGGGTGGGTCGAGGCACGAGACCCACGCGCCTCAAGAAGTCTCAAGAAGCGTGCTTCCACGTTCTGCGATGTTCCCGCGTGGGTCTCGTACCTCGACCCACCCTACGAAATACCCCCAATTGCGCGCCCCGTTTGGAAAGGAGCCGCCATGAGAAGCGATTTCACGATCCTGACGTTGTTCGCGGGTCTCGCCTTCACCCCCATGGTCTGCGGCGAGACGTACCGGTTCGACCTGGGCACCGAAACCTCGGAGCTCCGAGACGGATTCACCAGGATCACGGCCAGGTCGCTCTACTCCGAACGGGCCGGATACGGATGGAAGTCGACCGACGGCCTCCGAGAGCACCACAAGCACTACAGCCGCGAGTGGGAGTACAACGAAAGCCGCGGGCGCAAGCAGCCGCCCCCGATGTACACCAACGAGATCACCTGCGACGCGGTCTTCGGGGACAAGCCGAACGCGTTCCTGGTGGACGTGCCGCCGGGGGACTACACGGTCTATCTGCTCTGCGGCCGCAGCGCCGGCTCCTCGCGGGAGTATCACGACTTCGACGTGGCGGTCGGCACGTCCCGGTCGAACGTGAAGATCCCCGGCGCATACCGATTCGAGAAGCGGGCGTTGACCGCGTCGGCCGGCAAGGGGCCGCTCTCGATCGAATTCCTTCCCAAGACCGACTGGCTCGCGGCGTGCCTGATCGTCTTTCCGACGGCGGAGGAGGAGCGGGTCCGCGGCGATTTCCTGGACGCCTTGGAGCAGGAGGTCTACTTCCTGCCGCCCGACGTGGCCGAAGAGTGGAAGCGGACGGAGCACGTCGACGAGCGGCCGATGCCGGAGCTCTCCGCGCTGGACCGCGGGCGGGGCTACGCCCTCTTCGCCCGGCACTGGTCCGAGGTGATCTACCCCAACACCGTGCCGCGGGCCGGTGAGCTGGCCCCCGAGCTGGCGACCTTTGCCTCGCCGGGCGAGTACGAGCCGGTCACGTTCACCGTGCTTCCCCTCAAGGACTTGGGCGAGGCGAAGGTCACGGCCGGCGATCTTCGCTCGCCCCGGGCGGTCATCGCCAAGGAGAACGTCGAAGTCCGCTCTGTCCGCTACATGCTCGTCCGGCCCAACTACTCGATGTTCTTCTCCTACCACGTGGCCCCGGACGTCTTGGAGCAGAAGGAATCGGTCGCGATCGACGCGGGCAGCAACCAGCGGTTCTGGATCACCGTCAAGGTCCCGGACGACGCCGCGCCCGGCGTCTACGAGGGGAAGCTCGTCTTTCATCCGGCCCAAGGAGAGCCGGCCGACGTGCCGCTCCTGCTCCGCGTGCTGCCGATCCGGCTGGAAAAGAACCCGGAGCACATCTACGGCATGTACTACCGGGACCCGCTCTCGAACGTCGACGAGAACAACAGCCCCGAGGCCAACGAGTACTTCCGGCGCAAAGCGGAGCTGGAGCGCCGGGACATGGTCGCCCACGGCATGAACTCGCACATCTCGGACGCAAGCGGGCTGGACCGCGACGACGAGGGCAACTGGACCATGGACGGCGCCGAGACCGACCGCCGCATCGCCCTGGACCGCAAGTACGGACTGGCCGATCATCCGCTGGTCGTCGGCTTTCCCGTGAGCTGGTGGTACACGAAGCTCGTCGACAAGCAAGGGCTGGGGAGCCATCTGCGGCTCGTGCGGGCCGACGTGCCCCCATCGTTCTTCGACGAGGTGACCAAGATGGTCGAGGCCATCGAGAAGGCGCGGAAGGAATACGGCTGGCCCGAGTTTCTCTATTACCCGATCGACGAGCCGAGCACCAGCGAGGACGCGGTCCGCTTCATGGTGGGCGTGATGAAGGCGATCAAGCGGGTGCCGGGCGTGCGCACGTACGTGACCGCCGATCCGAGCCACGACCAGTTCGCCCCGATGTGGCCGTACGTCGACGTCTGGTGCTGCCAGCCGTTCGTGTTCGGCCACGAGAAGATCAAGCGGCTGAGCGAGGAGCACCACATCGAGTTCTGGTGCTACCCGAACCACATCAGCGGCGAGAACGACCACACGCCGATTCGCGGGGCGAGGATGACCTGGGGGTTCGGGTTTTGGAAGTCGGGCTTCCGGACGCTCATCCCCTGGATCTATCAGTCCAGCAGCGGCGATCCGTGGAACTACCTCGACGGCACCTCGATGGACTTCTTCAACCGCTCCACGCCCGACGGCGAGCCGATCCCCGTGACCATGTGGGAGGCCTATCGCGAGGGCATCGACGACGGCCGATACCTCTACACGCTCCAGCAGCTCGTCGACCGGGCGAAGCAGAAGGGCGGTAAGGCGGCCGAGATCGCCCAGGAGGGCCAAAAGGAGGTCGACTTCCTCTGGGACGCGATCGAGGTGCAGGAGAAGTACAAGTACGACGGGCTCTGGTCCGGCCGCGACTTCGACGCCTATCGCTGGCTGTTGGCCTCCCAGATCCTCCGGTTGCAGGAGGCGCTGAAATGACGTGCCGAAATCGGTCCCGGCGGGCAAGACGGCGAGCGACGAGGGGTTGTCTTGCCGCGTGTTTCGCCGTCTGGGCTTTTCTTGGCTCGTCGCCCTCCCAGTCTGCGGAAGAGCCCACGCGGCCACCGTGGGAAGGCCAATACAAGATCCGCCCGGACGAGAAGCAGCGGCTCACGGAGGCCGACGTGGTCGGGCCCGACGGGATCGTCTATCCCGATTGGACCTATGCCGGCGTGCCCGGCGGGATCCCCGACGTAGCGGTCCGAGCGCGGGCGGCCGACTTCGGCGCCGGGGGCGACGATGACCGCGACGACAGCGGGGCGATCGAGCGCGCCGCGGAGGCCGCGGCCGCGCAAGGCGGCGGTGCCGTGTTGCTTGCCTCGGGGACCTACTATCTCGACCGCCCGGTGATCGTCTGCGACGACGGCGTGGTGATCCGCGGCGAGGGGGCCGACAAGACGCGCCTGATCTTCCGCTACGCGATCCCGCCCGCGGGAGTGACCTTCTATCGCCGGCGGCCCGGCGAGGTCGTCTGCGCCGACACGTGGATCGAGCTGCACGCCGTGCCCAAGGATCTTGTGGCCCTGGAGGTCCGCGTCGACGGGGAGAGCGTTTCTCGCCGCGAGCGGTCGAAACACTGGGGCAATACGTTCTCGATCTCCGTAAGCGGACGCTCGCTTCTGGGGAAGGCAGGGCAGGGAACGCACCAGATGACGGGCATCGCCGAGTACCAGGACGGGACCAGGAAGGAGACATCCGAGGAAATCCGGCTCTCCAAGCAGCCTTCTCCCAAGCCCGACCCCCGTCCGCGCATGCTCGGGGCGATCACGTTCGCAGGCCCCGGCACGGTCGGATCGCGCATCCCGTTGGCGGCCGACGCATTGCGCGGCAGCCGCCGGATCAAGCTCCGGTCGACCCGGGGTCTCGAGGCGGGCGACCGGATCGCGATCGAAGCCCCCGCCTCGCCCCGCTGGAATCAACTGGTGCGCAACGCCTGCCAGTGGGGCACCTACCGGCGCTATCGGCTGGTGATCGAGGGCATCGAGGGCGACACGATCCGCGTCAACCAGCCGCTGCGACTGACGTTCCCCGTGGTCGACGGCTCCTACGTCGAGAAGATCGAAGTGATCCGCCGCTCGGGCGTCGAGAACCTCTACCTGGAACAGACCGAAAACCTCTGGATCAACGGGATCGCGTTCTCCAACGCCTGGGAGTGCTGGGCCAGCGGGGTGACGGTGAAGAAGACCGGGCGCCACGCCTGCTACGCCGTGGAGGCCAAGTGGTGCGAGATCCGCGACTCGGTCTTCGACGACGCCCACTTCAAAGGGGGCGGCGGCACGGCCTACGTCGGCTGGGAACACGCCTGCGACTGCCTGATGGAAAACGTCACCACCCATAAGATGCGGCACGCACCCTGTTTCCAATGGGCCGCCTCGGGCAACGTGATCCGCAAGAGCACGTTCCACGAAAGCGACGGCCAGTGGCACTCCGGATGGACCAACGAAAACCTCTTCGAGCAGTGCACGATCGACTCCCAGCGCGGTCACGGGGGCTACGGCTACGGCATGTGGGCCTCCCCGCCCGAAGACACCGCTCACGGGCCGAACGGGCCGCGAAACGTCGTCTACGGTTGCGACGTCCGCTCGCCGAAGGCCGGCGTGTGGATGGGCGGGATGAACGAGAGCTGGCTGATTCTCTACAGCCGGTTCCGGGTCGGGAGCGGTCCCGGCGTCTTTGCCAAGACCGCCAGCTTCGATCACGTCATCCGCGGGAACGTCTTCGCCCTGGATGAGAAAAACCAGCCCGCCGTCCGCTTGGCCACGCCCGACTGCATCGGCGTCGAGCTGATCGACAACCGAATCTACGGCGGCAGCGGCAAGCTGGTCTCCGGAGACGGCAAGCCCGAGGTCGAGCGAGACAACCGCCTCCTGCCCGCTACCGAGGACCCGCCCTTCCCCGAGGCCCCGGTGCCCTCCATCTTCGAGTGGCAGCGGCAGAACCGCGCCCCGCGGCGCGAACCGTAGCAGGTGAATCCATTCCTCGCCGGGGTTGCCCGGCGCGACAACCCAGCAATGCAAGATCACCCATGACCGGCCAAACCCCAACCGACCCAACCCGCTACGACGTCGCCGTCGTCGGCGCCGGTCCGATCGGGCTGGAGATGGCGGCGGCGCTCGAGCGGGCTGGCGTCAACTACGTCCAGTTCGAGGCCGGGCAGATCGGGCACACGTTCACCTGGTGGCCCCCGAACACGCGGTTCTTCAGCTCCCCGGAGCGCGTGGCCATCGCCGGAATCCCCGTGCAGACGGTCGACCAGGAGAAGCTCACCCGCGAGGCCTACCTGGCCTATCTCCGCGGCGTCGTCCAACAGCTCGATCTCGTGGTGAACACCTACGAGCGGGTGCTCAGCGCCCGACGCGACGGCGACGGGTTCACGCTCCGCACCACGACGCGCACGGGCGAACGGGTCTATCGTTGCCGCCGGCTAGTCTTGGCCACCGGCGGCATGGCCGGGCCCAACCGGCTCGATATCCCCGGCGAGGACCTGGCGCACGTCACCCACTACCTGGGCGACCCGCATCGCTATTTCCGCACGCGCCTTCTCGTCGTCGGCGGGATGAACTCCGCCCTGGAGGCGGCGCTGCGTTGCTGGCGGGCCGGGGCCGAGGTGACGATCAGCTACCGCCGGGCCGAGCTGGGACGCGACGCTGCCAAGCGGCACTTGACCGCCGAAGTGCTGATGTGGGTCCGCGAGGGCCGGATCCGATTCGTGCCCGAGACCATGCCGGTCGAGATCACGCCGGAGCACGTCGTGCTGGCCCCCACTCGCGACGGCGAGCGGACCGAAGGGGAGCCGATCCGACAGCCGGCCGATTTCGTGCTCCTCTCGACGGGCTTCGTGGCCGACATGAGCCTGTTCGAGCAGCTCGGCGTCGCGCTCCACGGCCAGCACAGAGTGCCCGAGTTCTCGCCGGAGACCATGGAGACGAACGTCCCCAACCTCTATGTCGCCGGCACCGCGGCCGGCGGCACGCAGACGCAGTACAAGCTGTTCATCGAGACGAGCCACGTCGACGTGGAGAAGATTGCGGCGGCGATCGTAGGTCGGTCGTGACGGGATGGACTGCCCTTCGCGCGCGCCGCGCGATGATCGGTTCGTCATCGCGTCACTTGGCGGTTGTCTCCCGGGCGGCATCGTCGTATTGGAAGACGTCTTCGACTCCCGCGCCGAAGGCCCTGGCGATGCGAAACGCCAGGAGGAGCGAGGGCGCGTATTTCACGATTCCGGGGACACGAACCGATTATGGTCGTCTGAGTAGTTTTGGCGGACGGCCTGGTTTTCCGGGACGGAGCCTGCGACCGATTGCTTGCTCCAGACGCTCCAGAAACGGTGCGTCTCCCAGCGGGCAGCCAGTGCGAGCATGTTCTCGCATATCCCGCAACTGCTCTTCCCGAAGGGCACTGTTCAGCAAACCGCGCCAATCAGCGACCATTGCCAGCATCGGAGCGACTCGGACTAATCGGTCGTCGCGGCCCGATAAGTGGGCTTGTGCACTGCTCCAACGCCAATCGCCGGCGTCGGCCGCCAGACCGGCCCGCACCGGATTCAATTCCACGTATCGCGCAGCCGCCAGCAAGTACGGCTCGTCCATCACGAACGAGGCAAAACGCCCTTGCCATAGATAGCCTCGCCACTTCTCGCGGAAGTTGATCCGTCGCGTATAACGTCGGTGAGCCTCCCCGACGGCGCGCGCCAGACCGTCTTCCGACCGTGGAACCGCAATCAAATGGACGTGGTTGGGCATGAGGCAGTAGGCCCATATCTCCACGCCGCGCTCCGTGCACCACTCCGCCATCAGTTCCACGTAAGCCACATAGTCTTCGTCGCAAAAAAACGTCTGCTGCCGACGATTGCCACGCTGGGTCACATGATGCGGCAAACCGGGGACGACCAATCTCGCTAATCGTGGCATCCCGGTAAACTAATGGAGATTCTCCAAAATGTCAATATCGGTTCGTGTCCCCGGATTCACAATATCGGTTCGTGTCCCGGGATTCGGATCGTGAGACGGACTGCCCTCAATCTCCGCCCGCCCGGCCGCCGGCGATCAGATGGGCCCAGTCTTGGCGGAGTCGGCGGAGCTCGAGCTCCTGCTCCTCGCTGAAGAAGCCTTGAATGTTCGCGTAGGTGTCCATCCAGGTGACCAGGCGGTCGAAGCTGCCGGCGTCGAGCTCGACGCCGTCGTGGCCTTCACCGTCGGTCAACAGCGCCATCAGCTTGCTCTTGCGTGCCGGGCAGTCGCCGGCGATCGAGCGGTCCTTCTCGAACGCGAGCTTCTTGATGTCCTCGTCGGCGTAGGAGATCAGGTTCCGGTAGGAGTTGGCCGGGGTAAGATCGAAGGCGGGGGCCTTGGCGGTGCCTTCGGGGCTGTGACAGCGAACGCAGAGCCGATCGAGCACCGGCTGCACCAGCTCGGCGTACTTCAGCGGCCAGGAGCCGGCCGGGCCCGGGGCGAGCTTCGACGGCCCGTGGACGGCGGCCAGCGGCGGCGAGGTGACGCCGGGCGCCGTGTCGCGATGCTCGTGGCAGCCGATGCAGGAGAGCGTCGTGTGGGGCTGGACGTAGGTCAGGCTCCGCATCGTCTGAACCGCCGTGCCTTTCTCGTCCAATGCCTGGAAGAAGACCGACACGCCCGAGGGAACGGGAAAGAAGGCCGAGCCGTCATCCTCCACCGGGACCGTCCCCAGCACGAACTTACCGGGGTCTTCGCGTGAGACGCCCAGGACGGGGTTGTTCATGTGCGGCTGCACCTTGGGGGGCACGCCGATGATCCGCAGGCGCTTGATCGAGCCCCGCTCGACGCCCTCCAGGCCCGCGTAGACGTCCTGGAGCAGGAAGCGGCCCTCCCCCGCGGCGTCCCAATCCGCGGTGTACACCCGAACCGGCGGCTTGGGCCGCGAGCGGACCGGGAGCGGGTACATGCTGGCGATGTCCGGGTCCCGGTGCAGAAGCTCCAGGTTGCCGAAGGCGTCGTAGAGGTAGATGCCCAGCGGGTTTCTCGGGTTGCCCTCGTCGGGGAGGAACGTGTGCCGCGGCAGCCGGCGGTCGCTCCAGGAGACGAGGAAGAAGTCCTCGCTCAAGGGATACGGGTTGGCGTAGTAGTGCTCGGGCCAGCCTTCCGTCTCGGGGAAGCAGACCTCGGGCGTGAGGCGCTGGAGCGGCCGCTCCAGCTCGGTGCCCCGCGTGCGGTCCAAAAGCACCAGCGATCCGCCCATGTTCGAGTGGTGCGAGGCGGCTGTAAAGACGAGCTTCTGCGAGTTGGGCACGCTTCGGGCCTCGAACGCGCACTGCGGCTTGCTGGTGAAGTTGCCGTAGACGAGCTGCGGGTTGGTGCCGTCGGGGTTGGTCGACCAGAGGCTCATGAACGCGCCGTTGAAGCGGTCGATGTAGTCCCAGCGGGCGTAGAGGATGCGCCCGTCGCTGGCCACCGACGGCGTCCATTCAAAATTCTCGAAGGCCGACATCGGCCGCAGGTTGCCGCCGTCGCCGTCCATCAATTGAAGCGTAAACACGGGGACCGGCCGCGAGTTCCCGCCGCCGCAGCGGACGTAGCTGTCGGGCAGATCGGCCGTCCGGGCGGTGGCCGACGCGCTCTTGAGGCCCACCTGAATCGCCTGGCCCTTTCGCGTGGAGAGGAACACGATCTCGCCGCTGGGGAGATAGCGGGCGTCGAAGTCGTCGTACTTGCCGTGGGTCAGGCGACGCACGCCGCTGCCGTCGACGTTCATCTCGTAGATCTTGTAGAACGTATCCTCCGGCAAGTTGTCCTTGTTCACCTTGTCCTCGACGCCGTGGGAGGCGGGGTAGAACTTGCAGTAGGCAAAAACAACCCGCTTCCCGTCGTAGGAGACGTCGGGCCGCAGGAAGCTCCCCTCGTCCCAATCCTCCGTGATGCAGCGGACCCGCGGGTCGTCGCCCCGGAAGCCTTCGAGCAGGTAGATGCCTCCGCCGCCCCGCGACCACCAGCCGTAGTATTGGTCCGACATGTGCGGAAAGGCCGGCGGGACCCGCTTGACGAACAGGATCGTGTCGAAGTCCAACAGCGGGTTGGAGAAGGCCATCTTGCGCACGGCCCAGCGGGCCCGCATGTAGAGCTGGCGCCGGGCCTGCTCGGGCACGTCGGGCGTGAGCTTCTCGGACTCCTCGGCGACCTGCCTGAGGGTCTCGACCTGCGGCTCGACGACCGCTCCCAGCCTTTCGAGACTCTCGGCCAGCTTGAGCCCCCGCTCGAGCACCGGGGCGATCTCGTACTCCGGCTCCCCGGCGCCGGCTTGCGCGTGCCGGACCGACCATTGGCTGGTGCTGCTTTGGGTGGCCGGTTTGCCCAGGGCGACGTTTTGGTCCCCGTCGGTCGCGTAGATCTCGACCTCGTCGAGGTGGAAGTAGCTCGTGCCGGGAAGCTGGAGGCGGACGTAGCGCGCCCGGGCCCCGCCGAGCTTGGCCACCATCGGCTTGCCGTCGCTCTGGCCGTAGAAGACCGTCCCGTCGTGCCGGTAGAGCTGCTTCCAGCCCTGGGCATCGTCGGAGGCCATGACGAGGATGCGGGAGTTTCGGGCGCCGCACTCGTCGCAGCGGTTGTACAAGACGATGCGGTCGAGGCGGGTCGGCTCCCGGAGATCGACCTGCCACCAGGGGTCCGGCTCGTTCAGCGTGTGAAAGCCCCATTTGCCGTTTTTCACGCCGTCGACGCCCCCGACGGCGTCCTCCTCCGGCTCGACCTGAGCCCCGGAGGTGGCGCTGGTGCGGCGCATCGCGTCGTGGTGGAGCCAGTCGGCCTCGATCCGGTCGGGCGTGAGGGCAGGCCGCGACGGGTCGGGATCGGCCGGATCGGCCCCCCAGGCCACGCTGTAGACGCAACACACGAACGATGCGACCAGAAGCAGGGCCGACCTGGGGTACGTCACGGCGGGTCTCCTTCCAGGAATGCGGGTCACGGTTCGGGCGGAGTCGACGTCCTTGATCTCTGCCCAATCGACTCGTGCTCATCGTACCCAGAGAAGCGGTCCGGCAGCAAGAGTGTACCCAGTATTTTCGGGGTGGCCCGTCCGGCCTTTACAGGGGGACGCCGCAGGAAGAGAATACTCCCGAAAGGCTGTGGTCGCCGTTTGGCCGGAAGGGCCGTCGGCCCGCCTCGCGTTGGACAAGCTAGGCAAGGAGACGCGCGATGGGAGAGTTCTTGTCGTTCAAGAAGACGGCTCTTCCGGGTTTTAAGTGGCAGGTAGGAGGTCGAGGCCGCCGCAGTGGAAGTAGATGGCGGTCTTGAAGTTGTCTCGGTTGCGGAAACCACGAGCGGTGTACTTCACCCATTGGATCTTCCTGACCGTCACGGGTTTTGGGGGGCGAATGGTTCGGCAATTGGCGACTTGGCATATTTCGGGGTCCGACTTGCCTTGGCTCAGGGCTCTTCACGCAGCCGAAGGATACAAAGTCCAAGTACGAACCGCACAAACCAGGTAGGCGGGGTTGTTTGGCGAAGTATCTTTCTCGCGTTTCTCATCTAACTCGACCCCCCATCAGTGGCTCCCAAAATCCGTGACGGTCAGTCCATTTTCAACTGCGCGGGGGACAACTTCGAATCCACAGCCCCCTTGCTTTTTCCATCGTATTCAGTCACAAATCGACGAGAGCATTCTCATGTGACGACCTCTGGCTGACGTGGTTCTTGCGGGGATTGCATGGTTTTTCTGAAGGAGACCCGAAGTGGCGAAGAAGCTGTACGTCGGCAACCTGTCGTATGACACGACCGACAGCGATCTGCGAGAATTGTTCGAGGAGCATGGAACGGTCGAGTCCGCTCAAGTCATCATGGACCGGGACTCAGGCCGCTCAAAGGGGTTTGGGTTTGTCGAGATGGCCGACGATCAGGAAGCCCAAGCGGCCATTGATGCCCTAAATGGACAGGAAGTCGGCGGGCGGCCACTCACCGTCAATGAAGCTCGGCCACGGGAAGACCGTGGCGGGAGATCTGGCGGCGGTCGAGGTCGGGGCGGCTACGGCGGCGGCGGCAGACGCTACTAGATGTCTGTTTCGTAAGTCCTTGGCCCGTTATACGGCGGTGTGGTGGTACGGTCGAGGTGGATAGAGCAGACGTTCAAATAGCTTCGGCCGGGGGCTGAACCAGGCCCGGCCGCGCTTTTGTTGGCCGCGCGTTTTGGTGAATGGGGTGTCGCGGACCAATGGCTGGCCGGTGTAGGTCCAGCGGTACGGATGAGCGTAGTTGGCGTTGTAGTCGTCGAGGAACTGACGTAGTCGGTCCTCAAACTCTTCGGCGGAGCAGAAGTCGCCCCGTTTGAGAAAACGTCGGGCGAGAACACCAAACCACAGTTCCACTTGGTTCAGCCATGAACCATGCTTGGGTGTGAAATGAAACACGTGCTTGTGAGATGGATCGGTTAAGAACGCACGACGCTCTTTTCCTGTTTTCAGATCCTTGGGCAGGAACCGCACGTCGCTCAACTTGGCCACCACCTGACAGACCTGCAAGCTCCAATGGGTGTTGAGGTTGTCCAGAATCCAGTCGAAACGCTCGACCTCCGCAAAGTGTTCGGCCACCTTGGCAATGTGGGCCGCGAAGTCGTCGCTGGTGCGGGTCAGCCCGAGATCCCAAACCACTTGCCCCGTGGGCACGGCAAACGAGGCCATCAACGCACGCGTCCCATGACGGATGTACTCGTGCTCGCGCTTTTCCGGCTTGCCGGGCTCGATCCGTTGGGTCGGATGTTTGCGTTGCAGTATCTGCATCCCTGTCTTTTTGGCGGTGCAAATCACCAACTGCTTTTGCTCGTAGAACTGCGGGGCGCTCACGTACAACCGGCAGATCTCCCGGGCCTTGGGCTCAAAGTCGGGATCATGGCTGTTGAGCCAGTAGACGCTTCGGTGCGGTTTCAGATCGGCCTCGTCGAGGCCGCGAAAGATGCTCGATCGACTCATCGCCTCGTCGTGAGCCTGATTGATCATCGCCGCCGCGAGATCGTCGAGACTCCAGCGGGTTGCGGTATAGCCGTAGTCGGACGGTTCGCTCGTCGCCATCGAGACCACACCAACGCATGCCGAGGGGGGAAAACGTCCGCGGTCGACCCGACCGCGGAGCGTCCTGCAAACCGGCCAGGCCTTGCTCCAAATAGCGGCCTCGCCAATGGGCGACGGCGGGGTATGGCCGGAGAAGTACGCGACGATCGACCGGTAGAGGAACGGGAACGCCGACCGGCCTCGTTGCACGCGGGTGGCCGGCACGGGCCAGATGCGTTCGCACCAGCGTCGCCCACGCTCTCCGCGCGTGCCCTGCGTGATCTTGCGGTCGATGGCCACAAACCGCATCCGCTGCTCCATTGCATGATTGGTCGGCTCCACCCCCGGCGCCTTGAGGAAGGTGAAGTAATACGGGCCGTCCCGGCGCCTTGAAGAAGGTGAAGT
>Ga0307379_10004882_pt1 | contig 18918 bp, 16 predicted proteins | sample UN2MG_FD_202237 | JGI IMG/M metagenome (GOLD analysis project Ga0307379, IMG submission 202237) | Soil microbial communities from Risofladan, Vaasa, Finland - UN-2 | ecosystem: Environmental > Terrestrial > Soil > Coastal area > Acid sulfate soil | place: Finland: Risofladan, Vaasa | collected... | reverse complement strand
CGGGATCTCTCGTTTTACTGCACTGTAAACATCCCGCGCCGTTCCATCACCACCGCAGAATACCAGAAGCTCGACACCTTCTTCTAAAAATCGCGTGCAGGCCTTCTTTGTATCCTCACTCGTGCTCAATCTCTCAAATGAATACACAACTTTGTATCTTAACGACGAGTTCTGAAGCGCATCTTCACCCATTTCACCTGAGCACGTAAAAATAAGAGTGTCGGTGTTCAGCTCATCCATGCATTTCTTCGCTCGCTCTCCTGCTATCGGGTCTGCACCTAACTTGAGTGCTTCGTCTACAAGGCCGTCCGTTCCTTTTAGTCCTACCGAGCCGCCCATGCCTGCTATCGGATTGATGAGGAAACCGATTTTCATCTTATGCTATTTTCCTGCTATTTTGCTTGCCAATTGTTTGACAAAGATTTAAGTGGATGATATTACCCCTTCAACAAATTTTAAAATTTTCTCTGCCACCGCAAGAGCAAATGCAGCATCTTCTTCAGTCAAATTCAAAGGGATTTCAGCGGGGTATCTATCGAGATAATATACGGTTAATCTATCACAATCGTCTTTAAACTTTTCAACCTGTGGATAGTACTTTTTACATTCTTCTATTATCTCGACTAATCTATGAATCTTAAGAGATGGTGTTTTTTCCACATCAATGTTCTCTAATTCTAAGAGTGCTTTTAGTGCTTTCTCTGCTACCTGCTGACATAATACACAAGTATCAGAAACTATCTCGCTCTCTTTCCAGCCAGCCTTTGCAAAAGTAAAGTGGTCTTTTGCCTTATTAAGCCAAATTTCCGCTGCTGCTTTATTCTTTCTCATATAAAACAACTCCTTTTGATAAAACTAACCGGATAAAGGTACTATTAAGCTCCTCTGCACATTTCCACTCATCTGGCGTATAAATAATAGGCTCAACCGGATATTCAAATCCAAAACGCTCTCTTATCAGTTGAACCAGTTCTATAACCCTATCTACAAATCTTTTATTAGTCTCCTTTATAATTAGTAAATCTATATCTGAGTTTTTTCTCTCTGTTTTAGTCGCATAAGAACCGAATAGAATTATTTTCTCAGGTCTGTACTTTGAAACGACAAAATCCACCAATATTTCTAAATCCGGTAAAGTTTTAACTTCCCTCTGCATTATTTTTGCCTCCCTCCTGTGTTCAAAGTCTTTTATTTTTTTCTCCTTCTACAATCTTTATTTCATCCTCTGTTAATCTGTAAAGTTCATAGACAATTTGATCTATTTCTCCTTGCAACTCTAATATTTCTTCTCTTATACCTTGCACTTGGTTTAAGAGCTCCATTTTCTGAGCTTTAAAACTTTCGAAGCTTTCTGGAAGAAGTAGATTTTCTTTTATTTCATTCCAAGGTTTACTTTTCCAGTTATCCAAAAGGCTGGCAAGTAATCTAAGCAGTTCGGAAGGCCCCATAATAAAAACAATTGATCTATCTTTCCCAGTAAGTTTGATTTGTGCCTTACCAGTAAGAGTCGTTTCAGGGCTATCTACTTTGCTCAAATAAAATCTCTCATCTTCAAAACCCGTTGTTTTCTCTATCTTTATCTCTGGATGTGTACGTATGTTGTACAAATTTTCAGAAGAGGAGTTTTTTATTATCTCCTCATTATCAACTTTGGGTAAAGGAGCATTAAAATCAAGTTTAGTAAGTCTATAGCCAGAAAAATATTTGGAAGATTTGACCAGTTCAGACATCTTATTCCTTATTGATTTTACCTTAGCCACGATTTCATCATGCATATTCACCTCTTCGTAATCGTTAAAATTGATTCGATGGATCGTAATTTGAGATAATGCAGATTGTGCAGTATAGCCCCTTCTTTGTACTTTTTCTGTCATCCACTTTTTAATTATCTTAGAATTTAGAATCCCTAAGATATAGAGGATATTTTCTTGAGTTGATTCTTTTGGAACGATAATCCTTATATCTGTACCGTCGTAGTAATCACCTGTTTGAAAACCAAAGTATTTAGGTCCTTTTTCACCCCATCGAGAACATACAATTTTGTTTGAGCAAAGGAGCCTTTCATTTCGAGGCCAATTCAAGCTATACCAAGTTGCTGTCTCTCTCCTTTTGTTTTCGGCTCGATTATCCAAAATCTCTCTGAATTTTTCCAAGTGTTGTATTATATTTGGGTACAAATCTGCTTTTGTGTCCTTTTTTATATAAATGAGAAAAAGACTTCGCTCTACATCTACAAAGTAAGGACACACGTCAGAATTTTTGTACGTTGGTTTCACAAGTTCTAATTCATTAGGTAATAGTGGAAGGCTATTTTTTTCATTTTCAGAAAGTAAAAAGATACCATCACCCACTTTTATGTTATATTGGTCAATTTTTTGCATCGAAATATTTCTTATATTTAGAGGAGTTACTTTATCTGCACTTGAATCTACACCCCGTATAATCCCGCTTAATTCTATAAGTGCTTCTCCTCCTTCCTCAATTCTTCTAAGTAAATCCCTAAATTTTCTATCAACCAAAACCTCATCCCATGCACTACCATCATCTGGCAATTCCCCTTGTTTTACTGCACTCCAAAAGACTCTTATGTACTCATCTTCATAGTTTGATTTTTCAATATACTCTTTTATGTGGTTAGTTAGGAAATCAAGGTTTTCTCTGATGGTATCACCAAACAAATCTTGATTTTTGCATTTAACTTGAACTACTTTGATATGATTCTTTTCTCTTTCTTCTTTTTTATCTTCACCAGAACATTTGGTTAAAACAAAAACCATATTGTGTTGCCCCTTTGCATGTTCAAATATTTTCACATCTTCAAAAAATATCATCTCCTTAATCTTGGCATTTTCCAAGATGTATTTTCTTAACTTGGAAGCCCCATCAGCGGTAGGCCAGTAAGCAGAGGTTATAAAACCTAATTTTCCATAATTTCTCAATTTAGAAAGCCCTAAAATAACAAACCAGTAAAAATAATCCATTTTCCCCTGATAATATTCCTTCCAATACGGGTGAGAGTTTATGGTGTGACGGAAAAGTTCTTTGTGTCCTTTTTCACCTACATAAGGCGGATTCGCACATACATAATAATACTTTCCAGCGAGTTTATCCTTGATTTTGTCATATAAGATCTTCTCAACTCCTGGTAAATGGACTAATTCATTTTGATAATCCCTCCTTTCATCTTCAATCTCTTCTTCTAAATGTCTTTGTTCTTCGTTATGCAATTCCAAGGAATCCCTACAGATAATCCCAAGAGGTGTTGGTTTGTCACGCGGTTTCTTCTCCCCTAATTCTATTATTCTTCTAATTACGGGAGTAAGTTGAATGAGTAGATTTACTTGGGTGAGATAATAAGGAAAAGGTGAAATCTCACTGCCAAAAATATACCAAAGAATAGCTTGGTGAATATCCAAAAGGTCTTGTGGATCGTTCCAGTCAAACTCAGGGCATTCTCTTATTCGTCTTGCTGCTTCCACCAAGAAGCCTCCTGATCCAGTAGCCGGATCTAAGATAAGTTTTGGCCTCCTTTTACCCTCAATGTACCAGAAATAGCTTTTAGAATTGGTATATCCAACTCTATCCCAAATAAAACTCACAATCTCACGAGGGGTGTAATATTGACCTTTATTTTTCTTATCCACCCTTTCAATATAATCTTCATAGATTGTTCCTAAAATATCTTGGTCGAGCTTTCCGAGATAAAAATTAGACAATTCGTAAAGAGAATCAATTAATGCATCATCCGAAGGCTCATACCATGAATAGTTATTGTTTGCTTTGAAAAGCCAGGGATATCGCTCTGCTGATAAGTCAAAAGCATAATGTAAAACTCGTCTAATCTCATAATTGAAGTTTTCATACCATTTAGCGAAACCCCCGTCATAAAGAGACTGCCCAATAAATCCAATATCTTCCCACACTCTAGCTAAAAGAAGACGAGTCATAGCGAAATAGGCAACTCTTCGGAAGAAAGCTTCTTGAGCTTTTCCATAAGGGGATCCTTCATTCGCGCTCAAAATTTCATTAAGAGTATCTTCACTTACTTCTCTTGTTTCTCCCCCCGATATTTGTGAGGTTATGCTCTCTATCTCGTACGCGATTGATTCCGCCGAAACTTCACCGGCTTCGGTCATACTTAATAAATCGGATTTTTGCTCCTTCACATCAGTATGGAGTATATTCACAATATGTCTTAGTTGATCAGTAAGCGCTTTCGTATTGAGTTCTTCATCCCCACTCCATGGTTTTGCTCTGGCTATTCTCGCTATCTTTTTTTCTTTAGTGAGTGGTGTATAGGAGAAGCTCTCCACAAAATTTAAGAAGCGTTTGTTATTCTCCTCTTCTAAGCAGGTTATCGGATTTTGTTTATAATCCCGATAGAGTTGCACAAAATTGAAATTGTATTCCTCAATTTCTATTCCCCTCTCGGAGGTATAGACATCAAGGTCGCGCATATTGGTCAGAATGCCATATTTTAATCCTTGGGATTCAATGTATTTTTTAATCTGAGGATAATGCTGAGATAAATCTCGGGTATCAGTACCTTTTGCATCAAATACAAAGGGATGAGTACGGGTATCAACAGGAATATAATCGGGCTTTCCTACTCCCTTTGATTCCTGAGTAGCTATGGTTTTCCCCAATTCAAAGCTCAATACATCCCCCAGAAATTTACGAAGTAGAATCGGGGATATCAATCTATCCTCGTCCGCACGGGAGCCTTCTATGTATTCAAGATAGGTTTTAGTCTTTTCATCAGAATAGTTTTCGTAGGAAACCGAGCTTAGAATCTGTACAGTTTTCTTTACGATATCAAGTTTCTTCATTTATTAGCTCCCTCTTTTTAAAATTTCAAACAAAGGGATAATATAACTTGTCTTCAACTTGGGTATTACCATCTCAGCGGTTTGAAAGTCAATGTCTTTTGGGTTGGGCGCTCTTCTCGGTTTTGAACTCCATGTGAGTCTTGCACTGTCCTTTTTTCTGCGCTGGTTGTTGGGCATGTTTTCTCTTCACCCTTTTCTAATGCCGAGTTTTACAAGATTAAATTTTTCCGCATCAACTGGAACGAAGACTACATCCTTCTCGACTCGGATTACCTTTTCAACTTTCTGTGGTTCGGCATCACCACCACAAAGGGCGCATTCAGTTAACATGGTTTTACTCCTCTTTTCTCATCCTTTTCCTATAGTTAATCCATTTATCTTGGTCAGGTATATAAACCGTTATTAGCCTCAGTCCTTTATTGCTATTTCTAAAGCTTCTAACATCTTACTTTTGCCTTTCAACTCGTTCACCAGCCGTTCAAATTTTCTAAGGTCCATGTTTATCACTTTATGCAACTGTTCACCATCATCCGGCAGATTATATCGCTTTATATCTATGCCCGCCTCCTCTGTCGCTTTGATTATCCATTCTTCCAATCTTGGGCGGAGAACAATCAAATCGTTGTTCTTGGATGGATCATTCAATATCTTAAGTCCGTAATTCGATAAATTTTTCTTCTCTTGCAATTTCTTCAAATAAGGTGGTTGAACACTGAAAGGGTCTTCGTCTACCAATCCTTTCCAATCTTCTCGTTTTTCTAATTGCTTACAAACCTCGGGCTTTCCGCCTAAATGGATTATCTGCTTCTTGGATATTCCTAACAGTTTTACCAAAGTAGAATCGGGTTTACACTCAGTATAAATCATTCTTTAACTTCCAAGAATCTCTCGATATTGAAAAATAGGTCTATTCCCAAGCCCATTATTTCTTCCAGTTCTTCCTCGCTCAAGAGTTTCACCTTCGTCTGGTAGTCCTCAAAATAAGTAATAAAAACAGCCACGTCGTCTTTGTGCGCTTTTTCGAGAATTGAAAGGAGGATGTAGGGATTATGCGTTGCAATGAAGTAATGGTTGTTCGCTTTATCAAGTGCTATTCTCTCAGCGAGATATTTAGTATAGTAGGGGAATGCATGAGCCTCAGGTTCTTCAAATACAATGACAGAATTCTTGTTCGTCTCGATTGCAATAAGGTGAAAGACAATCCTCTGAAGTGTATCAGAAACCAAAGAATAGGGATGAGATATTATTATGTCCTCTATTTCCTTTTGCACTTCTATTTTTCGCTCTTGTGGCTTAAGAACTACTTTAAGTCCATATACGTCAAATATTTGCTTCACCAGTTTCCTGAGATCCTTACGAGTTAAAATAACTGCTAAAAGGTTATCCCCAAAAGGGGGTAATAGAAATTCCGATTCTTGACGAGGAAATCCTCTTAGTACTTCAAATTTATAAAATTTGAGAAATTTATATGCATCCACTCCAGCGCAACTTCCATGACCATCGTAACCGTAGCCAAAAACCTGATTGTTGAGATTGTTAATTCCTCTAAACGTCCCGTTTTCAAATTCGATTAGGAGAGCATTTTCATCAAACTTTATCCCGATCTTATCCTCTAAGTTCTCATCATAGAACAGATTGTTCATGCTCTCAAATCGGACAAAATCTTTAAGTTCACCATAGTTGAAGTGTGATAACAGCCCCAACGATTCTAAAATATTAGACTTACCAGTATTAGGCTCGCCTATAAAGAGATTGATCCGTTTGCAATCGAGTCTCAAGTGCTTTATCGACTTAAAATTCTTGATTTCCAGATCTTTTATCATTCAAGCACCTCCTTCCAATACTTCTTTGTTAACTTCGTTTATTAATCTTTCTACTTTATGCATCCCGCTGGAGATTCATTTTTTCCACGTTGCCGCCTTTAATTCGGCGCAGAACCCCTCGAGTGCTGCAATCATTCTCTCTGGCTCATCCTTATATTCCGCTATGAGTCTTACAATCGCACTTCCAACTATTACCCCCTTCGCACCGTCAGCTATTATTTTCCGCACGTGCTCTGGCTTTGATATGCCGAATCCTACTGCCGGCGGTATATCTGGTCTTTTCTCAACCACATTCCTTATCAAAGTTTTCACGCCTCCCGAAATCGCATCTCGCACACCCGTAACACCCAGCAACGAGACAAGATAAACAAATCCTGAAGAACAGGCGCAGATCTTCCCTATTCTATCCTCTGGCGTCGTCGGTGCAACCAAAAAAATCGTATTTATACCATTCTCCTTCGCATATCGTACCACGTCATCTGCCTCTTCTACCGGCAAGTCTGGAATAATTAGCCCATCTCCTCCACATTCTGCAAGCTTCTTCATGAACCGCTCTATCCCGAAGTGCAAGATCGGATTGTAGTAACCCATCACGACGAGCGGGATGTCCGTTTCTTTTCTGATATTTGCAATGATCTCAAATGTTTGCTGAGGAGTCATCCCCGCACGAAGAGCTCGTTCTGATGCTGCTTGTATTGTCGGACCATCTGCTATCGGGTCTGAGAACGGTATACCAAGTTCTATGATGTCCGCATACTGCGCTATTGCTTTTGCTATTGTTGGTGTTAGTGACGGGTCGGGGTCACCAGCCATGATGTATGCTATAAAAGCACACTCACTGCTTCTTTCAAGGTCAGAAAATGTATCACTTATTCTGCTCATGTAGTGCCCTTCAATTTATCATATTTGCTAATCTTTATATGGGCACCCACCTTATCATGTATTGGTGGACAAAGATGGATGCCAAAGAGATATTAGAAGATGAGATTATAAAAGGCTGGTGGAAGCGGATTAATGCTGCAGAAGCAACAAAGATACGATACGCAGAAGGAATCGCCCATTTTTTTGGTTTTGTAAGGGAAAAGAGGCTATCAATAGGTAACACACCGCAGGGAGTTTTGGTGTATGCAAGGCAGAAAATAAAAGAAGATGTCTTAGCGTGGAGAGATGAAGTAGAAGGGTTCTTAGCGGAATTTGAGGATTGGCTGCGAAACAAACCGAAAGTTTTAAACCGAAAAGAACAACCTGTTAAATTAGCACCCAAGACAGTAAGCGGCACCGTAGGAGCGGTTAAGAGCTTTTTCAACGCATACAATATAGACGTACCTAAAAGGAAAGGGAGAAGAGAAGTGAAAACTCTGGTGGAGAACAACAACCGACTTACAAAGGAGATAGTACGTGAAGCGATAAAATATGCTGACGTGCGCGAGAAAGCGATAATTCTGACAATGATGACCTCAGGTATGAGCGATAGCGAGGTTTTGAATTTACGTGTGGAGCATTTCATTAGAGGGAGGGGGTATGACCCCAACACGGTAACAGATATAAAAAGATGGATTGTAGAGGAGAGAGAAAAATGCAAGGTTGCAATTGAAGAGGGACGTCTTGACTATGGGATAACCCTGTTTGAGATACGAAGGCAAAAGACATTTGTGGATTATATGACTTTCGTTACACCAGAGGCGAGTTTAGCTATTTTGGACTATTTAGCGCAGAGAAACCGAGAATCAGAGCACACTTTAGATAGAGGCATGGGGAGATTGATAGATGAAAAAAGGAATATCCGAAGCCCTGACGACTACTTATTTATCAAAAATGCTGTTGACGATTGGTATTTGCCTCCAGAGGTTATTGAGACACTAAGACCGCCAAGAAAGGAACAACCGAAGAATAGAACCGCATCTAAAGTAAAGATAGAAACAGTATTAGAGAAGAGAAAGGAATTAGGTCTTAAAGGCTATGCTGATGAAATACGAAAACTTGACCGGACAGCATTAATGACTTTTCTCAGGCGATTGGCGAAGAAGGCAGGTATAGACACCAAGTTTGGCGTTTACCAGGTACTGCGAGGGCATAACCTTCGGAAGTTGTTTTACACCCTGGTAAGAAACGAGGGCGTTGACTCCTTCACCATAGAGTATTGGATGGGGCATAAGATTCCAGAAGAGCAAGCGGTTTATTTTGAGGCTATTCCGGATAAGATGCGGACGCTTTACGCGAGATACATGCATGTGCTCTTCATAAGCGAGTATGAAACGAAGGTTTTGGAAAGTAGAGAATATGCAGAGCTAAGCGAAAAGATTGAGGATTACAAAGAGGCATTAAAGAAGAGAAACGGCGAAGTTACGGAGCTAAGGGAAGAAATGGAGGCGATGAAGCAAGAAAGGGAAGAGATAAAGCAAGAGGCACGAGGCAAAGAAGATGAAGAGATATTTGAATTTATGAACACTCCAAAATACCGAAAAGCGATATTTGAGTTGATGAAGGAATTTGAGAAAGAACGGAAAAAGGATTAAAAGGCTTTTCTTTCTTTTTTCTTTTGTTTATGGAGTTATACAAAAACTAACTTGGAATTATCAACCGACTAAAACTTTAAAGGTTTATGTAGAATAAGATACTACCAATAATTGGTAGTATAAAATGAAAAAGAAAAGGCATCCAAAAAGGGTGAAGCGGCGAAAGCTGGTAACCTGCCCGAAGTGCGATTATATGTGGTTGACAAGCTCAACAAAACAGTGGGTTACATGCCCAAATTGTATGCGAAAATTCAAACAGAAATAGGAGAGTAAGATTAAAAATGAAAGAAGAGATGCTGCCCCGTAGTTTCCTTATTTTAAAGGAGTTATGGAGGGAGGTAAAGAAAAAGACGGAAGGTGTTGCACCACCTTCCGCCAAAAACAGCGCCCACGCACCCGTATTGTCTAAAAAGAGGAGTGAACGCCGATGAAAAGTAATAATTATGATAATATAAACTTTTCGATTGATGAGGACGCAATTGCGTTATACTTAAAACTTTTGGGGAATAGAAAGGATTATTCCATTTTCGGTGGTAAGCCCGAATGGAGCGAAAAAGCAAAAAAATACATGATTCCAAAGGATTCACAAAATAAAAAAACCGAATGGATAACAAAAGAAGCGATACCAAAAGTTTTAGGGGAATATGTAAGGAAAGGTTGGACGGTATGGATTTCACTAAACGATAAAGAAATTGCTAATGATACGATAGAAGGTGTAACTGGCATTTATTGTTTTTGGTTTGATTTTGACCCCCCACGCACTAATAAAGCGGAGCCTGCAACCAATGAAGAAAGGAAGAAAGCGTTTGAAGAAGCTAAGAAGTTCAAAGAATGGATGCATAAAACCTTTGGTGTGATAGGTTTTATTGCATGTTCTGGGAATGGTTATCATGTATTCTTTCCAATTAATAGTTTCCAATTAGTAGGTAAGACGTTCAGGAAGGAATTTAACGATAAGCAAAGACAGTTTTACAAAAAGCTAAGAGAAGCAAGCAACGCACCATTTGATACTACAACAGATATAAGGCGAGTTACACAACCAATTGGGTGTTCTAATATGAAAATACCAGACAAACCACTTAGAACTTATTGGATTGATAAACCAAGTGATGAAGATATAGAAAAGGCAAGGAAAGCTAATTTTGTTTTACTGGAAGCTGTTTTAGACACGAAGAGCGAACAGCCAAAAACTGTTATTGTTACAGGCTCGCATCCAAAGTTTGAGGTGTTATTGAAGAAGGATGCTAAAGTGAGGGAGTTATACGAAGGCAATTGGCAAAAATACGGGTTCAAATCAGAAAGAAGCGGTGCAGAACAATCTTTGGTTACTAAGCTATGCCAAGTAGGGTTTTCCGATGACGAAATTAAAGCGATTATGCTTGGGTGCAAAATCGGTAAGTGGCAAGAGAAGGATGAGTCTTATTATGACATAACGATAAGAAAAGGTCGTGAATTTGCAGCAGAATACAAAAAGAAGAAAGATGCAGAAAGTGAGAAGAAAGTCAAAGCCTCAATTCAGTGGAAGGTTCAACACGCCAACAGCGACGAGGTAACCGAATATATCCTCTTCATGCAGGGCAGGCAGACGCAAGGAGAACAGATTGCAAAGGAGACAACAGAAAAGAATAGACAGGGATGGGGAAAGGGTGATCCACAATTCTTTGACCCGATAATTAAGAAAATAGAAACAGATGAGCAATTAACACGAGAAGAGGAGAGAGGTGCAAGGAATAAGTTAAGGCGCTACTGGCGACAACTTAGGGAGTTATTTAATGAGGAAGAGCTGCTTGCGGAATATGCTCAAAGAGAAGAAGAGGAAGAAAGCAAAGATATAACCAAACTTTCAGTTGCGGATATAAAAAAATTAGAGGACTTCAAAGCGAATGGTGAGATTAGCAATTATGTTGTCTATCACAAATTAATCGGGAGTAACCCGAACGATTTTCATGTTAAGGTGTATCTCAATAGCGATGAGATAAAGGAAGAGCGGACGCTACCACGCTCTACGCCGCAACAAACAGCTCCAAGTGTAAACTTTTATGAGAGAGATTATGGAAGTTTGCGAGAGCTATTTTACAAATTGAAGGAGATACACACCGATTATACAGCATACCCGCCAAATAGCGAGTATCCAATATTAACAACACTGGGTTCTATATCTTCTTATTTTCGGGAAGTTTTTTACACATATCCATATTTTGATTTTACTTCGCCGGAAGTGGAATGTGGTAAAACCACAGCGATGAAAACTATGACCTTTTCTTCGTTTTATGGCACGGTCACCGCCTCTTTTTCTGAATCGGTAATGTTCCGGGAAATAGATGCAAGTCATTGTGTGTATGGGCTTGATAATGTTGAACGACTGTTCACAAAGCCAAAGGATTATGTTCCAATTATTGACTGGCTTTCTTCATCGTATTCACGAGATATACCCTGTAAGCGGCTGGAAAAACAAGGTGATAAATGGATTGTGGTTTATTTTGATGGTTATGGAATTAAGGCATTTACCCATGTCCGAGACTTCCCATATCAATTTAGGGCGTTGAAGTCACGAGCAATCGCAATTTTTATGCAAAAGGGCAAACCCAAAAAATTTTATCCCACTCCTGAGAAGTTCATTGATATTCGAGACCGATTATATCATGCAAGACTGAGAGAATTCAAGAAAGTTGAAGAGACGTATGAACGACTTATAAAATCGAATATCCTAATTGGCAGACTGGGAGATTTGTATTATCCGTTGCTCACTATTGCGCGGTTAGTAGACGGGAAAGAAAATGGGGAGATATTCGAGAAGGTTTTAGCATTTGCACATAAAGAAGAACAAGACAGAGTGCAATATGACCAATGGAACAAGATTTTGGTATTCACACTATATGAAGAGGGCTTCCTGGGATCGGTGTCGTCCCAAGATATAAAGCCAGTTTACCACGAAAACTTGGATAAAGAGGGTTTGGTGGGGAGGGATACTAAAGTAACCACGCAAAGTGTCACATCACGGCTGAAGAAGTTGGGCTTCCCACGTGATACCGGAAAGACGACCGGAAATAAAACATGGTTTTTAATTGACGCGAAAGAAGTTGATGCGAAATGCTACGAATATGGAATAAAAACGGAACCTCCATCTAACACCCCCCCAAATGCTAACTTTTCTAATTTTTCTAACTCTGAGAGCGAGGAAGAGGAATCAAAACAAAGAAGGGCGGAGGAGGAAGAAGAAAAAGAAAGAAGTACAGAGAAGATAGATTTTGATGATTTTATTTCTGGAAAAAGTGAAAAAAGTGAAAAAAGTGAACAAAAGGGGGGTATAAGGGAGATAACAAAAAAGAAAGAAAAGCAAATAATAATTTTGAATGCACATGCGGGGAAGTTTTTGATACTAAAGAATCCCTACGTGAACATCACAAGGGTTGCGAAATTTTCCACAAAAAACAATGCTCGGAGGTTCCCAGATGAACATATCCAAAATTGAAGTTTTGAATATTCTTTCACGTAACAAAAATAAGTGGCTGCCAACCCGAAAAGTAGCCAGCTTGTTAAATATAGTAACCTCTGAAGGAATAAACAGAGTTTCCAATATCCTGTATCGCCTTCGCCACTATCCAATGATAGAGCGAAAACGCAACAGCCACTCATATCAATATCGCTTCTGTGGCAATAAAATGCGGCATCCTACGAAAATTAAGAGAGTTACAAAAACGAAGGTGAAAAAAAGCGGTGTAGATGACTACACTTTTATTGAGCCACTTCCAGAATCATGCGAAGGATTTTGTGAATTTTGCGAATGTTTTACGGAAATATCGTTCCAAACAGAAAAAGCCGGTTGTTCTATCGTTCATCTTTGTAAACGCCACGGTGAAGCGGCAAATAACGATTTGTGCGATTATGGCACGTATTTTGTATCACCAAAGAAACCAAAACCTGCGCCTGTTGAGGAGGCGTTATTATGATAATCGCAAAAGACGATAATGTCGAATACGAGCACGAATATATCAAAAAGAGATACATTTATGATGGGGAAAACAAAAAAACGGATGTGTTATATTTCCCTAGTAAAAGCATAACAACTATAACAACAACCAGAGAGCAAGACGGCTTACTCGAAACAGAAATAACAAAATCAGGCATGACACGCGATGAAATCAGAAAATATTTTGCTTCACCGAGAGAACAACACGAAATGGAATATGATAGATCGTTGCTTATACGGTCTATAATTTACGAAGCGTTTAAAAAAGAAGGCGTGGAATTAGACGAAGGCAATGTGAGAAACTTTTGGTACACGCATTTGAAGTTTATCATAACAAGAATCTTAGGCGAACCAGATACTAATTCCATAGAAACAACGATTACAACATCGTGGGGCCGGTTGATTAATTCGGGGTTAATCACGTATGAAGGAATGAACATCCTCGGCGGAAAAGAAACACCGCGAATTTCAAACGTGAAAGATTCTCCTTTCAATAACCTTATCATAGCCGTCGAAAAAGTAGATTATTTCGAGCATTTCAAATGGATTCCACATCTTTTTAATTGCACATTAATAACCGCAGGCGGCCAACCAAGTATAGTGGTGGCTCGTGCTTTCATCAAACAACTAAAAGACTTATCGGTTGATTTAAACCAGAATTTTTATATGTGCGTGGCAAGCGACTTGGATCCGGCAGGCTATTATATTCAAAATGCTTTTCGTAAACAATTTGAAGCAGCGATAGAATATTACGGCGGGACAGGCAAAATAGAAATCAAACGTTTGTTCGTGAGGAAAGACCAAGTTTCAAACGAATTATTAGAATCCGAAGCAATGCCATGTAAAGATAAAAATAATAATCCGAAAGCAATAAAAGCCGAAAATACAAAGTGGAAATCTTTTTGCGACCAAACAGATGGCGGTATTTATATACCTGCCCCTGTTGGATGGAATGGTCCAATCGAAGTGATTAATGGCGAACCGAAAGTTAGAGCATTATTGGAAATGAACGCATTTCCAAAGAAAGTCATCGAAGCAGCGTTTATAAGGGAATTGCTACAAATCATTGAGGAAACAAACGACGAAAGCAAAATTATGATACCTGAGATAATGAGGGTATTTTCAACAATGAGCGATGGAATAAGTGCTGATGTTTACAACGAGTGGCACCGCAGACTTATTCAACCATTGATAGACCATTTTTTATCTGATACTAACCGTTGGGGCGAAGACATATATGAACGCTACGAAAACGAATATAAAGAAGCAAGAGAAGAAAAAGACGAGAATTCGGAACCTATCAACAAAATTTATAACGTTTTTATCGATAAAGAGAAGGAAGAAACGGCAAATTCGATTACAGAGGAAGAAGAACAAGCAAATGAAGAAATAGGAATAAAAGAGAGAGACGCAAGGGCTCGTGTCCCCGAATTATATGAATATGAAGAGTTTTTAGCTTGGCGGATAGAGGAACTTAGAAAAGAACAACGAGAAACCGCCGACAAAATATCTATGGCGTGTGATGATATTTTCGATGAAATCGAAGAGTTAGAAACGAATCGGGATGAAGCAATAGAAGCATTGGAGCTTAGTAGAGATGAAGAAATTGCACGTTTAGACGCAGAACAAGAGGAAGAACTCTCTCCGATTATAGAAACGTTCGCAAAAGAGGAGGTGGAAATAGAGAAACGCCAGAAGTATCGTGAAGATAACCTAAGAAAATTCAAAGAGGAACACGCCACGAGTTTCAACCCGATAGAAATGGCGTTGAAGAATGATATAAACGAGAATTTATCACGTCTTACAACCGCTATTTGTTTCCGCGATTTTGAAAGAAATGAACGTTTCCAACAGCATATCGCAAAAATGCTCACTTCGCCAAATCTCTTAGTAAAAGAAGGGGTATCATGCTTTGTTCACCCCACACCTGCATTCGTTGAAGAAGATTTGCTTAAAAAAGCATCCACGAAATCGGACGAAAACGTGGAAAATGTTCGGAATGCGTTCCCTGCATCATTCTTAGAAGAAATGAAAAATCACGTTCGATCTCTTGTTACGGACACCATTTTTGAACTCAAAGGCGAAACACCAAGCGAAGACCTTACAAATGCTGTTAACGAAGCAATGCAAATCACAGAGAGCGAAATAGAAGAATGGGGGTGCCAGCAATGAGCACACAAACCGAACTGACAAAAAACGCTATATTGCATGAACATCGTGAACATTTACCCCATGCAATCCACGCACTTTTATCAGAATCTGGTGGCGAATGGGAAGGCACGTTGACAGAATTAGCAGAAGCGTTAGAGTTAGGCATAATAAAATATCCACGTGCTTTGGCTGTGAGATTAAAGAAATGTAGTGCTGAACTTGAAAATCTGGGAATATTCGTCAAAACGAAAAAAGTACGGGGGAAGTACATTAAAATACTCGCTTTCGCACCTATTCCTTCACGTGCTGTAACGAACCACTCCGATATAGGGCAAAGTAAGGGGGTAGTAGGGGGCAGCAAAATAAAATATCCCTTTTCTTGGCGATATGGACGCATTGAAAAACTGTGTGAAGAAAAAAAAGCCAAATTTGCGAAGCCTATTGAAAACGGTAAAAAGCGACATTATCGCCATTGTCAACTTTGCGGTCTGCCAAAAAGTATTGAATACCGTAAAATCTGTGATGGCAACTCGTCTTTACTTTGCGAATCATGCGCTAATAACTATTGCTTAAGTGCAATCAAGCTCCAGCAATCAAAAAAAGGGTACATACTGAATGGAGAAGGGGAAAGAGATTTGTCACCTCCTACCTCTTCTCCACTTTACCATAAAAGTAAGGCAAAAGTAAACGAATGTAAGGTAAAAAGGCAAATAACTGAGAACGTATAGAAAAACTAACTTTTACTATACAAGTGGGAAAAAAGTAGGTAAAGTAACCAAATGAAGCACGTAGCGGGGTTATCTGGAGAAAACCCCCAAAATCTCAAAATCCCCTGGTGTACACGTAAAAATAAAGAGGGAAGGATACAATACTAATGAAAGACCTTATTAGGGCACTGGATACTGCATTTGAAAGGAGAAGAAGTGTTAGAATAAGTGTACAATTTAATAGGTTCTAATAGAATTTTAATATACTTTTAATAAATTTTATGGTGTAAAATGGTAGTCACAAGTGAGCAAAAAAAGGAAATCAGAAGATTGGTACTACTTAAGAAATTTACAGGGCCGCAAATAGCGAAGCAAGTAGGTGTAAATATGATGGCTGTGAACAAAGTCAAGAGCGAGTTGAAGCTTGTGCCGTATATTCATCAAATCCGATCTCAAGAAGCAAAAATAGAAAGATTACTGATAGAAAATAGAGGCCTTGAAGCCAGGTATAGACAAGAGATAGAAGATATTGAAGAAAAATATAAATCCATAGAAAAGAATCAAGCGGATTGCCAGCGGAGAATAAAAAATCTAAGATTATCTTATGCAGGTACAATTAAAAACCATCAAAAAGAAATCGAGAGTATAACTGAGCAATACGAGAAAGATTCTCGTGCGTATGCCGACAGCGCTTACAAGAAAGGCAAGGCTGTTGGATTCAAGAAAGGCAAACAAGTCGGCTATGAGGAAGGAAAAACGGAATTGGAGAGTCAATGTAGGAGGGATGCATACAAAAGGGTAAGGGAGGAACACGACATGAATCGTCCTTTAGTAAAAATTGCCAGCTTTTTGAGTCGTATATTCAGATATTTTTGACTCCTCTGCCTGCTTTGCGATTTGGTTAATGGTTGGAATACTCACCCCACACTCTCTTCCAATTTGGGCTTTTGAGATGCCACTTTTCAGCAATTTCAATATTTTCCGTTTTGCTTCTGAACTGACGACCATTTTACTTCCAAAATTTTATGGATTTTTTCCATTTTCCTAACAAAAATGCTGGACATTGGTGCAATTCTCCTCTTCATTAGTATGTTAGAAACTAATAATGCTAATACTGGAAAGACGCAACAGGAGATTGGTAAGTTGTTTGGTTTTTCACAACAGAGGATTGCTCAAATCTTTAGCAATACAAATATTTGTAATACTAAAGATGACAAGAGGCGGGAGATAACTCCCGATGAAGAAATAGTAATTGCTCTTTTAGCTATTAAAGGCGAGAAACAGGAGTTCAGCAGATTATTAGCAATAAGGAAACCCGTAATACTAATACTGGAAAGATGCAACAGGAGATTGGCAAGCTGTTTGGCGTTACAAAAGAACGTATCAATCAAATCTTTAGTAAGTTAAACGACTTAACTACTAAAGATGACAAGAGGCGGGAGATAACCCCCGATGAAACCCGATTTATAAAGTTTTATAAAACGGGTTTGAACGATACAAATTTTACCAAGTTTTGTAAAACTGCCATTGACCTCGACCAGGTAAAACCCCCTGTGCGCCTTTCAAATCGCCTAATGAAAGCACCCCCAGCGATGAATAGTATGAAAAGGGAATAACATTGCCTTAAATCGCATATATAAAAGCCAATCCAAGCCTGCTGCACCGTTATTTTTGCTTTTCATCATATCTCCCGTGTTTTGACGGCAAGACCTCAAAGAGGACTGGCAAATCGAGGAGCAATTAATCAAGGACAACCTCGTAAGGCGGCATCTCACCGATTATCAACGATACGAAGCGGGCAAGCGACTTGAGCCTATTGAGCAACGAAGGGCGAAGGAACGTGAAATAATAAGAAAGGGAAATCAACCTGGTGCAAGTGTGGTAAATTTACCACACTTGAATAAAGGCAAATCTCGTGACAAGGTAGCCAAACAACTCGGTGTATCTGGACGAAAGTACGACGCAATAAAATACACCGCGAGGTAAGTAATCCAAGTTACTCGTCAGGAATAGAAACCCACTGCTTCAAAGTCTGACTGTAGTACATTTTAATGTGGTTCTTTAACTTGACTTTTCGCTCCTTGTCTGTGCCTTTTCCAACTATTGAGTACCGTATGTATCTAATTTTTGTCATGGTTTAATAATATATTAGTTTGGGAGTATATAAACCAAGTTTAAAATGTGTGAAAAGATTGGTTGTCCATAGTTATTTTCTGGAAATTTATTAAAGCTTTTTATGTAACAAATTGTATTTATTATTATAATAAAAAATGCCGATTTGTAAAAGATGTGGAAGAGACAAGTAGCAGAAACGTGCAAATATTTTAGTGAACCCCCACCTTCTCTAATATGTTCAAAGAGCGAATTAAAAGAGATATTAAAGAGAAAGAATTGGCGAAAGTTTGTGGATGCTAACTTCCCTAATCAGAACAAACAGATAAAAATTCAAATTAGAAATCAAATGCGGAAGGCCTTATCTGATCTTTCAGAAATAAAAGGAAGTTATCTATCAATCACTGTTGATGATGTTACCTTTGATATGATCTCCATAAATAATAGAGTTTTTGGGAAGCCTATATTTCCAATCACTCTTAAGCATGAAGTTGCTCATTTAATCATAGAACGTCAAAAACTTCTTAGTGGGAAGAAAGTGAAGGTGCTTGAAGCGAAGGTTTCGGAACTGGAGAAACTGCCCATCGAACAGTGGGATGGCTTTTTTGAAAAAAAATAAAACGGGGTAAGTTTGTATATGCTTTATCTCCCTCTTTTAAGTTTTTTATTCTACAGCTTCAAGGATGTCTTCCGCTTTCACTGTCTTCCTTCCACGTTGTCTAGCGAAGATTAAAGCTTCGTTTGCTATTCGTGTTGCCTCTTCTTCTAGCAGTCTTGCCAACTCCATACTGGCATCTTTGCTAATTCGTT
>Ga0307379_10004881_pt1 | contig 18920 bp, 12 predicted proteins | sample UN2MG_FD_202237 | JGI IMG/M metagenome (GOLD analysis project Ga0307379, IMG submission 202237) | Soil microbial communities from Risofladan, Vaasa, Finland - UN-2 | ecosystem: Environmental > Terrestrial > Soil > Coastal area > Acid sulfate soil | place: Finland: Risofladan, Vaasa | collected... | reverse complement strand
ATCGGGCCGGGGACCTCACCCGAGATCTCCTGGACACCAGCCTGCCTGCTGTTCTTCGTCATCGTCGAGCCGGCCGATGCGGGTAACGACCTGTGGAGCGTGATCAGCCGCGGCGAGAACGTCATCGCGCCGCCAGTTCGGTATGGCGTCGTGCCTGCCGGAGCTCAGGGGTTGTTTGAACCCCCGGTCGAGTTGATCGCCGGGCAGGCCTACAAGGTGGCGGTCGGCCGGTGGACGGGCCCCGGCGACGAGGAGGGCGAGATCATCGGCGTGCGCGAGTTCACGCCTTGACTGCTCTGGCGATTCCATCCTGAGTGGGGTGTCCGCTGATTCCCGAGAACCACCCCCGAAGGAGACGCAGAATGAAGCGAACCGCCCTGCTTGCCACACCGCCGTCCTGCTGATCGGCGCCGCACCGGCCGCGGCCCGGGACGCGACCGTCGCCGACGCGAAGCACTACACGATCGTCGAAGAGAACGACCAGGTCCGCGTCCTCCGTATCTCGCACGGGCCCGGCGAGAAGTCGAACATGCACGAGCATCCGGATGCGGTATTCGTCGCGCTCACCGACAATCACATGCGGATGCAACTGGCTGACGGCGAGACCATTGAGATCGAAATCGAGAAGGGCCAGGCCCTGTTCACGCCGGCGGTCGTGCACGCGCCGGAGAACCTCTCGGATCACGAGGTCTCAGGGTACCTGATCGAACTGAAGCACTCGCATGGCGAGCATGCGGCACATGAAGAGCATGCCGAGCACTCGGAGCATGCGGAGCACCAGCAGGTGGAGGTAAAGCCCGGAGCTTGACCGCCATTGGGCGCGATCAGGCTGCGAAAAGCGTTTCAGCTGAAACGTGTTGAGGGTGTGTTGAGCGATTCACCGGCGTTTCTGGGGGAGTGCCCACGGGCGTGCCAGCTTTCCTCGCCCACTCGTACCGCCTAGTTTTTCAGGAGTCTGAGGCCCCGCAGGCAACCCAGGAAATTCATGCGCTCCTCGTCCACCCCCCGGACCCGGAGCGAGCCGATAGCGGGTAGACACCGGCCGACTCTCGCACGCGAGTCTCTACTGTGGTCGAACCCCCAGGGCTCGGCAGCCCGGCATCGCTCCCCCCGGAGCTGGCGGATCTCCTGTCCGCTCGTGACGAGGCCGCGGCGACCCTCGCATGGGACCGATTCCTCGACTCCTACGGCGATCTCATCCTCCGCACCTCCCGATCCGTCAACCGCGATCACGACGCGGCGATGGATGCGTATGCCCATGTTCTGGAATACTTTCGACTCGATGACTTCGCCCGGCTTCGCAGGTTCTCGGGAGGCGACGGCGACAACCTGTCGCGCTGGCTGGTCGTCGTCTCCCGTCGCATGTGTCTGGACCTCCACCGGCAACGCTACGGTCGCCCGCGGGAGCACACGCCAGAGCGCGAGCGACTCGCCCGCAAGCGTCTGGTGGACGAGCTGTGGGAGAAGCGCAAACCGCCCGACCTGCCTGATCCCGGGGCTGAGAATCCGGAGATGGAGCTGAGGCGAAGAGAGCTCACGGCTGCGCTGGGCGATGCGCTCGAAGGTCTCGAACCGAGGGATCAGCTGCTCCTGGCCCTGCGTTTCGATAACCAGCTGTCGGCCCGCCGGATCTCCGAGATCCTGGACTTCCCTACTCCGTTCCATGTGTACCGCCGGCTGAACGGCCTGTTCGCAACGATCCGGGAGCAGCTCGAGAGCCGCGGATTCACGGATCCCGAACCATGATCCGCAAAACCCTCGGCCCGGGTCCGTCACTCCTGATGACACGGCTCGTCACACGAGCGTCGGCGGAATACGTCCGACGAAGCGCAGGGAGACCGAGACCTCGATGAACGACGACCAAACCGGACACCTGACCGAGGACCAGCTGGTCGGATATCTCGGCCACGAGCTGGGGACCGAGGAGCGGCTCGCCCTGGAGTTGCACCTGGCCCGTTGCACGGAGTGCCGGGATGAGCTGGTGGCGGTCACCGAGATCCTCCGGCCCGAGCGGACGGACCGCCAGAACCACCCTGCCCTCCCGCGCCGAAGAATCCCGTGGCGAGTCCTTGCCCCGGTGGCTGCTGCAGCTGCCGCGGTCATCCTGATGGTTGCGGGTCCCTGGAGCCCCGACGGCTCCGAAGATGTGCCGCAGCACCGTGACGCTCCCGCACAGTCGTCGCTGATCCCGACTCCCGTGGCGCCCCTGGGCACGGTTTCCGCCGTCGAGCAGCTGGTATGGCACGGCGTGGACGGGGCGGATCGCTATCGGCTGACGCTGTACGACTCGGACGGCGAAGTGCTGTGGAAGGCCACGACGCCGGACACCGTGGTCGATCTCCCGGAGTCCGTCGAACTGAGTGCAGGCTCCCGGTACCTGTGGCGTCTCGAGGCCCGGGTGGGCTGGGACATGTGGGAGGCGTCGGAGCTGATCGACTTCGAGATCGCGCCGGACGCGAACGAAGCGGACCAGGAGACTGACGGCCAGGACCTCAACGACGAGACCAGCGGATGACACCGTCCGTCCTGCTCGCCGCCGCGACTCTCGTCGCCTTCGTCGCACAGGGCGACGAACGGGTAGACCGGATCGTGGCCATGTCGCTGGCCGACGACGCTGCACTCACGGCCGAGGTCCAGCAGTTCCCGGATGCGGCCCGCGAGGCGTTCGCGGAGCTTCTTCGCCTGTCCACCGGCGACGAGGAAGCGCTCGACGCCGCGGATGTGCTGGCCGAGTCCTACTTCGAGGCGTGGACGGACCCGTTCTATCTGCAGGAGGCGGGCAGATTCCGATCGTGGAGCCGGGACGCGCGCCGTTCGAAGCTCGAGGCGGACAGTCTGCGTCTCGCCGGCAACGAAGCGTTTTCCGAGGTCGGAGTCGAGGCGGCGTTCGAGCGCTGGCGCCACAGCCTCGAACTCTCCCGGAGCGTTCCCGACACTGCCGGTATCGGGCGCACGCTGGGCAATTTCGGGGCCGGCTTCTACGCGGTGGGAAATGCCGACAGCGCCGAGGCGTACCTGTCGGATGCGTACGAATACGCCCTTGCCGTGGGGGACGTGCGCACGGTGGCCGGCGCGCTGACCAACCTCGCCAGCATCAGCTACGAATACGGTGATCTGTCCCGGGCGGCCGAGCTCTACGCGACCTCGCTGGATCACCTGGCGCGGACGGGTGACGCACGATTTCAGTCCGCGAATCAGCACAACCTGGCCCTCGTCTCGATGGCCCTGGGCGACCTGCAGACCGCCCGCACGTCCCTGGACGAGAGCATCCGTCTGAGCCGGCTGCACGGGTATCCGGAGGACGAAGCGGAGGGCCTGTCCTCGCTGGCGGACGTCGCGCTCGCGGAGGGCGCATACGACGAGGCGGACGCCGCGCTTACCACGAGCCTCGAGCTGTCCCGCTCCACCAGCAACCGGGTGGCCGAGGCCGGAGCCCTGCACAGCCGCGGACTCCTGAAAGCTGGACGGGGCGACTATCGGGCCGCTGAGACGGACCTCGTCAGAGCCCTCGAAATCTACGAAGAACTCGGCCTCGCTTCGGACGCGGCGGAGGTGCGGACCGATCTCGCATCGCTCCTGGCGGCGATGGGTGCAGTGGGCGCCGGTCTGGAGCAGTTGCGCATCACCGAGAGTCTCGTCGAGTCCGCTTCGCTCGGGCCGATCCTCGCGGCCGACGCCGCACTGGTGGCCGCCGATCTGCGCGCGCTGCTCAACGACTACGAGGGAGCGGCCGCCGACTATGATCGAGCCGGCGGCCTGTATCGCGCTTCGAACGATCTGCGGGGCCAGGCCGATGCCGACCGGGGTCGCGGCCTGATGGAACTGACCCGGGACAACTGGACGATCGCCGCGGACAGGCTGAGCCGGGCGCGGAACGAGTCGAGCGCAGCCGGACATGTCCGTTCGCGGGCCATCACCGGTCTGTATCTCGCCTACGCGCTGGATCGGGCGGGTGAGGTGGACGCAGCCCGGGCGACGCTCGAGGAAGCCCTCGGCGACCTGGAGCAGCTCGATGATCCCGTCACGACCGCCGCCCTGATCGGGATGCAGGCGGACGTGGAAGCGCGGGCGGCCAGGCTCGCCACGGCCGATTCCCTGTACGTGCGCGCGCTGGCCGTGCTGGGCGAGCGCGAGGTTCCGGAAGTGGCGTGGCGACTTCACGCGGGCCGCGCCGAGGTGCTCACCGCCCGCGGCAGGCCGGCGGCTGCTGAACAGGAATTGGAGCTCGCCGTGGCGGCGATCGAGACCGGGGCTGCCGGGGCGGCATTCCACCGACGGGGCTCGTTCCTGCTCGACAAGTGGCAGGTCTACGCACGACTCGCGGTGATGCAGGCGGACCGGGACGATGCGGCCGAGGCCTTCCAAACGAGCGAGCGACTCCGCGCCGGCCGGACACTGGCCACGCTGTCCGGCGGCCGGACCGACCAACCCGCCGGGGATCCAGCGGAGCTGCGAGCTCGCGAGCAGGACCTGAGACGACGCATGGCGGCTCTGTCGGCCCGACTGTACGGGACCGCGGACCTTCCGCCGTCCCTCCGGGAGCCGACCGTTGCCTTGTCGGCGGGGGACCTGGAGTCGGCGCTGCTGCGGATCCAGGAGGAATACGGCCAGGTGCTGGACCTGATCCGGCAGACCGATACAGGCTACGCGGATCTCGTCACGCCCGAGATACCCGACCTGGAGCAGGTCGCGAACCGGCTGGCGGCCGATGAGATCTTCGTGGAGTACCTCGTCGGAGAGACGTCCACCGTGGCCGTCGTCATCAGTTCGGACGCGTCGGACGTGTTGACGCTCGACATCGGCCGCGAGCAGCTGGCAGACCTGGTGTTCTTCGCCCGCGGGGCGATCGAGCGCGAGCGGACCGGTTCCGATGCGGACCTGTGGGCGGCGCCCCTCAGGCGGCTATACGCCGAGCTCATCGGACCGATCGAGAACGATGGCTGGCTCGACGGAAAGACCCGGCTCGTCATCGCTCCCCACGCGGAGCTCCACTACCTGCCGTTCCAGGCGCTCATCACGGATCGAAATCGCGTGGAGTTCCTGGTCCAGGAACTGGCAATTGCTTACGCGCCCTCGGCCTCCGTGTGGCTTCGGCTCTCCGACCGATCCAGATCCGGGAATGGAACAGAGCTGCTGGCCCTGGCCCCGAGATCCGACGACCTGCCCGGCTCGGACTACGAAGTGCGGGCGATCACGAATCTCCTGGACGACGATCCGACCGTGCTCGTCGGCCGGGACGCCACGGAACAGGCGTTCCGGGACGCCGCGGGCGATTCGGACGTTCTCCACCTGGCCACCTACGGCAGCATGAACCGGCAGAACCCGCTGTTCTCGTGGCTGGACCTCGCTCCCGATGATACCGGTGACGCCCGGCTCGAGGTGCACGAGGTGTACGGGCTGGAGCTCGACGCCCGACTCGTGGTCCTGAGCGCGTGTGAGACCGGCCTCGGCGCGGGCAGCCAGACGAACGCGCCGGCGGGCGACGACTGGGTGAGCCTCACGCGAGCGTTCCTCAGCGCAGGCTCCGACAACGTCGTGGCATCGCTGTGGCGGGTCGAAGACCTGGCGACCGCCACACTGATGGAGAAGTTCTACCGCGAACTCGGCGACGGAGTCGGACTCGCCGACGCGCTGGCGATTGCCCAGCGGTCGCTGATCGATGATCCGGACACTGCACACCCGTTCTACTGGGCCGGCTTTTCGCTGGTCGGGGAAGCGAGGGGATCTCTATGAAATCCGTTAGACGAACGATCACGCATTCCCTTCCCTGGCTGGCGGTCGCAGCACTCGTCGTGGCCGGGCCGAGCTGCAGCGCCGATTCGAGCAATCCCGCGGGACCGAACAACCTGCCGGAGAATCCGCCGCCGGAAGATCCATCCGACGTGGTTGTAACCGAGCCGGTGCTGCTCGAGGCTGCGGCCCTGTCAGCAATCGGGGTTCGGAGCGCCGGACGGGCCCAGCTGTATTCGAACGCCGCCGAAGAGGTGAGCTACGTGTCGTTTCCCCCGGGCTCTCAGCCCGAGGCAGACTCGGCGGACGTGTTCAACCGGACGCGGGACCTGGCCGTCGGATCGCCCATGATCGACGGCGGACTGGATCCGATCCCGATCCCGGCGTCGATCGGCGACACGCTCGTAATCACGACCTATCGCGACGGGATCATCCTCGAGCTGTTCGCGCGTGCCGTGCCGGAGCGGATACCACCGATCGTCGTGCGAACCGATCCGCCGCGCGGGAAGACCCGTGTACCGCTCAACTCGTTCATCGTGATCGTGTTCAGCGAACCCGTGGACGGCGGAACGGTGACCCCGACCTCCGTACGACTGCGGCGCGGAACCGAGATCGTGTCCGCCCGTCTCGATCTGGCCGCGAACGGGCTGAGCGTCCAGATCACACCGGAGACGATCCTCGAATCATCGTCGACATATACCGTGGCCATCGAGACCGAACTGGCCGACCGGATCGGAGACACCCTCGAGAGCCAGTACACGACCGAATTCACGACTGTCCCGGGACAACTGCAGGGCGAGCTCGTGTTCGAGTCGGGTCGAACCGGCAACAAAGACGTCTGGACCATGAAGTCCGACGGCTCGGAGCTGTTCCAGTTGACAGACCGGATCGCCGGCGGCCAGGCCACCGGCCCGGCCCTGTCGCCCGACGGCCGACAAGTCGCGTTCTCCCTTGCCGATCCGGCAAGCGGCGACGAGTGGGACATCTACGTAATCAATGTGGACGGTACCGGACTGACGAATCTCACCAATGACCCCGGGTTCGACGGCTGGCGTCCGGCCTGGTCGCCGGACGGGACGCAGATCGCCTTCTTCTCGACCCGCGACGACCCGGTCAACGACGAGGTCTACGTGATGAACGCCGACGGATCCAACGTCCGGCGGCTCACCGACAACCCGTCGGATGACGCGCATATGACCTGGTCCCCCGACGGCACCCGGATCGCCTGGGAAACGAACCGTGCGGGCGATTTCGACATCTGGATCATGAACGCGGATGGCTCGAATCCGACGACTCTCACCGTGGACCCGGCCGACGACGAATGGCCGGCCTGGTCGCCCGACGGGACGAAGATCGCCTTTGACACCTTCCGGGACGGCAACCGCGAGATCTACACGATCAACGTGGACGGCACGGGGCTCACGAATCTCACGAACGATCCCGGTGTCGACAGCGCCGCCGCCTGGTCCCACGACGGGACGAAGATCGCGTTCATCTCGGACCGGTCCGGTGGAGTGGACATCTGGGTCATGAATGCGGACGGATCGAATCCCGAAAATCTGACCGACGACGGGTGGGCAGACTTCTTCCCGTCGTGGAGTCCCTGATTGGAGGTCTGTGATGCGAAACGGACTCGGAGCGCTTGTGGTGAGCTTGCTGGCTGCGGGGAGCACCGTGCTGATGGCTCTCGGATGCAGCGGCGATGAGACGACAGGTCCGGGCGACCAGACGGGCAATGTCCAGGTCAGCGCGGCGACGATTGGAACGGACCTCGATGTGGACGGCTACGCGGTTTCGGTGGACGGCGGCGCGGCCCGCGACATCGCCCACAACGGGTCGACCACGTTCAGCGGCGTCAGTGCCGGGGTACATCAGGTTGAGCTGACGGGAGTGGCAGACAACTGCTCCGTCACGAGTGCGAACCCGGTCTCCGCCTCCGTCACCAGCGGCCACACCGCTCAGGTGGCGTTCGAAATCCGATGCGACGCGCCCCCCGGCTTCATTCAGGTCAGCACCACCACCGCCGGAGCCGACCTCGATTCCGATGGCTACACCGTCAAGATGGACGGAACCGCGGATCGCTCCATCGGCCTCAACGGGGTCACCACGTTCAGCGACGTCGCCGTGGGCTCGCACCAGGTCGAGCTAACCGGAATCGCCGACAACTGCTCGGTGTCCGGAAGCAACCCGGCCACCGCTCCGGTTGCGTCGGGTGAGACGGCACAGGTGAGCTTCGACGTCGATTGTGAGGCTCTGCCCATTGGTAGCCTCACGGTCACGACAACGGTCACCAACAACTTCGACCCGGACGGCTATGAGGTCTTCGTGGCTGCCGTGAGCCGCGGCCGTGTGAATGTTGAGGGAACCGTTCTATTCGAAGACCTACCAGCGGGCACACAGGAGGTCGAGCTCCGCGAGATCGCCCCGAACTGTGAGGTCGACGGTGATAACCCGGCCACGGTGGACATCCCGGTGGGCGGAGCCGGCTCGCACACCTTCTCCGTCACCTGCACCTCGCCGCCGGACGGACGGATCGTGCACATGGGTGCCGTGAGCGGTGTCTACGGCCTGGTCGTCAAAAACGCGGACGGCTCGGGACCCCTCCTGGTCTGGGAGTGCCCGACTACCTGCCGCCGGCCGCGGTGGTCGCCCGATGGTTCGCGGATCGCTTTTTCAATGTGGGCCGATCCTCCTTCGACCCTCGACATCTACACCGTCGCCCGCGACGGGTCCGACCTGCGGCAACTGACGGACATGGGGGAATTCGCGGATTCCCCGGCCTGGTCTCCGGACGGTACCCGGATCGCGTTCAACTACCACGACAACACCTGCTGCGACATCCCGGGGCAGCTGTACTTCGTCAACGCCGACGGCACGGGACTGGCCGAGATTCCACGCGACGGCGCGATGTATTACGAGGACAACCCCGACTGGTCGCCCGACGGGACCAAGATCGTCTTTGCCGCGCAGGACCAGGGCTACCTCAATCCAGGCATCTTCGTGATGAGCGCCGACGGTGGCGCCGCGACCCGGCTCACCGCGCCCCCTCCGATCTGTGACGCGACGGGGGACAACGCCTGGAAGGACGGGCTCGGCAGGAATCGGCCGAGGTGGTCACCCGATGGCACTGAGATCGTATTCGGGCGCTCGAACTTCTGCGAGCCGGCCGGGGTCGATTTTAGCGATCTGCTCTTGATGAATGCTGACGGCAGCGGGCTTGGCTATCTGGCCGACGGACCGGCCAGCGAAGCGTTCCCGAGCTGGTCGCCCGACGGATCGAGGGTCGTGTTCGATGACGGAAGCGATAACGTCTATGTGATCAATGCCGACGGAACGGAACAGACGGTGATCGGCGGAGGGGGAGAGCCGGACTGGGGGCCATAGGGCCCGACGACTCCACGGACAATCGGGGGACAGGGGCCGATCACCTGATCGACCCCTTCTTCCATCTACACCGCTCGCCGACTGCCCACTCCGAGCGCAAATGCTACTCCCGTGTCCGTCAGCCATGATGAGAGAGAGGTTATACACCTGGACTACCGCGGAGGTGACCGCTATGCGACTCCATCGATACCTCGCGCTCGCAGCGCTCGTTCTCTTCGTCGCCTGCGAACAGACGCCGACGGCTCCCGAGGAGGCATCAGCTGAGGCTCTGTTTAAGAAAGGCGGGAAGCCGGGCGGCGGAGATCCTCCGCCATCCGTGACCGACCCGGTGCTGCTTTACGCCAGCTGGTACGGCGGAGGTCTGGGGCGTCTGGGGCTCTCCATGTACCGAATGAACGTGGACGGTGCTTTTGAGCGCGTCTTCGAGGACGCAGTGGAATCAGAGGTGGAAAGCTCGGATCCCAGCTTCGCCCCCGACGGTCAGCAGTTCGTGTTCAGCCGGAACGTGGTAAAGAAGGGTGGCAACGTTTCCCTGTTGCAGATCGCTCGTGCCAATCTCAATGGATCGGGATTCACAGTCTTACACGAGATCGAGGACGGCGGCGGTATCCTGCGCCGGCCGTCGTGGTCCCCGGCGCCGCTGGGAGATGGCCAGGAGAAGATCTCGTACCTGGAGGGGGCGCGCGACGCAACTGGAATCTGGATGGGTAACGACCTGTTCATCATGAACGTCGACGGAACGGAACGCACGCGGCTCACATCGCACACGCTGGTGAGCCAGGGCAACGTCCGGGTGAGCCAGGCCGAGTGGTCCCGAACGGCGGACCGGATCCTCGCGATCATATACCACAGCGATACAGACCAATTCACGAGGCGCCTGTACACGATCGACTGCGCGACAGTTTGCGCGCTTACGGATTCCGTCGACCTCGATCTGTCGGCCAGGCTGGCTCCAGTTGACGGCTTCGACCAGATCGACTGGGCGCGGAACTCGGACCGGATCGCCACGCAGGTGCTCCCGGGTGACCGCTATCCGGGGGATCTCTGGATCATCGACATTTCCGATCCGCTTGCACCTTCGTTCACGCAGCTCACCAACACCCCGAGCCTCAACGAGCGGAATCCCACCTGGTCACCGGACGAATCCCAGATCGCGTTCAAGAACTACGTGGACGGGATCGTACGTGTTTACCTCATGAACGCGGATGGCACGAACGTGACGGCGATCTCGGGAGATATTGGAATCGATTTCGGCAACATGGACTGGCAACCGTGACCCGTTGAGTGGACGCCGTCGACGTGAGGTCGAGTGGAGCGATTCCGTTTCGACCCGGACCTGTCGACCGCACCCGGGGACGAGCATTGCGGCCGCAACTCCGACCCGGGTGTCGGTCATTCAGAACAGAACTTCCTCCGGCCGACTCCGATCTGTCGTCGTCCCGTCCCCAAGCTGTCCGGCATTGTTGGACCCCCAGCAGTAGGTCGATCCTGACCGGGCGACTGCGCACGTGTGTTGAGCACCCGCCGAGACGGTAGTGAACGACAACTGATCGACTATTTGGGGGTAGCGAGTCGGAGCTGGATCGCCTCCATCACCACGCTGCCCGAGCTCGTTGCTCCCCCAGCAATAGACGTCGCCCGTGGCCAGCAGACCGCATCCGTGCCCATCTCCACTCGACATAACCAACGGACTCGTCGGTACGATCCCTCCATTGTCCAGCGGGTACGGCCACACCTCACACGGAACGAATTCTCCCCCGAGGACGCAGTAGTAGTCACCGTCCCCTAGATCCGCCGACGCGGCGCGCTCGACGTCGGCACCCCAGCACCACCAGTTCGCGTGTCCATTCACGTAGGGTCTTCCCGGAACTGCCGCGAAGCAGCTATGTCTGCCGCCAGTCGATACGGAAGCCAGTGGTCCTGTCATCTCATATGCGGTTTCAACGTGGGGATTCTCGACGGGCACTGCGCTCATGTGGACCGAGGCCGTGTCCTGGCCCAACTGTGCTCCGGAGTTCGAACCCCAGCATCGCACGTGTCCGCCGTCGCCAAGCCCACAGGCGTGATCGGGTCCAACGGCGAGTAGAGTGAATCCGTGTGTGCCGCTGACCGGCACCGGTGCGTTCCGAGAGGATCCTTCGACTCCCAGCTGATTCGCATCGTTGGCGCCCCAGCAGTATGCCTCACCAGCCGGGCTCAGGCCGCAGGTGTAGTCTGCTCCAGCTGCCACGAATGAGAATCTTTCGCCTCCCGCAACCGGGACCGGCTGCAGTTGACTAGTTGTGGATCCGTCCCCCAGCTGCCCGTCGTCGTTGCGGCCCCAGCAGTACACGGCGTCGTCTTCCGTGAGGCCGCAGGTATGGTCGCCACCGGCGTCCAGCGCCACGAACGAAATCCCTGTAGCGACTGCGACCGGATGAACGGCACTGGAACCTGGTCCTCCGGCGCCGTCCCCCAGCTGCCCGTATTCGTTGGACCCCCAGCACCAGGCGGCGCCACCACTTGTCAGACCGCACGTGTGCGCGCCGCCACCGCTGACCGCGGCAAACACGACGCCCGAAGCTGCAACAACGGTGATCGACGCGGACGCCCGGTACTCGCCGAACACTGCCGTGATGCTCACGATTCCTTCGGAGCGGGTCGTGACGAGTCCCCCATCGACCAACGCCACGGTGGAATCCGAACTCGTCCAGCTGTCGGGAACGTCTGTGCTTACCAGATCGCCCGTTGAAAGGTGGGCAGTGAGTCGGGCGGCTGTGCCGGCTGCCAGCGTCAGGGACTCGGGGCTGAGAACCACGACGGGCTCAGGGGGCGCCTCCGCCGTTTCGAAGCTGATATTCGTGGCGGTCTCCAGGGGATCGCCCGAAAGATCCATGACTCCCTGGCTGATCGTGACCTCATACTGTGTCGTGGCGGCAAGCTCATTTGCCGGAATCAGCTCGACACTGAATCCATCACCGAGAACGACGATCTCGACCGGAACGGCGGCTCCACCTCCGGCCAGCCGGACCGAGCCCTCGTTCACGGACTCGGGATCTATCGGCTCGCTGAACACGATCACGATCCACGAGTTGAGCGGGACCGCCTTTCGTCCACGAGGCGGAGAAGTTCGGACCACTACCGGGGGGCGGCGCTCCGGCACTCCGTACGCGGCGCGCGCCAACATCGCTTGCCCTGAAAACACGGTTACGTCAATCGAATCACCCACGGTCGACGGCACGGGAACTGGATCCATTCCGCCATCCACGATCAAGCCGGAAGCGACCGAGCCCGAGGCCAGGTTGTGGAGACGCGCCTCGCTGCCGCCCGGGTACGACCCCGGAACGAACGAGATCCAGGAGAACTCAGGACTTCCACTCGTTGCCAGTCCACTTGTGACTACAGCGGTTGGCTGCGCCGACCCGGCGGTCGGGTCGCTCACGAGCGCCGGCCCCGCGGGCTCCTCGGGAAGCTCCGGCTCCGCAGGTCCCGCCGGGTCCAACTGTGACGGAGCCAGGGGCTCGCTCTGGCAGCCGGACAACAGGCCGAACGCCCCGAAGGCAAGCATCAGGAATACGAGGAGCGGCCGAGTGGGGAGATCGGAAAAGACGCGCTGAGAAGCATTCATGGCCTTAGTTCCCGCTGAGTACGAAGCCGGCCCAATAGAACGGCTGTCGCGTTGATGGTTCGGCGAGGATTCTGCGTTGTGTAATTGCCAGGGCTTCGGCCGGGCGCATGCCCTCCGCCAGCAGCCCATAGAACTCTGACATGAAATCGGCGGTCGCCAGGTCATCGACCCGCCACAACGTCGCCAGCACGTTCGAGGCTCCTGCGAACAGGAATGCGCGAACAAAGCCGAGCCAATCGTCCCCGGCCGGCACGTCCGCCTGTGCGCCCGAGCCGAGGGCTGTCTCGCAAGCACTCAGAGTCACCAGCTCCGCCCGCAGATCCAGACCGGCCACTTCGTGTACTTCGAGTCTTCCGTCGTCGGATCCGGTCGAGGCCAGCGCCAGGTAGGAGAACAGGGGGTTCGCCTTGTTCAGGGCACCTTCGGTGGCCAGGTGGACGACTTCGTACGGACCCGCCAGCTCCCGCAATGCCCTCTCCGACGCGTCGGAGCCCACGAGAAGTGTCGCTCCGTCTCCGAACCTCCGCCCCAACTCGACGGCTTCGCGCTTCGCACCAGGCAGTCGCTCGAGATCGGGAGCCAGGATCAGGACCTGTCCGGAAGCTCGTGAGACGGCCCGGGAGTCCAGTTGTCTCCACACGCTCGCCGAGGGGACGTACCTGATGTCATAGCGCTCGACGAGATAGCCGCCGGCCTCGCCTTCCTCACGCAGCGACTGGAACGGCAGGTAGTGCAGTTCACCATGGGGCGAGATCGTCAGGCGGCGGATTCCATCGAGCAGGCCCGCGGCCTCGATCGGAGCAATTAGCTGGCGATACAGGCTCGTCAGTGATCCGAGCGTCCCCCCGGTCAGCGAGGTTGAGGTTGCTTCGTCGATCTCGCTTCGAGCGAAGTCGACGAGCACAGACAGGGGGCGGGCCGGGAGACCGAGATCGAGTGCCGCTGTCGAATCGGGCGTGAGGACAAACACCAGCGTCGTGGAGTCACTCACGAGGTACTCCAGGAAAGCCTCGTCCGGCTGAAGCGCCGCCACGACTTCCATCCCCGTGGCAATCGAAGGATTCACGAGCTCGGCGAATTCCGGGACCCGTTCCCTGATCTCGTCGAGTAACCGTGCATACTCCGTGTGCGCCCGATCGAGCTGGACCTGGAGCGATCGATCGATCTCATCCGCCGATCCTCGCACGGAGGTGTGTTCCAGCTGCCGCCGTCCCATTCCTGTCTCGAGGGCCGCAATGTGCTGCCGAAGGTCCTGTTCCCGTTCGACGAGCCCGGTATCCGCGCCGGAAATCGAGTGAATTCGTCCGCGGTCGAGCATCGCGAGCATCTGGCGTGCTCTCAGCCGCTCGCTGGTTTCGAAAGCCGCCGCGACTCTTCCCTGCGACAGCTGGGCGTCGGCCAGCCCGGCATAGACCTCCCACTTATCGAGCAGATAGCTCGATCGGCGGCTGTCCATGGCTACTGTCCGGGCTACCCGCTCGATCTGGATGACCGACGCGTCGAACTCTGCCACAGCTTGGGCCGGATCCCCGAGCATTCGGTATGCCTCGCCTCGGCCGGCATGCAGCCGCCACGTAAGCGAAGGCGATGACCGGCCCACCTCGACCTCGAGGCCCTGGCGGAAGTACTCGTTCGCGGCAGAAGGAGCCCCGACCCGCAACTCAGACTCGCCCAAGGCCAGCAATGTCATGACGAAGCCGTACGAGTCTCCAAGCTCCGTCAGCTCATCGAGAGCCAGGATGAGTCGGGTCTGACCTGACTCGCGATCTCCTGCCATCTCCTCTGCATAGGCAAGGAGCACTCGCGTGTAGGCCGGCGAACTTGCCACGCGCCACGCCTGCTGAACCTGGAGTGCCCGGTTCAGCAGGTCTGCCGCCGTTCGGTACTCACGGGAAGCCAGCCGCGCCTGGCCCTCACCCTGCAGCGCCTCCGCTCGTCCGATCTCGTCGGCCGCCTCGGCGAACAGGGCGGCCGCGCGACCGAATTGTCTGGACGATTCCGCCGGGTCGTTGAAGCGGAGCGCGAGATCGCCCCGTGCAAGAGCGAGTTCGGCCGCGGAGGAGACGTACTCGGACCGCTCCTCGAGCAGCGCTTCCGCCCGTCGCAACAGTCCCGAGGAACGGTCCAGGTCCCCGGCCGCGGCACTGGCCGTGGAAGCGTCACGCAGGGCCTCGGAAGCCTCGACAGGCCAACCCAGGCGTTGATACTGTTCGGCGGCTTCCAGCAGGCTGGCCGAAGCCCGTCGGTAGTCGCCCCTGCGCAGTTTCACGATTCCGTACCGGTGGGCGGCTGCCGCGACTCCAGCCTCGTCCTGAGCCTCACGGAACGCACGATCCGCCTCACGGACAATCGAGTCGGCTTCCCCGGAAGCTCCCGTCTCCAGGGATATGTCGGCCAATCCCAGCAGGTTGGTGCCCACGCCGTCCAGGTAGCTGTATCTCCGGTTGATCGCGAGGGCGTCCGCGAAGCGCCGCCTCGCACCGTCGTAGTCGTGGAGTTGAAGTGAGATCAAGCCCTGGTTGTGGCGGTCCGCTGCAAGGCCGCGGTGGTCGCCAACCCGTTCGTGCATCCTCGCTGCCTGTCCATAAAGTTCCCGCGCCGACCTGAGATCGGAACGATCGACCCGGATGCTGGCCAGGTTCGTGAGCCCATTCGCGGCGGTCCGGAAGTCGCCCTGGCTGACCGCCAGGTCGTAGGCTCTCCGGTAGTAGGCCGCGGCGCTGTCGAGCTGCCCGGCGGCGTACCAGGTGACACCGATGTTACCCAGGGCACGAGCCACTCCGGTGGAATCGCCGATCTCCGTCGATATCTCGAGACTCTCCTGCCACAGCACGAGCGCGGCATCGATTCCCTGCTCCCAGTAGGCATCCCGGCCGGCGAGACGCAGGCTGTCTGCGACGATCCGGAGTTCTCTTTCGGCGAACGGCCACGAGCGGAACCGACCCAGCTCTCGCAACAGAAACTCGTCCGTCCACACCTCGGCATAGGTCTCCGCCAGCCGCTGGGCGGCGACGAGTGGATCATCTGCCAGGGCCTGTCGCTGATCGCGTACGGAGGCCCGGAGCAGTTGCTGAAATGCCTCGCGGGCCTGGTCGGGCCATTGCTCGACCTGCACCGTCAGAGTTCTGTCTTCCCCGCTAAGCGCCAACTGCTGGACGACTTCCGTGGGGCCTGCCGTCTGGGCCAGTACGAGGCTGACCGGGAAAGCAGCGAGCAAGAGGGACAGAAACAACAACGATTGAATGGGCCTCATCGCATCGGGCTCGGCCCGCGCGCCACCTCGAAGCGCGTGAAGTCTGATCCTGTCCAGCGATCGAGGGCGATCTGCGCGTCGACCTTCCAGAAATAGGCGCGCTCGGTTTCGAGCGGAACGGTGGAGGGAACGACGAGGAACGTGTCGACGGTCTGCTCCTCCCAGATCAGCGCGCCATCAGAATCGACAAGGGTCAGGCGGTACGATCGCGCACCGACCAACCCGGTCCAGCGCACCTGTTCGACCGACTCCACCTGCCCGATGGGATACATCGGCGTCGGCGGGAGCGGGCTTTCGGCCACCGCCCTGTGCTCGGCGGGCTCCGAAACTGGCCTCTCAGGCCCGACGACGAACAGCACGGCGGCAGCCGCCGCGGCGATCACACCGCCAATCGCCGCAAGACGCCGAACTGTCGCGGGCATCCTGTTCGGCGTGGGTAGATCCTCGATCTCCGCACGGACGGCAGTCGCCAGGCGCACGTCCGACTGACACCAGTCGCAAGCGATCAGGTGGGCTTCGAAGGTCTCCACTTCGACTTCCGACAGCGTCCCGGCGACATACGGGAGCACGGCGCTGCGGGCGGCCAGGTCCATGCAATTTCGAGTCGTGTTCAACGTGTGTTCCCTCGGCATTCCTTACGAGCGGAAACGAATATCCGCTGCCGTTCTATTAGTCGCGGCCGACGTCCGGAGTGTGACTCCCTGCCTTGAACGCCTCACGTAGACGCTCCACGGCGCGAGACTTCCGCTTTCGGATACGCGCCGGAGGTTCGTCCAGGCGCGAGGCGATTTCCGCCGAGTTGAGGTCGTCCCAGAAGGCGAGACGCAGGATCTCCCGGTCTCGCTCCGAAAGTCGGCTCAGGGCACGGCGGACCCGGGCCCGTTCCTCTTTCGTAATCAGTTCACGCAGGGCCACGGCGGGTACAGGGGACGGTTCGAGAGACGAAGGAACCAGGGATTCTCTGCCCTGGGCACGACGGATATCGGCGATGACATGCCGCGCAATTCCGTGCAGGTAGGCTCCGACGTTGTCGTCGGCAGTGAGGCGGCCGGCTTCAGCGGCCGCGATTCCTCGTGAAAGGGCTTCCTGGGCAACATCTTCGGCGAGGTCCGCGTCGCCGAGGGCGCGAAGCGCGACCATTCGGAGGCCCTCCCGGAATCGGGTAAGGGCCTGCGGAGTGAGCCACTCCGATGCCTTGTTCAAGCCTCTTCCATGGCAACGACCGTCGGATGTCACACTTCATCATCCGATTCGGATAGGAATGTGTGACGGATGACACCGGGCCTCGTGCCGGCCTGGTGAAGTTCAGCCCGGCCTCAACCCGATGCAAGTTGAAACCACCGACCCGGAGGAGGAAATGAAGTCCTGGAATCGTTTCACCGCACTCCTGATCGTCGCCGCGCTCGCCGCTTGCAACGGCGTCCCGACCGAAGCCGAGGCCCCGACCGAAGCACTGTTCAAGAAACCCGTAGGGAATCCCGGCGGCGGCGGAGAGACGGCCGTCAACCCTGAGCTTGCATTTCATTACGACGGCGGCCTGTGGGTGATGAATGCCGATGGATCTAACCGCGTCGAAATCCTCCGCAACGACTGCTCCCAGTCCGGGTCGTCCTGGGCGCCGACGGGTGACGGTTCCTCCGCGGATCCGTACAGGATCATCAACTGGGGGACATGGGAGAGTTGCGGCCCCGGGATCGTAGCGGACGTGGACACGGTGGGCGGGTCTGTCCACGTGGGCGACGTCCAGACTCTGCACTTCGCAGGCAGCTACTGGGACACACAGGTGTGGGGCGATCCCGTATATGGCGGATTTGCGTGGTCTCCGGGTACCGGTGCGGAAATCGCCCTGGCCGCCTCCTGGCTCGCCGACCCCTCGACGAACGAGTGGAACAGCGCGATCTACGTGATTGCGGTGGCCGACCTGCCGAGTCCGACGCCAGAGCTCGTCTACCTGCCGGCCCCCGGGTGCGAAGTCGACAACCCGACCTGGAACCGAACCGGTAGCGCGGTCGTGTTCCGGGAGACCTGTGACGCGGACGGCGAGCGCATCCTGTCCGTCGATCGGGGAACCGGTGCAGTTTCGATCGTCGTCCCGTTCGGTGTATTCCACGGAATGGGACCGATCGAGTGGGCGAATACCGCTGATGTACTTGCAGTCACTGCGCTCGGCCCCGCCTCCAGGGGCAAGGGAGAAGAATACACCGTGTTCTCGGTGGACGTACCGGCAGGCGCACCCCAGTTCGTCGGGTATGGACTCGGTCCGACCTGGTCCCCGGACGACTCCCGTGTGGCCTTCCATTACGGCAGCAAGCGAAAGATCAAGACAGCTGACGCATCAGGCGGGAATGAAACGACGCTTGGTAGCGGCGAGCTTCCAGCCTGGAGGCGCTGACGCGCACAAATAGACGTGCAGTGTCCGTCTAATAGGGTAACGGACACCTGACGACCGCATCCGGCGAGGAGCTTGTGGGGCCGCAGCTCCGACCCGGGTGTCGGTCGCGTGACGCTCGTCTGACGCTTCGAACTATGTTGCAGGCAACAAGCAGACAGAGCCCCGGCTCACCGCCCATCCGATAGCGAAGCGGAGACGTCACCCGCACCAGCGGGCCCACCGTCACTGAGCGGAGAGAGAAAGTGTGTGCCGGAGCACGGGGCGGGACCTTCAGCGGGCCCCGCCCTTCGTATCTGACCGACCTGCCGAGACATGCCGTCGTTTGGCGGCCGAGCGCAGCGACGCAACCCAACCGCAGTTCCTTGACATTCCCCCCGATACCGGCGTCCGTGGGATCACCGAGGCAGTCCCACGTACCGTCCGAAGAAAGAGACACACCAGATGAAACGCTTTGCCCTTCCGTTTGCAGTCGCCCTGCTCTTCGTGGCAGCGCCGGCCGCCGCCCAGGACCCGACGGAAATCGACTCGAAGCACTACCAGGTCGTGCTCGAGAA
>Ga0307379_10004879_pt1 | contig 18923 bp, 16 predicted proteins | sample UN2MG_FD_202237 | JGI IMG/M metagenome (GOLD analysis project Ga0307379, IMG submission 202237) | Soil microbial communities from Risofladan, Vaasa, Finland - UN-2 | ecosystem: Environmental > Terrestrial > Soil > Coastal area > Acid sulfate soil | place: Finland: Risofladan, Vaasa | collected... | reverse complement strand
CTTCAGGTTAGAACCGGCAAAATTTTCCGGGGCGCAGGAAAATTTATCCTCTTAGAGAATTCTCAATAAACCTGAGTTCGACATGTGCCCAATTTTCTCAGTCCGCCTAATCCTTTATGCAGCAGGGAGATATGTGCCACAGAGCCAGATCTGATTTTAATGTGGCATACCAATTGCTCCTCAAAAGTCAGGTACGTGTGTCTGTACAGCCTTGAGCAGTGTCTTTGAAAAAAAAATTGTTTAACTATTTATTGAAGGTGGAAAATTATGCCAGTATCAGCAATAGCATCAGCAACTGACATCCAGATGGATTATATGAAACTTCTGATAACCCAACTTCAAAACCAGGACCCGCTGGAACCTTTGAACAACAACGAAATGTCTTCCCAGCTGGCGCAATTCTCACAACTGCAGCAGCTCGAATCAATGAACTCCAACTTTGCAGAAGTTCTTGAGATTACCAACCGCAGCTATGCAAATTCGCTCCGCAGCTATGCCAATTCACTAATAGGTCAGAAAGTCACATTTTTCACACAAGATACAGTGACGGGCAATTTGGTTCAGAAGGAAGGCATAGTTAATGAAGTTTACAATGACCCCAATTCGGGAGAGAATCTTTTGAGGGCAACGGTTGAAGATAAGGAATATACGCTTGGATTAGACGCCGTAATATCGGTCAAAAACTAAAATCAATTGAGATTCCAAGAACAAGGTATAAGGAGACAGGAAGTTGAGTTTTGAATTACCAGGGCGAATTACGGGATTGCAGGCCCATCAAAAGATAGCGGATATTGACGACAACAAGCCGGCCAATGTCAATTCGACCGCTTCTGGGTCCGGCAGAATTACTTTCTCGGAGCTGCTGAGCAAGACGATTGAAAAGGCGTCACAGCCGACAGCCAACAAGTCGCAAGGCAATATCATAAATACAGGCAATCCTCTCGACCTGGCGATAGAAGGAGAAGGCTATCTCGTGTTGAGTGACGGGCAACAAAACATTTACACCCGCTCAGGTGCGTTCACAGTCGATGCGAACTCGAATTTGATTGACCCTGTCACGGGCTATACAATCCAGCGTATCGGTTCGGAAGGCGAAAGTGATGGTTTTCAGACTCCCGGTGATAGTAATGTTCGTATCCCCTACAATGTTTCGATGCCGGCAAATAAGAGCACAGAGATAAAAGTATCCGGCAATCTAAGTGGCGATGCGACGCTTGCCGGCGGACCACAAACACAACAGATAACCTCGAATATGGCTTATACTACCAATGGCGGCACAGTCGCCACGACGGCAACAGAAATTGGCCGGCTTGACCAATTTAGCGGTGGTTCAGGCACAGGTGGCGAGCTCGCGGCCGGCGAGCCAGGAACACTTACTATTTCCGGTTATAATCCGGACGGTACTGCATTTAGCAGCGGCCAGACGTTTACCATCAATCCAACCACCACGCTCGGAGAGGTTGTCCGCCATCTAAATACCAATATTCTCAGCGGTGCAACCGCTTCCTTGGTCAACGGCAAAATCCAAATAACAGACGATACCGGCGGCTACAGCAGGACGGACATAAGACTGTCGTACTCCGGTAACGGTTCGCTGGCAACGCCGGGCTATTTTGAAATATCGACCGTCGGTGGCACAGAAGTCAAAAACGTCGGTATCACGATTTACGACTCCCAAGGCGGTAAACATGTTCTCACCGGCGCATTTGTTCGAGCGAACACGCCCAATACATGGGACATGGTGCTTAGCTCGGTCAGCGGCGATGTCCGTGAGATAACTACGGAAAATCGGCGCATCACAAACATAAGTTTTAATGCAAGCGACGGTTCCTGCAGTGGTTTAAGTGGCTCGGATTTGCCCCAATTCGTAGTAACGTTTGCACATGATACGGCAAAGCCCCAAACCATCGGGATACAAATGGGCACCGTGGGCAAGCTGGATGGCCTGACACAATTCAAAGGAAGCTCCACCGCAGCAGCAAGAGAACAGGATGGATATGAAGCAGGCAGACTTTCAACCGTTTCGGTTAATAAAGAAGGTATAATTAGCGGCGTCTTCACCAACGGCATCAAGAAGAACATCGCCACCTTGCAGGCAGCATTATTTGAAAATACATCCGGTCTGAAACATATTGGCAGTGGATATTTCATTCCTTCAGCCAGCTCCGGCAAGGCGGCTGCCGGCGCTATGACTGGCGTAGCCGGTACCATTCACGGCGGGGCATTGGAAAAATCCAACGCCGACGTGGCAACAGAGTTCGTTAATATGCTTGGCACCCAGAACGGTTTCCAGGCCAATGCGAGGACCATCAGAGCCGCCAATGAAATACTACGCGAACTGAGCAATCTTATTAGATAGTCCCGCTTCTTGCTTCGGCAAAAAGGCAGCGGGACGGACGCCATTTTAAGATGATAACAGGACGAATAATAACCGAATTTTTAAACGCCATTATTTTTGTCCCCTCCCTGCTTACGCAAGTGAGGGGACTGGCCCTTACACCCGAACAACGGTGGAAGGCCGCAAGCGAACCCTTCAGCACAAGCTTTATAGTTGAGCATTGGTTTATGCTAACTTCGGTGGCTGCTTTAATCACATTAACCGTGCTGTTTATAGTGGTCAGCCGCCATCGTATCATTCAGGAACGCAGAATGGGTAATCAGCTTTTTGTTGAGTATGCTGATAAAAGCGGCCTGAGCGAACGCGAACGTCAGTTTCTGCTGGATATAGCCATAAAAGCAGACCTGAAGCAAAGCGAGGCGATTTTCACGATGGGCAGCGCTTTTGAGCGGGGAGCTGCCGTAATGATAAAAGAAAGCGTCGCCAAGAAGCAAACAGCCCGGCAAATCGAGCGGCTGAGAATCGAGCTGTCTTTCCTGCGTGAAAAGCTTGGCTTCCAAAAACGACCTCTGGACTCAATAGGCTCGTCAACGAAACCTAAGAAACTGAGCAGCCGGCAAATTCCCGTAGGTAAGAAAGTTCATATGACACGCGGAACAGACCAGGTTTCAGGCAGTATTGAGTCAACTGTAATAGAGAATACCGAGATAGAACTGGTGGTTAAATTGATAAGGCCGGTAAACATCATCTTCGGCGAGGTTTGGCGTGTGCATTATTATTTCGGCGTGTCGATTTGGGAGTTTGATACTTCGGTGATTAGCTGCAACGGTGACATATTGGTCTTAAATCACAGTGATGACCTGCGTTTCGTTAATCGTCGGCGTTTTTTGCGTGTTCCGGTAAACAAACCAGCCTTTATCGCACACTTTCCATTCGCAAGAACGCACGCCGCAGACGGTCCCAAAAATATGAAGAGTTTCCGAATGTACCGAAGTTCGACAAGCGCTGCCGGCAGCGTTTGGGCGCCGCCGGAATTTATACCTGCGGTCGTTACCGAGCTTGCCGGTCCCGGCCTGCGTATAGAGGCCCCGCTGAAAGTAGAAGTGGGCGACAGAGTGTTGGTAGTGCTCAGACTGGATGAAGAAGAGAAGCAGGCTTCCGCCGAAAGGCGTCCTGTGGAGGCCCCGGAGCCTGAGGATGACAAACCGTCAACATTAAAAATAGTAGAAGATATCGGCGAGGTCAGACACACCAAAATCATACCAAATGGTTTTTCGATAGCGGTTGAATTGACAGGCTTAAGCGACTCAGACGTTAATGAGCTGATTCGCGCTACCAACGCAGCTTCGCTAAGGACCAGGATTGAAAGTCAAGATATTGGTGTTTTGGAAAACGCTGCGGAGCCTGTAGCTGTGCAAGGAGCTCAAAATGGCTGAAATTACAACCCAGGTTAGTACAACCATTGACGCGCTGACGCGGGAATTTGATATAATTGCGCACAATCTGGCCAACGTCAGCACGGTCGGATACAAGCGTAGATGCAACGCTTTTTCAAAATCCCTCGAGGCTCAAGGGACGGGGGTGCAAACTTATTCTCCCGGCAGCCTTGACCTGGATTCGGTATTTGATTTTTCCCAGGGCAATATTGTAGAGACAGGTCGGCCACTGGACTTTGCGCTGTATGGCAAAGGTTTCTTTGTGATAGAGACACCCGAAGGTCCGCTTTATACCCGCAACGGCGTATTCCATGCGAATCAAAATGGGCAAATAGTGGATTCAGTGGGAAGGATTGTATCAGGCGAAGCCGGGCCAATCACGATACCGAGCGGTGTGGCTCCGGCACAACTGAATGTCGCAAGCGACGGCAACATCAGCTCCGGCGGTATAAGCATAGGAAAATTCAGATTTGTTGATTTCCCAGACAACGAAGACACACTTGTACCGGCCGGCGATAACTGCTACCAGATGCCGGAGCAGGATATAACACCGGTTGCAGCCGAAAATATAGTTGTAAAACAAGGCTACCAGGAGGCATCCAACGTTAAGATGATAGACGAATTAGTGGACATGCTGATGGTATCCAGACTCTACGAAGCGAATATGAAGTTCGTCACAGCGCAGGGGGAAGCCACCGACAGTATTATGAGTGTAGCTATGGCTTAAAGAAACAAGGCGTACTTTTGAATTTGTGAACTATCAAAATAAGGAGAACAAAATTATGTTAAGAGCATTTTCCACTGCGGCGACGGGTATGAGCGCCCAGCAGATGATGGTTGATGTAATCGCCAATAATCTTGCCAACATTAACACGACCGGTTTCAAGCGAAGCCAGATTAATTTTGGGGATTTGCTCTACATCACGCTGCAAGAACCCGGCACGGAAGTGGCATCGGGCATAAACTCTCCCGGTGGTATTGAAATAGGCAGTGGTGTCCGAACTATATCTACAATCAAAGTGCATACCGCCGGTGAGCTTCAGAATACCGGCCGAGCTCTTGATATTGCTATTACGGGCGAGGGCTTCCTTCAGGTAACTTTGCCGAATGGCGATCTAAGGTATACCCGCGACGGATCACTGCAAATTAATGCCAACGGTGAGTTAGTTACTACCACCGGATACACCTTAGAGCCGGCGATTACTATTCCAGCAGACGCTACCTCTGTAAGTATCGAAAAAGATGGAGGTGTTAATATTACCGATTCCGGGGGAACGCAATCAGTTGTAGGTACTCTTGATTTGGCCCGATTTCCTAATCCGTCGGGTCTTGCGAGTGAAGGAGACAATCTGCTGGCAGAGACCCCGGCAAGCGGCACCGCTACAACCGGCACTGCAGGAGATGCGGGTTTCGGCACTATTCAATCGAGATTTCTGGAAAAAGCCAATGTCCAGATGGTTACTGAACTGGTCAGCCTTATAACCGCCCAGCGAGCATACGAAATAAACTCGCGTACAATAAGGGCAGGCGACGATATGCTTCGAACGGCAAATGAAATTGTTAGATAAGGAACCATTATGAGCAGAAGAAAGAGCACAAGAGCACAAGAACATAAGAGCACAACCATACTTGTAACCTGTGTACTTATGACCTGCACACTTTTTTGCAGTACCTCAGCGAAGACCAAAGCCAATGACTTACAGAAGGATTCTACTCTACATCTTTACCTGCCGAGAGAGGTCATAATCAAGGACGATACTGTCAGGCTGGGTCAAGTCAGCATAATACGCGGCAATCCACACGAAGGCGGACTTTTAGCCAAGGCAAGCAAAATTGCCTTAGGTCGGATTTCATTGCCGGGCCAGGAAATCGTCATCGACAGGCCAATGGTCCTGAGCAGATTGGCCTGCAACGGAATCCCGGCGTCAAAAGTAACATTAACGGGTGCGGAAAAAATAACGGTAAAACGACAGCAGAAAATTGTCAAAGGCAGCGAACTCGTTGAGCTGGCGAGCGCGTTTCTGAAAAAAAATCCACCTGCCGGTTCTGTTTGCCAATGGGAGCCGATACGGACACCGAAAGATTTGACCGTATCTGAAGAAAGCAAAGATATAAAATTTTCCCCTCGTTCGGTCAAAAGCAACGTAAGAAACCAGGCTAAAGTCCGGATTGCCGTGATGCAGAACGGCAAACAGACAGGGGAGCGTGAAGTAACTTTCCGCTTAAAATACAATTGCCGCAGAGCAGTGACGCTGGTCGACATTCCCGCAGGTGCGATTATCAGCTCTGAGAATGTCAAGATAGAAAGCAGCGCATCAAGTGAGCCTGAGCCTGCTAATTGGAAGCCACCTTACGGCCTTATCACCAAACGCCGGGTGCCTGCAAAGACCGTGCTTGAGCCGCATATGTTTGGCCCTGTCAAGCCCGCAGTTATTGTCGGGCGAAATCAGAATGTTGTTATTCGAATTAAAAGACCGCTGCTTCTGGTTACGGCCATCGGCAAAGCTATACAAGAGGGCCGGGCCGGTGAATATATAAAGGTGCGAAACCTGAACTCACAACGAATAATCTTAGTCAGGATCAATGAAGACGGGACCGTGGAACCGGTCATCTGAAAGGAGAAAAAAATGGACAATAGAACAAGCTTGGTATTTATCTTAACGGTTTTTTTGCTGTGCCCGGTCCTGCCGATGGCTGACTCACAAGCGGATTCTATCTGGGCCAAAAGAGACAAGGTTATGGGGGATTTATACGCCGACGATGTGGCCCGCAACATAGGCGACGTCCTGACAATTATGATTAGTGAAGACAGCAAGGTAGATAACAAAGCAAAAAGAGATTTGAAAAAGGAGGTTGACAAATCAACCACCTTTAATGGAGAGCTTGGTATCACCACACCAAATAATAATCTTCTACCGCGTATCCCCGGTTTTACCATGGCTGCTGAATCCACGAATGAGCTAAAAAGCAAGGCTGACTTCAAAGACGAGCGCAAGTTTATCGACCGTGTCACGGTGGTTGTTGTGGATATCCTGCCGAATCACAACCTTGTGGTTATTGGAGCGCGTCGCCGTAATATTGCAGGCGACATACAAAACATTGAGGTAAGCGGGATAGTGAGGCCAAGCGATATTGCGTTTGATAACACAGTCAAGAGCGAACAGGTTGCAGACTTTCGCATTGTAACCAAGAACACGGGTATCTCTGCACCATATACCAGGCCAGGCTGGCTCGGCAGAATATTCGATATTATCTGGCCGTTTTAATTACGTCATTTGCACAATTTTTTTTGAAGGTAAAAGCTTATGAAATCTCGTCTAATACTTTTGTTTTTAATCCTGCTAAGTACGGTTGATGCCGGACAATGTGAGCGAATCAAGGACATTGTTGATATTCAGGGGATTCGCAGCAACCCGCTCAGAGGTATCGGATTAGTTGTTGGTCTGGCCGGAACCGGCGACAGCACATTGCTGTCGCGACAAATGCTGACGAATATACTAAGGGATTCGGGACTGGTTCTTACTCCAACGGACTTGAAAAGCGGCAATATTGCCGTGGTTATGGTTACAGCAGAGCTGGGACCTTTTGCCCGCGAAGGCTCACGAATTGACGTCGATGTCTCTGCTATAGGAGATGCTAAAAGCCTTCAGGGTGCAATGCTGCTGCCGACACCGTTAAAAGGTCTTGACGGCCAGGTTTATGCCGTGGCCCAGGGTGGAGTCTCGATTGGCGGCTGGACGGCAGCAGGCGAGAAGGCTTCCATCACAAAGAACCACCAGACGGTCGGGCGAATTCCCGACGGTGCAACAGTCGAAAAGGAAGAAATTGCCACCTTTGTGGAATACATCGCGGGCCAAGCCAAGGGGCATCCCTCTCGGGACAGGCTTATCACGCTTAATCTTAGAAACAGCGATTTTACAACTGCAGAGCGAATCAGCAGGGCCATCAACCAGACTTATGCAGACAGTGCAGCAGTAGTTGACGCCGGCACCATCAAAGTTAAAGTCCCCAATGAAATTAGACGGACGGGTATAGCCGGCTTTATCGACGATATTACAAAGGACGATGTCAAGGTCGATATTCCCGCGGTAGTAGTTATTAACGAGCGTACCGGCACGATTGTGGTCGGGGAAAATGTGGGCATATCAGCAGTGGCGATTTCCCAGGGCAGCCTCGTTGTGAAAATCAAAGAAACCGAAGTTGTTTCTCAGCCGACCGCTCCTTTCTCCGACTCGGGCACAACAGAAAGAGTTCTGGAGACGATAATAGGAGTCGAAGAGAAAGAGGGACATCTGATTCCTGTACCCAGGACAGTAACCGTCTCTGAGCTGGCCCATACGCTCAACGCCATAGGGGCATCACCAACAGACCTGATAACGATATTTAACGCTTTGAAAAAGGCCGGCGCCCTTCAAGCCAGACTGGTGATAATGTAGTCCGCTTGGGGACGCCTAACGGCGGAGTAATTTAATGGACAGCGCCAATTTGATATTAACCGGACCCGCATCACTTCTGCCGGGGGGCATCCCTCTCGGGACTGCGCTATGCCAAGGGGCATCCCTCTCGGGACTGAGGAATTTAGACAATGCCGATGGCATTGCAAAACAGAAAAAGGAACAAGCAGCCAAGGATTTTGAATCAGTTTTACTCGGTAAGCTGTTAGACGAAATGAAAAATTCCATCGGCGACTGGGGCTTTGAGGAAGATGGGGCTTCTAAACAGATTGAGGGAATATTCTGGCTATACCTGGCCCGTCATCTCGCAGACAACGGCGGCCTGGGGCTCTGGAAGGACATTTACCAAACTTTAACTAATCCGGACCAGACTAACAAAACTACGCAGTCGCTGGATAAGAACGTATGAAAACAACAGCAATCAAAATAGAAGAAAAAGTCGAGGAGCTGCTGGTTATTCTCGACGAAGATATTGAGCATATACAGCAAAATCTATCGCGGCTAAACGAGCTGCGCAGCCTGGTTATCAAGCACGACGACGTCGCTCTGAGCACCCTGCTTGAGCACATCCAAGCCGAGTCGGACAGAAACCTTAGCCACGAATTAAAAAGGCATTCGGTACGAAAAGAATTGGCGAATGCCCTCGGCTATGATATCGAACAAATGACCCTGTCTACACTCGAAGCCATCCTGCCAAAAGAAAAACAAGTACAGGTGACCAGGAGGAAGGCAAAACTAACATCATTGATTAAAGAGCTTAAGAAAGAACATTTGAGCACAGCGCTGCTTTTGTCAGACTGTGCCAGATTTAACAGAATGCTTTTGAAAAGCGTCTTCAATCTTGGGAATACAGGGACAGTTTACTACGGTTCCAATGGTGCAACCAAAGAGCAACCCGATATGGCTTTTGTTAATCTGCAGTTTTGAGCAAAATACTGTAAATGGTAAGGGTACAAATAGCGGCCCGAACGGAGTGCAAAAATGGATAGTTTCTCCATAGGTCTTAGCGGCTTTGAGGCGGCGCAGAAGGCCCTTGATACAATCGGCAACAATATTGCCAATGCGGCAACTGAGGGCTACCACCGCCAGAGAATAAATCTGACTCCAGCATACTCGTCGCAAGTCGGCTCGCTTCAAGTGGGGGGAGGCGTCGATGTTGCCGGCGTCACGAGAATGGTCGACCGCTTTTTGGAGCAGGAGCTGCTCCGACAGCAGTCGTCATTAGGTCAGGTCTCGCAGGAATTTTCTAAGCTGCGCACAGTCGAGAGTGCATTCGGAGAGCTTTCAGCCAGTGGCGGCTTGAGCACAGTTATAGATGATTTTTTCAACGCGTTACAAGACCTTAGCGCTCATCCAGCAGAGATTATTTATCAAAACCAGGCTGTAACCAAAGCAGAAACTTTAGCTTACCGATTCAGAGCATTAGGAGAATTTCTGACCACCCTGGAAACCAATATCAGGTTAGAAGCTGAAAATACCGTCGAGCAGATTAATTTGCTGATAGACAGAATAGCCGAGCTAAATGGTGACATAGGAAAGATAGAAATAACCGGTGGGCAGGCCAACAACTTATGTGACCAAAGAGACCAAAGCATAACAGAACTGTCTGAATTGATTAATATCGAGACTCAGAACAGAGAATATGGTGTGGTTGATGTCAGTGCTGCGGGAATACCCGTGGTAACAAGCACCTCTGCCAGCGGATTCGAGGTGGGTTTAAACGAAGACGGGGAGCTGGGTATTTCCATCGCCGGGATGACCGATTATAATATAATCGTCGAGGGCGGCGAGCTTGGCGGATTATTGTCGCTAAGAAACACACTTGTCTCTGATGTTCACGATGACCTAAACGATTTAGCAAGCGGGATAATCCAACAGATAAATCAATACCATGTGCAGGGAGCAGGTTCGGAAGGGTCGTTTTCCCAACTTACCGGCTGGGCGAATACAAGTGGAGATTTATCCGATTTCAGCACGGTATCTGCCGGCTACGTGTACATCAGGGTCATCAATACAAGCAGTGAGGCAGTAGTGCGAACTGCGATTCCGGTCTCACAGGGCGCTTCGTCTGATACGTTGACCGAGATAGCCAGCTATATTACAAGCAATGTTGCTAATGTGACTGCTTCGGTGAATTCATCAAATCAGCTGAGCATGACAGCCGTCACGGGCTATAAATTCGATTTTCTCCCCTATGTCTTGTCTGCGCCTACAGCCAGCACTCTTACCGGAGCATCGCCGCCAACTATATCGGTATCAGGCATCTACACAGGCACAGCTAACGACACTTTCAGGTTTACGGTATCAGGCGCCGGCTCGGTAGGCAACGGTACCTTGACGCTTGAAGTGAAGGATGACAGCGGTGCCGGAGATGTGATTGCCACCCTTAACATTGGTTCCGGTTATGACGCCAGTCCGCTCGATATCGGCAACGGGATTAAAATATCTCTCAGCACCGGCGGTGATTTCGGTGCAGGTGACAACTTCGATGTCGATGCGTTTGCAGACACCGATACTTCAGAACTACTGTCAGCGGTTGGAATAAATACGTTTTTTTCCGGCAGCAGTGCTTCAGATATGGCAGTTTGTTCGGACATATCTGCTACACCCAGGCGAATAGCGACATCTTTAGGGGCGGATATGACCGATAACGCCAATGCCCTGCGAATGGCAGGTTTGAAGGACGTGGCGCTAAGCAGCCTGAACAGTATGACACCCGGAGAGTTTTATCGCCGGCTGGTTTCAAACACAGGTCAGGAAATTTCCATTAGACAAATACGAGAGGACAACATCGAGCTTATAATCCAAAACTTTGCCAATCAAAAAAGCGAGATAAGCGACGTCGACATCAACGAGGAAGCAGCTCAAATGTTGGTCTTCGAACAAATGTACCACGCAATGGCGAAATATATGAGCGTAGTTCAGTCTACGATATCAAACCTTATGGACATAATGTAAAGGGCAGGATTTGATTGAAAGGTTTCTCCGTAAGGAGTCCCAAGGACAATGAGCGGAACATTAGGCAATACTTACAATAATATTAACTTTGCACTGAATTTGCACTCCGAGGCAATGGCCCGCCTGCAGGAACAAGTATCTACGGGCGCCCGGATAAATCGAGCCTCTGACGGCCCATCCGCCGCGTACCGGATTTTAGGGCTCAACTCAGAGGAAAGATTACTGGGCAATTACATAAAAAACCTCTCGGATGTTATTGGAACTGTGGAGCTTTCCTCGAACATAATTGGGGACATGTTATCAGGGTTTACAGGGCCTCAGGGAGTGATATCACGTCTAACTCAAATTACCAGCGGCACCTATAGCGCAGAGAGCAGAAAAACCACCGCAGAGGGAATCAACGAACAATTGGAACAGATGCTTATGCTGGCCAATACCAAACGTATGGGCCAATACCTGTTTGGGGGCGGTAAGACAAGCTCTGCACCCTATGTCGCAACACGTGTCGATGGAAAAATCACAAAAGTAACTTACCAGGGCAGCCTTGAGGACCGGGATATAGAGGTGGCTCCGGGTGTAGAATCATCAGCTCTTTATGTGGGCGATAATATCTTTCGTTCGAATGATCGCAGTACACCGGAATTTACTCTTGGCAATACCGGCGTTACAGCCGGAACAGGGACATCGAGTGTTACAGGTTTTACCTGGCTGACCGTGGCCGCCGCGGTAAACGAAAAGCAAACCATTACAATCACGGGAGGGACGCCTACGTCCGGCAATATTAACATAGCCTTCGGTGCTGCGGCGCCGCTGTCAGTTGATGTTGGCTACCATGCTACTGCTGCTGAAGTTGAAACTGCGTTGGAAACTCTGGGTAGCATTGGCAGTGGTGATGTAACTTGTACCGGCAATTTTCTTGATGATGCCAATGGTATTACCATTGAATTTACCGGTGCACTGGCACTGACCAACGTTGCAGAGATGGTAGTTACTGATGTCGACCTGGATGCCGGAGCGCCGGCAATTTCAACAGACCGGGATGGAGGGATGCAACTTTCCATTGACGGCGGAACTGCCGTTGGTATTCCCATCGGCGATAAGACCAACGTGGCTATAACAAATCCGGACGGCAAAGTCCTGTATGTCAATGCCGCGGGAACAATCAGTACCGGTGTTGAGCTGGTAGAGGTACCCGGGACCCATGATATATTCAACACACTTATTACTATTCGGGACGTGCTGAAAAATGTAAAAGGACATACCGATACTCAAGCACGGGAACTGCTGAATAATTCATTTGATTCGCTGGATGAGCTAAAAAACCTTTTTGCTCAGACTCAAGCTACCGTAGGGTCAAGAATAAACTTTCTGGACACTCTCGAGGACAATCTAACAAATATGAAGTACAACACTGAGGATGAAACGACACGCCTGGAGGAAGCCGATATCGCGCAACTTGCGATTGATCTCTCTCGCCGTGAGGTTCTATACCAAATGTCGTTGGCGATGGCTGCAAAACTTCTGTCTATGTCGCTGCTGGATTTCCTCTGACCGACGTCAGTTAGCCGTTGGACTTACGGGGCTGATGGCTGCTGAGAACAACGGTTAAAAACCAAAGGATGATTCTTAGAATGACATACATGTTTGATATTCATACAAATTGTGCGTTTGGAACCGCAGAATTTCCCGTGGATACCCATCTTGTGGTTAACGGCACGGGATTTGCACGATGACTATGATGTGGCTATTAGGCCAGAGGTTTATAAATATATCCTGGGGTTCCAACCACAAAATAGTGGGTTTGAGAACCGCATAAATATGGAGCAAAGCAGATGACAGTGGCAACGAATTCGAATCCTTACCAGAGGAGTGTGGAATTAGCCGAAAACGGCGATTATCCGGAAGCTCTCGCTTGTGCTCAAGAACATCTTCGTACAGCACCGGAGGATGTGCAGGCGCTGAACGACGCAGGAGCAATTCTGTATTGCCTGGGCCGCCCCGATGAAGCCATCGACCATTTCGTCAAAGCCAGGAGTTTGCATGGCGGCTCTGCCGAGATATTGCGGAACCTGGTAGAAGCATATCTTGCCGTCGGCAAAGCAAACGAAGTTATACAGCTTTTTGATGATATGGAGCAGATGGGCATATTGAACACGGACATACTTAACAGAATCGCCAACGCACTCCTGGACCAGGATAATAAGGGCGGCGCTATCGAAATTCTGCAACAGTCACTCCAAATCGCCCCCGACCAGAAAATCCTCGAACCGATGATAGAAGTAATCCGTTCTAAAATGCCGAAGGTGTCTTTTTTCTGCGGCGGCGATGGTATGAGGTCTCTTAACGAAATTACCAAATTTATAAAACGGCGCTTTGAAGTACATCTTTTTGAGGACCAGACAGAAAAAGAACTGTATGAATCGATGAAATCCAGCGACATCTGCTGGTTTGAGCAGTGCGCCAATCTCGCAGTAACAGCCTCGAAGATGCCGAAAGTTTGCTCTGAAATTATAAGACTGCAGCACCACGAAGCCTATAAGCAGTGGCCCAAAGAAGTTAACTGGGCCAATATCGACATCCTTGTTACTGTCGGCAACAGCTTTTTCAGGGACGCTCTTACCCAAACGGTCCCTAAGCTCGATGAGTCAACGTCGATAGTTACTGTTCCCAACGGTGTAAATCTCGAAAAATTTGCATTTACAAATCGCCAACGCGGCAAAAATATTGCCTTCTTGGGCAATCTGGGAATGGTAACGAATCCCGCTTTTGTCCTGCAGTGTATGCAAAAGCTGCACTACATCGACCCGGAGTACCGTTTGTTCTTTGGCGAACAATTTGCGGATGCGGCTCTCGAACAATATCTAAGGTATATGGTTGATGCTCTTGGGCTTCGTGATGTAGTGTTCTTTGCCCCCCCTGCTTTCCTGCGAAAGCAAGAAGGCGGCGCCGAAGATGTGGACTGCTGGCTTGAGGACAAACACTACATCGTTTCCACCAGCATCATTGAAGGCGATGGTATGGGGCTGCTGGAAGGTATGGCTTGCGGCCTGAAACCGGTTATCCATAACTTTCCAGGCGCCGAGCAGGCGTTTCCATCCGAATTCCTGTTTAACATCTCCGAAGAATTCTGCGAGCAGATTCTTTCCGATAAGTACGAACCACAATGGTATCGCAGATTTGTTGAGGAAAACTATCCGCTGGAAAACCAGTTGATAAATATCAACGACATTTTCACACAGCTTGAACCTGAAAGCGTGACCGGCGACTCGTGGTCCGGGTCGCAGTCCCAGGGGGGACACCTCTCGGTGGATGCAGAACACAGGATACCAGTCATGAGTTACCAGTCATAAATCAATGAGCGTGAAGTTAGAGGCGAAGGTCAAGCGTGAAAAAAAGGGTTTTAATTCGGCGATAGAATTACTCGAAAGAGCAGAGCAAATACCTGAAGGAAAAGAACTGATATGGACATAACACAAGGCGATACCGGCCAACAGCGTGATTCAACTCAGCGTTACGAAGTTCTGCAGGAACTTGGTGACTGTTACACCTCTGTCGGAAACTACGAAGAGGCACAACACTACTATGACAAAGCAGCCGTCTTGGGCCCTGATGAGCCAGGTCCTTATGTTGGGCTCGGAGCAGTGGCCCTGCAAAAGAATCTTCTTGATGACGCCGAAACAGCCTTTAGGGTAGCCTGTCGGCTGGACGCCAATTGCGCCAAGGCCTATGCCGGACTCGCTATGGTCGCACAGCAAAGAGCCGACTACAAGCTGGCCTTTGAGATGTATCTTAAATGCCTCGAGCTGGACACCGACAACCTTATAGCTCTTTTGGGGCTCTTTCAGACCTCCTGCCAGATGGGCTCATTCGCCAAGGTCACCCACTATCTGGAGCTGTATTTGAATATGCACCCGGGCGATGCCTCCGTTATGTTCCCTCTGGCGGCGTTGTATATGAAAGATGGCAGGCTTGAGCAGTCCAAAAAAATCCTCCTGGACATGTTAACTCTGGACCGAGACAACCAGGATGCAGCTAATCTGCTGGAAGAAGTCGAACACGGTTTGGCCCAGGCAAAACAGGCAGTCCACTCGGGGACGCCTTACGGCGGAGTCCAAACCAGATGATTACCGGTAAAACTGAGGTAATTGGCGATAAACAAATACATCTGCTGGATGAGCTGCAAAGTCTGTTGGAAAAGCAGATAGAGCTGGCGCGGCAGGGCAACGCGGCCGGCAGACGGATTGAGGTTTTAAGCAAGCAAGCCGATTCTCTCGCAGGGAAAATCGTACAGTCAGGAATTCTTGAGTCAACTGAATTTGAAAATCGGCGGGAGCATTTGAAGAAACTATACGACACACTACGCCTGGCCATCGAAACTCAGAAAGCCGACGTTTCCGAGAAGCTAAATCAGGTCCGCAAAGGCAAAAAGACCGTACAGACTTACCATAGTCATATTAGATATATTTGATTGCGAGTTAAGTGAACGTGTCTTTTGCCGAAAATAGAGTTTGGAATAGTACACATGTAATGTGTGTTCGGAGACCTTTGTAAGACCGTTAGAGAGCAAAAAGGCAGACAAAAATGGGAATTATACGTCTTCCAGGGCTGTTAACAGGCCTGGACACAAACACACTCATCGCTCAACTAATGGCAATTAAGCGCCGTCAGCTCAATAAATTAGAAGAAAGCAAAAGCCGGTACGAGCAAAAAACAAACGCTCTGAACCTCCTGGAAGGCAAGCTCAGCAGCTTAAGAAGCTCAGTTCGATCACTTTCGGACGCAGATGAACTTCGTGCTTTTTCAGCCTCCTCCAGCGACACCGACATATTGACCGCTCAAGCGTCCTATAACGCTTTTGAAGGCAATCACACGGTTGAAATCAACCAATTGGCCACTGCCGAGCGTTGGGTTCACACGAACGGCCTTGAATACGTCGAAGATTTAGTCGAAGCAGGAACTTTTATTTACTCATATAACCACAAGGAAACGGTTCTGACGACCACATCTGATACGACACTGGAGGATTTCGTCGGCTTAATCAATAACGATGCGAACAATCCCGGCGTTACTGCAAGTCTGCTGCACTACAACGACGCCTACCATCTGGTACTGAATGGCAATGAGGCCGGCACGGATTACAAAATCTTCATAAATGCAGGCAGTACCGAAGTCTGGCAAGCTAAATCGGCTCTTACTAAGGATTCTGATAACGCCACTCTGAGCACAAAGATAACAGAGCTTGACCAGTTTACTGTGAACAACGGTCTGCAGGGAGACGAACAGATTCAAATAACTGGTACAGACCATAACGGCGCTGATATAACCCAGGTAGACCCCTTCTATATTACGGAAAACACCACAGTTGGCCATCTTCTTTCAGAGATTAATGATGTTTTTGACGGCATCGCTAAAGCGGTTCTTGAGAATGGCGAAATTATTTTGACAGATAATACCTCCGGCACGAGCAGTCTTTCAATTCTTTTGACTTACGACCCGGGCTCAGGTGACACAGATCTGACGTTGCCTGATGAAGTTGGAAATTGGGACGTAACAGAAGGCGGCGGCACAACAGCATCGGGCCTTAACGACGATTTTCAACCAGCAGACTTTACTCTAAGCCAGGCTGCTCAGGACTCGAAGATCAAGGTGGACGGCTTTCCTTCAACTTCAGCAGTTGCCGAGGTGCAGCATCTGGACTTTATCAGCAAGGCAACCAGTGGCACGTGGACCTTGACGTATGATGGGCAAACAACTGCTGCCATCGCCTACAACGCTACCACAGCCGAGGTTCAGGCGGCACTTGAGCTGTTACCGAACGTCTCTACCGATGATATAACAGTAGGTGGTGATGAATTGACAGCGAATAACGGTACGATGACATTTGAATTCACCAATATACCAGGTGACGTTAATATGCTCGTTATCGACTCGAGCAGCCTCACTCCTTCGGACCCTTCGAATTGGGTTTTCACAGAAGAGGAAAAAGGACAGGATGGTTACATCAACAGAAGCTCAAATACGGTCGATGATGTGATTAGCGGCGTTACACTGCACCTCCACGATACAACCGAGGCCGGTGGAGAGGAGATAACTCTGACAAGAAATATCAAATCGGTCACAGCAAAAATCAATAGTATGATTACGGCCTACAATGCCGTCGTCGTCTATCTTCAGGAAAAGACCGGCTACAATGATGAGCTAAAAACCGCCGGCGTGCTAATGGGAGATTACATCGTTTCAACCATAAGGAACAACATTCGCACGCCCATTATTTCCCAAACCAGTGGATTTATAGAAGACATCGACACCTTCCTGTTACCCCTCCACCTCGGCCTTGAGATTGACCGTGACGGTCTGTTGAGTTTGGACTCAAACGTTTTTGATGAAGCTATAGCTGAAGATTATCTGGGCGCTCTTGCCATAATAGGGGCCGATAAAACGGGAAGCTCGGACAGCAATACCCTCGAGTTTTACAGCGCCAGTAGTAATTATACCACAGCGGGCAGCTACGACGTTAGGGTCATGATTAACGCCAGCGAACAAATCACCAGCGCCGAAATCAAACTCTCAACAGAAGAGACCTACCGCACTGCAACATACAGCGGCAATATTGTCACGGGCGACAGCACATTCGACGATAACGGCAACCCAGTGTATCCTGAGAACGGCCTCCAGGTCAGCGTCGACGTAAGCCAGGGCGAAGGCACTTACACTGCTACGGTCCGTGTAAAGCAGGGCTTTACCGGCGTTATTCAAGAGGCCATCGATAAAATGATAATGACGGCAACCGGCTCTATCCCGATAAGCAGAGAACATACCGAAGATATAATTGAGGAAATCGAAAACAGTATCGAGCTCGAAGAACGCCGCCTTACTCGAAGTGAGGAAAGATTGATACAACAATTTACCCGCCTCGAGAAAACCTTAACCTTGCTCCAAAACCAGATGACATCCCTCGGTCTTATGATGCAAGTGAGTTATGATTAGTGACCGATTACTACCGGCCCCTGTCTATTTCCTACGCCGCAGCCGATAAATCATAGCCAACACCTCTGCTACGGCCACGTATAAGGTCTGGGGGATAGGACCGCCGAGCTTCACTGTCGAATATATTGTTCTTGCCAGGTCCGGCTTTCTTATTACAGGCACACCGTAAGCCCGCGCGATTTCTCTGATTTTTTCCGCTAACTGGTCTGCCCCTTTGGCCACCAGAAGGGGCGATTCCATTGTCTTGGCATCGTAGCGGAGCGCAACAGCTACGTGTGTCGGGTTGACGAGGACGACACTCGCCTTGGGCACTTCCTGCAGCATGCGCTTCCTGGCCATCTCGAACTGAACCCTCCGGATTCGACTTCTGAGCTCCGGGGAACCTTCCATGTCTTTGCGCTCTTGTTTTACTTCCTGCCGCGTCATTTTCAGGTCCTGGGTGTATTTCCACTTCTGATAAAAGGCGTCGGCAAGACCTATTGCCAATAGCGCAATGCCAACGCGTATCAAAAGGCCAAGTATTATCTTCGCGATAACTGCAAGTATCTGTACCGACCAGGCCCATCGAAGGCTGGCGAGCATATTGAGCCTGCTCTGAAGATAGAACCAGACGATGAATGAGACAAAAATCAATTTAAATATGGAAACCAGGAGTTTAACCATAGACCGGGCGTTTACGAGCTTGGCAAATCCTGTTACCGGATTTAGCTGACTGAATTTCAAGCTTATGGCTTCCGGTGCGAAATTCAG
>Ga0307379_10004877_pt1 | contig 18927 bp, 13 predicted proteins | sample UN2MG_FD_202237 | JGI IMG/M metagenome (GOLD analysis project Ga0307379, IMG submission 202237) | Soil microbial communities from Risofladan, Vaasa, Finland - UN-2 | ecosystem: Environmental > Terrestrial > Soil > Coastal area > Acid sulfate soil | place: Finland: Risofladan, Vaasa | collected... | reverse complement strand
GGGCATCCGGGAACGTGACTCCACCTGCGATGTCAGCTCTGGCGAACTGCCGCCGGCGTTCCTCATCCGAAGCCACAGCATATCGCATCGTCATCAGAGGAGACCTATGCCCCATGGCTTCCATGAGAGCCGACTGATTCACTCCCGCGGCGGTGGCGCTCAAGCCGAAGTGGTGTCGTAACCGGTTCGGCGTGACAAGCCTCGGGTCGATGCCCGCGCGCTCTGCCGCCCGCCTCAGCATCAGCCGCACACCGTCAACTGTCATTCGGCGGCCCGCACCCTCCGCGCCCTCTTCCCCGTCCCTCTCCTTCACGGTAGAAGAGCGGCCGGGCTCGAGCGCTACGAACAGGGGATCATCGTCGTCCAACTCGGGGAAGGAACTCGCGCGAACAGCCAGCCAGGCCGTCAACGCTTCTGCCACCTCCGGTCGCGTCATCAACTCTCCATCGCGAACCACGGAAGGAAGATCCACTCTCCTCACGCGAACGCCTCTGCTTGTCTCGGCCCTGACAGTCACCTGACCCTTCCTCGGACTCAGGTCGCCGGCGTTCAGCCCGCATAGCTCAGACACTCGCAGGCCGCATAGCGCCATCAGATATACCATCGCCATGTTGCGGATACCCATGGCCGTGCCTGCGTTGAAGGCAGCAAGGAGAGCATCCAGGTCATCTGACCGAGTGGCCTGCGGCCTCGGCTGTTGGTCCAGCTGATACCCCTTCACACTGCGGCTGATATCGTGGGGCACCAGCCCCTCCCGGTGACACCAACGCAGCAGCATCTTCGCGCAGTTCAGCGCCATCTGCTTCCCACGTTGACTGATCGGTCCCCGCGGTGTCACGTACCCATCAAGCCAGTCGACGAACTCGCTCATGTGTGCTCGCGTGAAGTCCTGGACCGAGGCTATCCCGCGTTCCGCAGCGAAGGCGCCCAGTCGCGTATCCAGCTGTTCGCGGTAGTGATTCATCGTGGCGGGCCGAAGGTTGGGGCGTTCGCTTTCCCACGCTTCCAAGAAGCGCTCGATCAGAGCCGACCAGCTCGTGCTATGTGTTGCGCCTTCGAGCCTCTGCACGGTGCCGTCACCTCCCTGGTACGTTCCCGTATGTTCTGGGCTTGCGTTGCCCGACAGCCTATGGTCCCAACGCAATCAGCGGTACGGCATAATCAGTGGTACGAGGATAGCGAGGGGCCGTGTGAACGTCAAGGGCGTCCTGTCCAAAAACTCATCCGCTCGCCAGAGTGCCCTCACAGCGTTCTCACGGGCAACTGACCACTGCACGCGGCCGCAGAAGATTTGTGATATGGTACGCCCTCAGAACGCCCGGATAGTGTTTTTCGGGGGTACACCAGCCCACCGTGGCCGCGTTGTGCCTCCCCTACGACTTGGCGGCTCCCACCAACACTGCTCGACGCCCGCGGCTCGTACTGTCATTGACCCGCGCCACGAATCACGGTGCCAGGATAGAGTTTCTGGAGAGGACAACACTACGGCCTCCGCATTGACCAGGACTTGAGCAGGTTGGTACGGAAGCAAGTGGCTTGAGGATGGTCTCTGGTCTCAGGGGGATGGAGGCGGGGAACGGGACCGCTGAAAGTCTCTCGCGCAGCAACTCCTCGGGAGGTTCGAATCGTGTCCTTTGTAGGCAGCGATGGCCGCTACTTCGTGCGTGACGGCAAACGCTTCTTCCCCATCGGCATCAACTACCTGCCGAGTTACCTGTGCGGGAATCACTTCGCCGATTACCGCGCGGAACACATCCGCGCCGACATCGACCACATGGCGGAGATGGGGCTCAACAGCGTGCGCGTCGCCGTCTTCTGGAAGGGCTACGAGCCGGAGGAGGGTCGCTATGACGAGCGGTTTCTGAGCGCCTTTCGCGCCTTTGTGGAGGAGTGCCGCGCACGCGACATACTGGTCATGCCGGTGTTCCTGATCGGCACATGGACCGGGATGTACGATGCGCCCTACTGGAAGCCGCCGGGCATGTACGAGGGGGAGATGCTGGAGCTGGAGGCTCGCCACATCGCCTCCTTCATCCGGCACTTCGCCGATGACCCGGCGATCCTCTGCTGGGACCTGAGCGATGAGCCCTACTATCTGGAGGAGCTGCCGCCGTCAGGACGGCGGCTCGCCAGCGGTGAGGCCGCTCCCCGCCGGGACATCGCGGCGAGGTGGGTCGCCCGGCTGGTGGAGGCCATCCACGAGGTGGACACCAATCACCTCATCACCCTTGGCTTCGATCCGTACCCGGTCAACACGAACAACGGCTTCGCCCTGGAGGAGATCGCGGAGCACCTCGACGTCATGTCTTACTGCATCTACCCCCGGGTGCAGGACCGCAGCGAGGTGGAGCTGATTGCCTACGGGGCCTTTCAGACTCGCTTCTTCGCGACTGGAAAGCCGCCTTTCTTGCACGAGGGCCCCGGAGCTTCCTCCTCCTCCGCCTCGGAAACACTGCTGGCAGATCGGTTCCGGGCGTGGATGTACTCCAGTCTGGCGAACGGCGCCATCGGCGTGCTCCCGTGGAACTACACCGACTACGAAGAGCCCATCCACTATCAGTGGCCCCTGGAGGGCGCTCCTCTGGAGCCCAACTTCGGCCTCTGTAGGGCTGACCGCTCGCTCAAGCCGCGGGGTGAGGAGTTCCTCCGCTTCGCCGCCGACGTGCGCCGTCTTCCCCTGGACGAACTGACGCTGGATCCGGCGAACGCCGCCCTTGTCTACCCCTACGACTACTACGAGCGGGCAGGTCGGCTTCACGACAAGCTGTGGCGGCAGTTCACGCTCGCCAAGGGAGCCAATATCAACCTCGACCTCGTCCGCGAGGACCGGCTGCCCGACGATGTCAAGCTGCTGATAGCTCCCGGCTGTAAGCTCCGGCTCTCTACCTGGGCCAAGCTGCGCGATTTCGTCGACGCCGGGGGGCACCTGCTGGGCATCATCGATGAGCTCTCGTTCCTCAACCCCATCTTCGCCGAGCTGTTCGGCGTCGAGGTCGAAGGGTTCCGCACCGGGAGCCTGGAGGCAACCCTCGTTCGACCCTGGGGCGAGCTGGCGGAGGGGCAGAGGTGTTCGTTCTCAGGATCGGCGAGTCGTCTCTGGGTTCGGCCTGCGGCGGCGGATGTGATTGCGTCGTTCGAGGACGGCTTTCCCCTCTTGCTGAGCCGGAGCTTTGGCCGCGGGCGCGCTTCGCTCGCGACGATTCCCTTCCCGGCGCTCGTTGACCTCAGCGATCCGCGGGGCGAGAGCGCCACAGTTGGACTTGGGCTCCTCAGGGGCGCGCGCGATCTGGCGGGCTGCCAGCCGCCGGTGGACACTGACCTGCCCTGGGTTGAGACGGCCGTGTTTCGGGGCCAGGCTGGGCACGACTGGGCCGTCCTGGTCCATTACGACCGAGTCTCCGCTGAGGGGACCGCTCACATCGCGGGAGAGTACACTAAGGTCTATACAGGCCAAGGTGAGCCCCGGGAGGTGACCCGCGCCGAGGGACAACTCCGCGTTCCGGTCCGGCTCGGACCTCACGGGGCCGTGCTCTGGCGCCTCTGCCGGGAGTAGTCCGGCTCCGTCCCACGAGCGCTACTTTGGGAAGACGTCGTCCCGCTTGAAGTAGGTATTGAAGAGCTGAAGCTGGGGCGTATCGGGATAGCGTCCCTTATTGGCTGCGTCGGCGAGCCCTTCGATGTCCATCGCGTCCCATGACCGCAAGACCCAGTAGGCCCACGACCACCCCTGTTCTTCGTACAGATCCATCACATCGCGCAGGTAGTCGAGCATGTCCGGCGCCCAGCGGACACAGCCGAACTCGCCCGCGAAGATCGGCACGTTGTGTTCTTTCTGGAAGCGCAGGACCGGCTCGAAGGCCTTTCGTATGACCGCCTGGTCAAGCGTTTCGGTCGCGCCTCTATGGGCGGGCACCTCGCCGGGGTAGTGGACGTCCGCGCCGGGCTCCTGGTGGCTGTAGCTGTGCGGACCGTAGTAGTGGACGGCGTAGACCGTGTGCGAGTCGCCGGTCGGTTCGAGGAACTCGAAGGCCTGCGGATAGGACCAGAGAGTCGCCCCGACGATGATCGGCTTCGAGCCATCCACCTCCCGGATAGCGTGCGTGCATTCGCGGGCGAGGGCATTCCAGTCGGCGGGAGTGCCCTTCATGGCCGCCGCGGCCTCGGCCGGGGTCAGGCCCTTCTCCAGGTAGCCGTCGTCGGGATGGGGCTCACACATGACGCTGTAGCCGACCACGATCTGCCGATCGCGGTAGTGCTTCGCAATGTCGCGCCACATCCGGGCATAGGCCTTCTGGGCCTCGGGCTGCTGATAGATCTCGTAGCTCTTGTTGAAGTCGGCCCGCCCCGGTCCGGTGCGACAGGTGACGCAGACGAACAGCCCAGCCTGCTCGGCCGCATCGACGTATCGGTCGGTCCAGGCGAGGGCCTCAGGGTTGGAGTCATACGGGGGCTCCGGATCGTATACGCGCTGAAGTGGCACCACGACGAGATTCGCGCCCCACGACCGAAGAACCTTCAGTCCCTCGGCGATCTGCTCCGGGGTCTGCTGCGGACCGGTCGGCGGGAAGTACACGTTCGCTCCGCGCAGCTTGCCTTGCCGCCAGAGTTCCAATGGATCCATACCTTTGCTCCCTTGCGCTGTGTTGGTACAGCCAAACGCGATCACCGCGGCCACGAGGAGGAACAACTTCACCAGTGCCCCGCCGCTCGGTGCCATCGGCCTCCACCTCTGTTCGCCCCAGCGAGAGACCATCTGCTCTCTCCCCTTCACAGACCGCGGCAGTAACTCCGCGCCTACTCTCTCCACGCTCAGACTCAGAAGCTCGTCTTCATCTCTATGGCGCGGCCCTCGCGAGACGACTCATACACCGCCAGCATGATCTCCAGCACATGACGGGCCCGTTGGCCGCTCAGGGTCGGCACCGCGCCAGTGAGCACGCAGTCCACGAGGTGAAGGACACCCACCGCCCATCCGAAGTCCGGCAGGGAGGCGAACTCCGTGGGGATCGTCACGGCCTCCCATCGGCCAACCCCGTCGCGGTGGATCTCGAGGGCCGGATTGTCCCACCAGTGATGAACCGCGAGACTGCCGCGCTCGCCGTGGAACTCGATTGGCGGCCCATGCTGTGCTACGACACAGAAGCTCGAGTCGAGCACTCCGAAGGTCGCGTTTCCGAAATCGATGAGCAGCGCCGTGTTGTCGGGCGCCGTCACCCGGATCCGCTTCTCCCTGGCTCCCTCTGCCTGGCTCGTGACCTCCGGGACCGCGATCCCCGCGAGGCCGATGACGCGCCTGGCCGGCCCGAGCGTGTCCACGAGGTAGTCGATGGCATACACCCCCGTGTCGATCATCGGCCCCGCGCCCTCCTGGTAGAACCAGGTCGGGTCCGAGCTGTAGTCCAGCCAGCGCGCGGGACCGCCTGTCGAGCCGTGCGCGAGCGCCAGCACGACTCGCCCGATGCTTCCCTCCCTTAAAAGATGCCGGCCGTACTGCCTCGACGGCAGCATGTTGGTCGCGGGCGCGCAAACGAGCATCACGCCACGCTTCTCCGCCTCCGCGATGAGAGCATCCGCCTCGCCCACGGTCGAGGCCAGCGGCTTCTCCTGGTAGAGATGCTTGCCCGCCTTCAGACATTCCATTCCGACCGCGGCATGCCATCGGACCGGAGTCAGGTTGATCACCGCATCAACTTCGTCGTCTGCGAGCAGCTCGCTGAGCTTCTGATACGCTCGCTTGGCGCCGAACCGCTCCTGCGCGCTCTTCGCCCTTTCCACGGCCGAATCACAGGTCGCCACCAGCTCGGCCTTGTCCGCAAAGCGCGAGAGCGGCGGCAGATAGCTCCGAAATGCAACATCGCCGCATCCGACGACTCCCAGACGTAGCTTTCGCATATCGCCTCCGTCCTCCTCAATCGCCCGTCGCCTGCGAACCCGCCTGCTCCGTTGCGCTCAGAATCTGATGTCGAGCACAGCCAAGACAATCCGCTGAATCGTATAGCCGGTCGCATCTCCGGCCAGCAAACCCAGGAAGAACGGCAGAACCATCCGGTGGGCGCGCAGCCCGCCATAGCGGAGCAGTAAGGCCTTGAACAGCCAGGTCCCGAAGATCACCAGCGTCATCGACTGGATAGTCGCCGAGAGCGCTATTGGGAAGGCCACAGGATGCAAAGGCCACCAGCTCACGTTCAACTTCAGAAACATCAGGGCCACCGTGACCAGGACGCCAAATCCCATCGCCAGGCTGGCCGACTGGTTCGTCCCGGTTTCGTTCCGCAGATTCGCCGCCATGTCTTCGATGAGCCACCGCGGAACCGACAGCATCCACTGGGCGGTATTGCCTGTCCCCAGGCCCATCTGATATCCCACCTTGATGCTGGCCCAGAAGTAACATAGTATGGCGAGAGGCGCCATCACCGCGAGGACGACCGCAAGGCGCCGCCGCTCCATCCGTCCGCCTTCGGCCATCTTCAGCGCCTCGAGCTGCAAGGGCACGGGGCTGTTCCGCTGTTCGAGCAGATACGGCTGCATCAGGGTGAACATCCCCAGCGATCTCGGACCAAGCCGCTGCGTGCCGGCGAGGCCGGCGAGTATGAAATTCGGCATAGCCCATTCCACCGAGTGGGTTGGCGGGCCCAGTTGCGCCCGGATGCGAGACAGCGCTAGAGACAGCGCGAAGTAGAGCCCCAGGAAGCTCGCGATCACCCAGTTCTGCATTCCCGCGCGCGCGAACAGCCACCACAGGTAGGCCACCCCCGCGAGCGCGCCCAGCACGGCCGCCCGGTAGCCGAAGGCCTCCTCGGCATCGTCTCCGAGTCGCGATTCCAGGCCGATGGTTCGGCGCAGCACCTGTGCCAGATAGCGGCGGTCCAGCCAGACGAAAGAGGCCACCAGCGCCAGGAACCCACCCGCAGTCTGGTCCTGGCCGTACGGGAAACCTCCATAGGGGTTCACGCACCACCCGAAGTGCCCGGTCACGACGTACTCCGCGATCCAGAGCACGTCGAACACAAACAGAGAGAAGGCCAGATCGAGCGGCATGAGGTAGCACAGCCCGATGTAGAACGGGCTCCAGGTAAACGCCTGGTAGGGAATCAGGTCCCACGGGTGCCGGTGCTGCACATAGGAGCTGTAATCGAAGCTCAGAGGAATCTGCGGAAGGCTTGGGGACAGCCGCGTCAGCGTGTTCCAGAGTCCCAGCGAGAAGGCGAAGACGACCGCCGCCCACCACAGCTTGCTGCGCCAGATGCCGCTACTCTCATCCACTGTCTGCACCGGAAGGATGGTGATCGGAAACGGAAGCTTCTCCTCATCCGCCCAGCGCCGGCGGACGATGGAGTTCAGACAGAGGCACGTCCACATGAGAGCGCCGATCAGACTCGCCCACCAGAGCGCCGGCGCGGCCCATTGCTTGATTATCTGCCAGTTGTAGCCCATGCCGCCCACGTAGAACCCGGCCAGCACATCGCGGTCCCGCACCGTGAGCCAGCTCGGCAGGTTCGGCCACAGCAACTCCCTCCATCCGTTCTCATCGGTGGCAAACCAGAAGGGATACGTGATCGTCCCCGCCAGCGCTCCCCCCAGGTCCCAGACCGAGCAGACGAGGCCCGTGCTGACCCCCAGCATCACGTAAACGGTCAGAATCTCCCCTGGGCGCAGCGCCAGCCTCGGCCGTCTTCGCTTCAGCAGTTCATTGCCGAGGGCCATGACGAAGAGGACGGCGACCGTGTTCATGAAGAGGGATTCATCGCCCGTGTAACCGCCCCAGAGCCATAGCCCCTTTACCAGGAACCAGACATTCGGGGGCGTGAGAACCAGGCCGATCAGAATCGCACGCAGGCTGACCCCCGGCCCGCCGCGGGCCGCCAGGGCCAGGCGTCTCGGTTCTCCAGGCCTCCCCTCTTGATCCGCTCGCCCTAGCTCGACCTCCGGCAACCCTCGCTCCTCATCCTCGCCGCCGAATCGCTGGCCCATCGCTTCGCGTCCTGCCATGGCGCACCAGCATTCAACCGCCCGAAACCGGCTTCGGCCGGGGGAAACAACCCGTAGGGTCCCAGAACTGATCCCGTCCGTCAATATAGCGCGGGCGGTCTGCCTGCCGAACATCGGGGGCATCCGGATGTCCCTGGTGGAGAACACTGGACTTCGGCAAGTTCTCGACCGACCAACTGATCGAATTACTGGCTGCCTGCGGCGGCGGTGCCTCTCGTCGGCTTGCAGCAGCGATTGTGTCGCGAGGGGCAGAGGCACTCCCCTGGCTCTGTCGGCTCGTGTCGGAGGAGCGATGGTGGCGGGAGGAGGAGGGGATGCTCGCCTTGCACGCCATGCGCATACGGGACTAACATTGTGACCAGTATCTCTGTATGGGGGCAGGCGAGATAGGATGCCCGCGGCTCGGACCAGAAGTCAACTGCCAGCCCCCAGCAGTGCTGACACCGGGGCTCAGACGAGTTCTGGGACCCTATGGGATGATGCGTTCCAGCGATTGCCCGCACTGCGCGGAATCAGTGGCCGCAGCCGATTCCAGGTCGTTGCACGGTACCCGGCCAAGCCCGCGGATTTGCTTGTCTATCGCATCGCGCCGGCCGAGTCATCGGCTCCGCCCGCCGACGACGGCAGTGCGCGATGAGCCGCTCTGGCGCGACGCCGTGACCGGGAGCAGCTCGCGCGCAGTCGACGATGCCCGGATGGAGTCTTCACCGAGGGCCAGGGCGGTCGTCCAGGACCGCAGCACCTCTTCACCTTGACAGGGACGTGGCTCCCCCTTATAGTCCCAGACGCGGTTTCGCCATGCCGCGTCTTCGGCTGGCTCCAGAACTCTCGACTCCTGTTCAAGAGGAGGCATCGACGATGATCACACCTACAGTTGGGTTCATAGTCTTCGGTGTCCACAAGGACGGGCTCAACGATCCGATGGGGACGCCTTTTGTCGACGATGCGATTATCGAGAAGTCAAAGAAGGCGCTCAGGGACGAGGGCGTCGAGCTGGTCGAGCACGACATCGTAGTCGCATCCAAAGAGGAAGCCAAAGTCGCACTCAAGAGGATGAAGCAGAACGATCGGGTGGACTGCGTGATTCTGTTCTCAGGGAGCTGGGTTTGGGCAGCTCACCTGATCGGAGCTATTCGAGACTTCGCGATGACCGGGAAAGGTGTGCTCATCTGGACTCATCCGGGCTCACAGGGCTGGCGACCGGTGGGCGGTCTGGTCATGCACGGCGCGTTGATGGAGGTCGGGATTCGGCACAAGTTCGTCTACGGCGCGGCTGATGATGCAGGAGAGATGGCGAGGATCGTGAGCTTCTGTCGAGCGGCGCACCTGAAGAGCTGGCTCAACCTGTCGACCATAGGCACGTTCGGCGGCCGCGGCATGGGTGTTACCTCCGGCGTGGCGGACCCGTCGCAGTGGATGAAGATGTTCGGAGTGGATATCGACTCCCGGGATACGACGGAACTCATCCGGACTGCTAAGCACGTCACGCAGGACAGGATCGCTGCCCTCCAGCCGCGGATCGAGCAGCTCTTCGGCGACATGCCGGAGGCGGACATCGTCAACGAGCGTTCCATCCGCCTATATCTCGCGGTCAAGGAGATCGTGGAGAAGGAGAAGTGGGACTTCTACACGATTCAGTCCTTCCCTGGCCTGGGCGACGACTACTCCGCTACCTGCTTCGCCCAGAGCATGATGCTGGAAGATGGCTACGGCACGTCCACCTTGGGTGACTTCAACACGGGTCTAACAGTGCTGCTTTTGACCAAGCTGAGCAGGGAGCCGGTCTACTACGGCGACCTCCAGCATATCGACAAGAAGAGCAACGAGATCAAGATCATCGGTGACGGAGCTTGCCCTCCGTCGCTTGCGGGGAAGCTTGGCCCCGCCGGATTCGCGGAGCACGGCATTCCGACTGAAGGAAAGGCGGGCGGGCTCTCGGTCAAACTGGTCTGCAAGGTGGGTGAGGGCGTGGTGGCTCGGCTGGGTCGGGTGGACGGGGAGTTCATCATGGTGATGACTCGCGGGACCATCTTCGAGCCGCCGGCAGATCAGCTAGAAGAGCGCCTGCGGGAGTGCGGGATTCCGTTCTGGCCGCACGGCTTCGTCACGGCACATTGCGATATAGATGCCCTGGTCGACAGCTGGCCCAACGAATACGCGTGCCTGGGATACGGAGAACATCTCTATCCGGCGCTGGTAGACTTCTGCGAGATGACCGGCATCAGGGCAATCCTGCCGTAGGCGGGGCATCCTGAGATGGGGATTGCGAGCAAGCACTCCAGAGGCGACGAGGTGCTGCGGCGCGTCCGCGATGTCGGGGAGGACTCTGGCTACAAATCAGAGTCGAAGCGTACCCCACACGACCTCGATCTGGACTGAGAGCGCCTACATCCCCTGTATGAGAGACCGAGCAGCTCGATGAACGAATACCGGCTAGTGACCCACGCGCAGGTCGAGGATTCTCCAGGTTTCGCCGAGGCCCTCTGTAGGCTCAACTCTCTGACGTTCGGCGAATACTACGGTGTGTTCTTTCCCACCCCCGATTTCATCAACTGGTACGTTACCCGACCAGGGCTGGAGCTGGGGCTGAGCCAGGCCGCGTTCCGCGGGGAGGAGTTGGTTTCCAGTCTGTTCGTCACGCTGGCCCGGATGCGGCTTGGGGGAGAGATGGTGCTGTGTGGATTCGTTGACACGGTGATGACCCACCCTTCGCACCGCCGACGCGGCCTCGCGAGCTCGCTGCTTCAAAGGGCGCTGGCCGCGATGAAGTCCGCCGGCGCCGAGGTCAGTCTCCTCTATGCGTCCTGCGAGGACCCCCCCGAGCCGCCCCAGATAATGTACCAGCGCCTTGGTTACTCTGTGTACGAGTTGGCTCTTCGGTTTGTGAAACAGCCACCGCACACGGCCGAGGCCGCCCCGGCAACGCTCATTCCACCCGACGATGGGGCGCGGATTTCGTTCGCATCCGCCTTGAGCCAACACGACGGCTGGATCGAGCTCGACGATTCGCTCTGGCGGTGGCGGCGGATCCAGCGCCCACCGCACTACCCCGCGATCCTATGCAGGACGCCCGGTGGGGCGCTTTGTGCGATGTGCTCGGGCGATCTGCTCGCAACGGGGCAACCACGCCGGGTTACCGTCGTCAGCGATCTCGTCCTGCCCGATGAGAGTCGGGAAGAAGGTGACCTCAAGGCAATCATCGCCACCGCGGTCTCGGATGCACCCATCACTGTCTTCTGCGCCAATTCGGACACCACGCTCAACCGGTGCCTCCGGAGTCTCGCGTTTGTGCCCGTTGCCACGGAGGCTGCCATGGTGCGCCCGCTCACCCAGGCCGCGGCAGACCTAGTGCGCACACAGCCGCGCGACTGGTACGCGGCCGTGGAATCGATCATTGGGGTCTAGCTTCCCCGAGAATATCTGGTGCTGCGTTCGGGTATCGGCGGCGCTTACCCGCGTTGAACACACGCCGAATGAGGCGCGTGGTCGGGCTGGACGCTGTGGTGGGTTCGAGAGAAGCGGACCAAGGCGCCACAAGGACTGTGAGCACAGAGGGAAAGGGGGGCGGCATGAGTCTGATGGGCGTTGACATCGGGTCGAGCAGATGTAAGGTGGTGGTCTTCACCTCAACCGGCGAGGTCATCGCCGAGGCCGTCGCGAACTACACACCGAATCTTCCGGGGCCATCGATGGCAGAGATAGATCCCGATGTACTCTGGCGCGCGGTTGCATTGGCCATGCGCACAGCGTCATCGGAGGTTGAACACGATCCGGTGAGAGCAGTGGGGCTCAGCTCGCACGGAGAGACCTTCGTGCCCACGAATGACCAGGGCGATGCGATCGCGCCCGCCATACTGAATGTGGACAGCCGGGCGAACGAAGAGGCCGCCTGGTGGGAGAGCTGCCTGGGCAGAGAATCCCTTTTTCATATCACCGGGCTGGTTGTGCATCCAATGTATCCGATGGCCAAGATTCAGTGGATGCGCACCCATGAGCCCGAGCTGTTTGCGTCGACCTCTCGCTTTGTCAGCATCAGCGACTATATCCTGCTCAGGCTGGGGCTGCCGCCCTTCATTGCCTACTCTCTGGCCTCACGCTTCATGGCATTCGACGTGCGCGAGCTTCGCTGGTCAGAGGGGATTCTGGGCATCGCTGGTCTGACAGGGGACCGGCTTCCGATTCCAGTGCCAGCAGGGACCACGGCGGGACGGCTGTCGCGGACGGTCGCCGCGGAGCTGGGGCTCAGTCCAGATGTTCCGGTGGTCGTCGGGGGGCACGACCAGCCCTGCGGAGCGCTGGGGATGGGCGCCATAGTCCCTGGGATGGTAACGAACTCTCTGGGTACATACGAGTGCTTGGTATGTGTCACCGATCAGCCGAGTCTCGATGAGGCATCCCTGGCTGCCAGCTTGAACTCGTATTGTCACGTCGTGCCGGGCCAGTACATTACGATCGCCTACTTCCCAGCAGGCATTATGGTGAAGTGGTTCTGCGACACCTTCTGCGGGGAAGACGCGTCAGAGGCCCGGGCAGAGGGCCTGGACCTGCACGAGTATCTCGAGAGGATGGCGCCGCAGGGGCCAACAGGCCTTTGCGTCGCGCCCCACCTTATCGGGTCGGGAAACCCCTACTTCGATCCACGGGCCACAGGGGTCGTCGTCGGCCTGAATCAAAGCACGAACCGGTACCACATCTACAAGGGGTGCTTGGAGGGCATCGCGTGTGAGCTGGCAAACGTTGTGAATGTGTTAGCTGACGTGGTTGGACCTTTTGACACGATTCGCTGCACCGGCGGAGGAGCGAAGTCCCGACTCGGCCTGCAGCTGCGGGCGGCAATAGCTGGCAGGCGGATGCAAACCTTGCGCCACGGTGAAGCTGCCTCGGTGCGGCCCTTCTGGCAGGGGTTTCGGTGGGGACATATGGAAGCCTGCAGGAGGCCGTGGAGCGGGTAGTGGAGGTGGAGGAGACGATTGAGCCCGAGCACGAGCTGGCTGAGGCATACGACAAACAGATCCGCCAATACCGGCTGCTCTATCCCGCACTCGCGCCGCTGCGGGAGCTGTGAATGAGTTGCAGGGTGAACGTCAGCAAAAGAGGAGGGGCGCAGGACATGATGGGGCCGAAAGACAGAGGGAAAGAGGAAGTCGGGTCCGCTACCGGGGCAAACCCTGAGGAACAGGTATTGCAGGAACTCAGCGTTGCGGAGGTAGTGCGGCGGGCCTACGAGGGACACCTGATCATCCCGGCATTCAACGCTGCCTATCTCCCCATGGTGAAGCCAATAGCTCAGGCTCTCAGGACTCATCGGTCCTTTGGTCTGATTGAGGTGGCGAGGCCGGACATCGAGCGGTTCGGGGCAGAGAGCTACAGAGCCGTTGCCGACGAGTGCCGCCGCCACGCGGAACCGGCCTACACTCGCCTGCATCAGGATCATGTTCCGGTCATTGATGAAGATCACCAGCCGGTGGACTGGCGGAGTCTGATCCAAGAGGCGTTGGAGCTCTGCTACGACTCGGTGATGATAGATGGCTCTCGGCTAGGGCTGGAGGAGAACATCGAGGCTACGAAGGCCGTCGTGGAGGTGGCACACCCGAGGGCAGCAGTCGAAGCGGAGCTGGGAGCTGTTCTCGGGCATGAGTCCGGCCCCCTCCCGCCCTACGAGGAGCTGTTCCGATCGGGTCGAGGTTTCACGGCTGTCGAGGAGGCAGCGCGATTCGTCCGCGAGACGGAAGTGGACTGGCTTTCGGTGGCGATCGGGAACGTCCACGGTGCGATCAGCGGCGCGGCGAAGGATCAGAGGAAAGTCGAGGCGCGGTTGAACATAGAGCACCTTCGCACGATCTCAGACGAAGTGGCCATACCCCTGGTCCTGCATGGTGGCACGGGGATAGAGCTGAGCTGCGTGCTGGAGGCGATTGACAACGGAGTTGCCAAGATCAATGTCGGAAGCGCCCTCCGTCAAAGGTATGAGCAAGCGCTGCGCGAGAGCGAGGACATCGAAGTCGCACAGCAGGCAGTAGCGGAGGTGGTCAGTCAGCATCTCGAGCATTACCGCATTGTCGGCAGCGCGATCAGACTGGCCGCCTCGAGTGGGTCCGTCGAGAGTTGTTAATCGGCGTGCCGGCATGACCCAGCCAGAGGCGAAATCGGCGTAGAGACTTGACCCAGTGGAAACGGAAGTTGGAGGATCAAGACGAGGAATCCAGAGGCCACGTTGAACTGATTTCACCAATCCAGGGTGGGTCAGTTTTGGACGCCGATGGTGGGTCAGTTCTCGATGCCGATTGACAGCCGGTAAGGCCGGTCTCATCGCCGCGTAACAAGCACACAATGTCCGACAATGTCCGTTTTCCAGAAGAACCGACCCACACAACAACCACCGACGGCAGGACGAGATGAGTCGCTCCTACGATGAGTCTGCCCGAACCCATCCCAACCGCCGCCATTCCGGCGGTTGATCTGCTGAGCGAAGCTCAGGGGGTCAGCTTTCTCTGCTCAGAACACCCCAATTCTAGCATCTACGGGGCGGACTGTCAGCAGCAGAACGAGGCGCGAGAACACCGCGCGGGAGCCACCATCCTCTTGTGCCTCGTTTCGGTTTACTACCCGCAACGACTCGACTTCCGTCTTCGGCTCCTCGGGAAGCTTACGCGCGATGTCCAATGTTCTCCGATCAGTTGGTCTTTCACCCCGAAGTGGGCACTGCGACGAGCGCTGTGGTAGCAGAAAAGTAGCTGTTTGGTAGCGGTTTTTCGGCCTTGTGCGGTCAACCAGGCGCGAGGGCTGACTTCATCCCTCGTCGCCTGATTCGCTGAGACGGCACCAGAATGGCTCTGGAGGCGATTTCCACCAGATGGCGACCAGAGTATGCAAACGCCCGTTCGATAGCGGTTTGATAGCGGATCGGTAGCGGCCGGCGGGGGGAGAAGTGGCGATTGGGTAGCGGAGGGGTAGCGGCCAATAGGCATAGGAGTAGTCAGGAAGGCAGCGCGGCTGAAGCGGAGAGGGGTCTCGGCGGGGATTCGGCGACTGCGCCCTGCCAGGGAACCGGGCCGTCGGCACCGAATTCCAACCACAAATGTGGCAAGCCGAGTCTCATGCAAGCGGTCTAGCGCAACTCCTGGCCTGGGGCGGACTCGGAGTCTTGGTCTACGCGTACTGCGGGTATCCCGCTCTGCTGTTTCTCGTTGCTCGGCTGCGTCGCTTCCAAGTCTCCGCCACCGGTTTAGACCTACCGACCGTCACCATGGTGGTTGCCGCCTGGAACGAGGAAGCGGTCATTGCGGAGAAGATCGAGAACACCCTCACGCAGGACTACCGCTCGGAGCGCCTCAGTCTGATCGTTGTCTCGGACGGCAGCACAGATGGTACGGATCCGATCGTGGAGCGATACGCGGCGGAGACACCACGGGTGCGGCTTCTTCACACCGCTGGACGGGAGGGCAAGTCGGTTGCCCTCAATATCGGGGTTGCCGCGGCTTCCGGTGACATCCTCGTCATGACCGACGCGAATGCCATCTTCGCGCCCGACGCGGTGAGACGCCTCGTCCACCCGCTGGCGGACCCAGCGGTCGGCGCGGTCAGTGGCCAGCTCTCCTATCGAAGGGGAGAGGGCACCGAGGCCACGGAAGGCGCATACTGGCGCTACGAGCAAGTCGTCAAGCGACTCGAGAGCAGCATCGGCTCTCTGCTGGGAGCAAACGGCTCCATATATGCCCTTCGCCGCAGTCTCTACCGGCCCGTGTTTCCGCGAGATGTGAACGATTTCCGCATCCCATATGAGGTGTTGCTTCAGGGCAAGGGCGTGATCCTCGAGCCTAGTGCGGTCTCGCTCGAAACCGCCGCCCTCGATCTCTGGGGCGAATACGCCCGCAAGACCCGGATCATGTCACGGGCCATACCGACGATGTTAGGGCTTATTCCCAGGACGCTTGCAAGCGGACACTTGCTGATACTCTGGCAACTCATCTCTCACAAGCTGCTGCGCGAAGTCCAGGGTGTCTTCTTCCTCGCGATGCTCGTGGGAGCGGCATGGGGAGCCGTCAGCCGGGACGTGGCCCTCCTCGCCTTTCTAGGCGCTCAGCTTTCGCTCTATGGCCTTGGCATATTGGGGTGGGTTCTGCCGCACGCACGTCTTCGCCCCCTCCGGCTTGCGGCTCACTTCGATATGATCGCGCTCGCCTCCATGGCAGCGCTTGGGCGATGGATCGGGGGGCGGGTCCGGCCAACCTGGGAACCAGCGCGGATGCCCGGGCGGGGCACCTGAGATGACCGTTCTACACATCGTCCAGTACTCGCTTCCAGAGATATTAAGCGGCTACACACTCCGTACTCAGGCGATCGTTCGGTAACAGAAGACGCTTCTGCTCAATCCGGCGGTCCTGACATCGCCGCGCCACCCCTGTCCTCCTCTATAAGACGGGTGTCAAGTCCACCTGCTGGTTTCCCCTGTTTTGGACCGCCTGACCCTCGCTACGGACCTGCCCGACGCACGAGTGGTCTTTGACCGACACACCTCTATTGGTGCTGACATCGCACATGTTATCGTCGGACGGCGGGGGCCTCTCAATCCCTAAGAGGGTCTGACTTCGGCCAGGAGGACAGAGGAGAGTGCCCCCGGTTCACGCCTTGACGGCACAGCGCGGCAGCGGCGCCTGGTACTCCTCCTGCCCAGTGAGTAGATGGTGCACCAGGTCCAGTAGTCTTCGAGCGCAGGCCACCTTCGCGGGGTTGCGGCCATGGCGAAGAGCCACGGAAAGGAAGGTTCGTTTCAGCTTCGGGTCAGCGCCTCGCATCGCGGCGATGCGTTGCGCTCCCAGCACGGCGGCATAACGCAGCCAGCGGTTCCCCTGCTTGGTGAGAGGACCGCGTGTATCCCTGCCCGCACTCTGCACTACTCTCGGAGTCAAGCCCGAGTAACTCCGCAGCTGGGCCGACGAAGGGAAACGCTTGACCTCGCCGATCTCCGCCACCATCGTCAAGCCTAGAAAGGGGCCGATTCCGGGGATGGTCATCAGGCGTTTCGCCTGCGGGTCTTCCTTGGCTTCCTTTTCCACGAGCCTCTCAAATCCGTCAGCCTTCTCCTGGATCAAGGGCAACAGCTCCAGCAACGTCTCCAGCATCCGCCCCGCATAGCCTTTCAGCTCAACCTTCGCCAACCACTGCCCAGCCTTCACCCCGAGCAGGTCATGGTACGGGCACTCATACCCATGCCTGGCCAGCAAGGAGCGGATCAGGTGGCGCACTCTCGCCGCCATCCGCGTCAAGTTCGTCTTGCCCCGTGTCAGCTCTCGCAGGTTCAGGGTCTGGGCATCCGGCCGCCACAACGGCTCCAGTACCCCCTTTGCTGCCCAATAGGCCAGGGCAATTGCATCCCGTCGATCCGTCTTGGCCGTTCGCTGTTGCAGCTTCCGTACCGACATCGGATCTACCACCCACACCTGATCAGCCATCGGCTCCAGCATCGCCGCCGTGTAATGGCAGCTGCGTCCGGCTTCCAACACTATCGTCTTGGGCCCCGCCATCCCACCGAGCCTCGCAGCCATCTCATCCCGATCGTTGCGGACCTCGCCCAGATCTTGCAGCTCGCCCGTGGCAGGATCAAACATGCCCATCCTCGAAAAGCCCTTGTGCACATCCAGCCCTACCCAGATCATCTCGGTCTCCTGCTTACTGAGGTGTTTGTGCTTCGAGCACCTTTCAACACCAACAGGAGGAGACCGTCTTATAGAGGAGGACAGAAGGCGAGCTGATGCCCCAGGTTCCCAAGGGCCAGCACGCTGGTCCGCTTGGTCAGACTCATAGGGCCTCCTCCCCCGCTTCCGGGGGCCGCGGCCGTCCCCGCTCCTCAGCCGCGCCGACAGCCGCCGCTCCCAACCCGAAGAAGACCCACATCGGGCTCTGAAACACCAGGCTGCTGCTGCTCAAGCACCCGATGGTGAGCCCGGCAAAGGCGGCAAAGAGGCCGAGGCAGAGGGCGGCCAGCCCAGCGTCCGCCGAGCGAAGCTGGCAATAGCCCGTCAGCAGGCCCCTCAGCAGCCGAAGATAGAACATCAGATAGAGCGCAAACCCGGCGACCCCGAGTCCCACCAGTATCTCCAGCCACCAGTTGTGCAGGTTCACGAGCCGAGTGCCGGCGTAAGCGCGCTGGGCGTGGAGGGCGGCCATCCGCGGCTCCACGTTGCCCGCACCAACGCCCAGCCCATGGCTGCGCTCCAGGAGCGCCAGCGATTCCCGGGCCAGCCTGGCCCGTGGGTCGTCCTGTGCCGCCTTCGCGGTCAGACCCTGGGAGACGCGCCCCAGGGACCTAACAAAGAACTCCTTCTGTCTCCCGGGCAAGGCGAAAAAGAGCACCGGCATGGCCGCGAGCAAGATGGCCCACTGCCGCCAGCGACGGCGCGCCGAGAAGGCGAAGATCACCAGGCCGGCCAGCACCGCGGCAATCGTGTTCGCGCGCGAGAACATTGTGATGAGCAGGAATCCGCAGAGGCCGCACAGCCCCAACGCGGCCGCCCGCACCGACAGCTTGGGCCATTCAAGGTAGGCCTGAAGCACAAGGGGGAGCCACAGCGCCAGATAGGTGGCGAAGTCATTCGGGTTGTGGAAGAGCCCGGTGAACAAATAGTAGTGCTGCCATGCCACCAGCGGGTCGCGCATATGGGAGGCGGGAAAGCGGTACAACGTCGCGCGCTCAAAGAGCGCACAGGCGATGGCGACAACCAGGCCGATGGCGGCGACTGACAGGAGGATTGCCAGGCGGTCTCGCCGCCGGCCGTACACGCGAAGGCCAAGGATGAGAACGGTTCCCTGGAACAGGAATCCGACGTAGCGAATGCCGGCGCCGAGATCCTGTGCCCACACGAGGGACAACAGGCCCCAGGCGGTTATCCCCACCCACGGCGCGCCAACATCCCGTAGCGAGAGCGAAGGCCTTGGGCA
>Ga0307379_10004876_pt1 | contig 18928 bp, 13 predicted proteins | sample UN2MG_FD_202237 | JGI IMG/M metagenome (GOLD analysis project Ga0307379, IMG submission 202237) | Soil microbial communities from Risofladan, Vaasa, Finland - UN-2 | ecosystem: Environmental > Terrestrial > Soil > Coastal area > Acid sulfate soil | place: Finland: Risofladan, Vaasa | collected... | reverse complement strand
CCCAGCTAATATCCGCTTTACCAGCTGAAAAATAATCCGATAGTATTAATTTTACTTTTATATTATTTGCTTCTGTTTTTCCATTATTAATAATGTTTAACTTTGCCATAATAGTTTCTCCAGGATAGGTATCCCCGCCATTTAAATCTATAAGTTCTAAAGTGGAATCAGAAAATGATGGATGCAATTTTACTTTATTACCCCCAGAGCTTTGCGAAAGATCATTTCTTGGGGGACAGCCAACTGTAAGAGTTGTTATTACTATAGCAGAGGTAATCAATGCTATTAGTTTATAATTCTTTTTTTTAATGTGAAATTCTCTTTCCTGTTTATATTTATATATTAAATCTAAACACCGGAATTTAATTAAACTTATATTATATATTAGCTTAATAAAAATTTTAAATATTTAATGGAATAATAGCAAGCTACTTCATGAATTAAGAAGCCTAAATTATTTTTTAAGCAGATTGTATTTGCTAAAAAAAATATTTTAGATATCATAATATCATATTTATATTTAATATTAATAAATTAAGTTTTTAAAAGATTTAAATATTTAGAGAAGATATTATGACTAAAAAGTGGCGCTGGGATAAAAAAATAATAAAAATAGCAGTTATTTCTTTTTTCTCCATTTTAATAATAACAGGAGGTGTATTTGGAGCATTAAAACTGATTGAATATTACAGGATATTGGAAGAAGAAGCTAAATATACTGTTTCAAATTTTGAAGATAAAAATTTCAATTACTTAAAATCTTCAGGTAAAGAGAAAGTAAACCCGGGGGATATAATAAGTTATGAGATATTTTATAGAAATACCGGGCAGATAAAAGTTGAAGATACAGAAGTAACTGCAAGTATGCCGGAGCACTGCGCACTTATTGAAGATAGTCTTAAGAATTATGATTATGAGACTGATGAGAGCAGTATTACTTTTAAAATTGGAGATCTGGATATTTCAGAAAGTGGAAGTATTATATTAAATTTTAAGGTTGATTCTCCCCTGGATAATGGCCTGGAAATTAAACCGCTACAGGTAAAAATAGAATATTTTAAAGAGAATAGTATGATAAACAAAAGTGGAGATTTTAAAAATTTTCTATCCTCAGATCATTCTTTCATTGTGGAAGCAAGTCCCGATTTTAGCAATTCTTATATAAAGCTGGCGAACGAGGAGGATTTTAAAAATATCAATGGAGCTCTGGAAGTTTTTTCCGATGATATATTAAGTTATAAAGTTTTCATCTCCAACGATGGTAATATGGATGCAGAAGATATTGTTCTAACCATTGAAGGCATTGAGGATTTGACAGTATTGGAAAGCCAGAAAGAGTTTGAATTTGATGATGATAATTTGATAGTCAGGATACCTGTACTGGAAACTGGAAAATCTGTGTCTTATTACTTTAAAGCTGGTATTAAAACCGATATTGAAAATAATTCAAAGATAGCCCCGGTAATGAAAATTTATTACAACGACGAAGAAATAATAAAGTATGCTGGGGAAGTTACGGTCAGATTATTACCAGTTTTTAAGAATTCTACTTTACGTCTGATTGACCAGAATGGGGGAGAGACTTATTCAGGAGAACTTATAAATGCACAGATTACAATAACCAATACCGGTGATATTACAGCGAATAATATAGAGGTAAATTTAATACCATCTAGTTTGTTCAGCTTATATGAAGGACCACCTTCCTGGAAGTTGGGTAACCTGAATGTTGGAGAATCTGTAAACTTTAGCGCTATATTGAAAGTCAAAGATGGTATTTCTCAGAATATTAAGGGGGCCTGCCAGGTAGAGGTCAGTTCAGATGAGTTAGGAACTCAGGTAGTTTCGAGCTCCAGCCTTTTAATTACGGGCACAATGCCTTTTACCAGAAATTATATTCCCATTGTTTCTCTACATGGTATTGAACCATCACCCCAGGGCAGATACGAGATTAGCACCGGTGCTTTTGAACTTATGTTAAGCACATTAAAGAATCTCGGATATCAGACCATAACTTTTATGGACCTTTTGAATTACCTGGATTATGGAAAAACCCTTCCTGAAAAATCTGTAATCATAACATCAGATGATGGATATCAGAGTATGTATACATATGCATTTCCCTTGCTTAAAAAGTATGATTATAAAATGACAGTGTTTTTAGACACTGGATATATGGGGAATTCAGATACCAACAGGAGAATGAATGACTTTGATTCGTCAATTGCCAATATACCCACCAGACCTATGATGATCTGGTCTGAGGTTCAAGCTATGAGCAGGTACGGTTGTGAATTTCTCTCTCATGGCTGGTCCCATGTAAATTTTGGAGATATATCTCTTGAGAATGTAAAAAGAGAACTTTCTCAGTCTAAATCAGATATAGAGATACAACTGGGGAAATCTTGTTTGTTTATTGCCTGGCCGCATGATTCTTTTAATTCCCGGGCAATAGCCAGTCTTCCTGCTCTCGGATTCAGAGGGGCTGTCAGGCATGGAGGAGGTATCGAAGATGTAAGGAGTATAAATATATATCAAATTAAAAGGATACCCATCTATGCGGAAACCCCGCCGGGATCTTATGGCGAGTTAATGGAGCTGGAGTAAGTTATTTATTAATTTGTTGAAACAGTATTTTTTATATTTAAGGTCTGGGCTGAATGAGATATAATTATTTATATATTTTAAAATATAAGGAGCGGTTTTGAGAATCTTTTTAATCATATTTTCATTTATTAATACTATTTTTTATATTTTGATATATTCTTATTTTGATAATATTTTAGAACTCTTTGGTGGAATTGATTTATCCTCAACGGCAGTAAATTATATTAAATTACTGGCACTTCTAATTGTAGGATTTTGTATTGGCTTAAATGTAATGCTTATTCTGCGGCTGAAGATAAAGAGAAACCTTTTTAGTTTCAGGAATCTAATAATTATTGGAATTATTCCGTTTATCTGTCTTATACTGTCTGAGGGTACAATAACCAGTTTTATTATAACTAAATTTTTTAACTCCAGTGAAAAATTAAGTGAACTGGTATTCTATCTTTTCTCAAGGCAAACAATCTGGTCTTTGTGGCTGGGTTTTGCTATAGGTTCATCAATCCGGTTTAGTTTTTTCGGAAGAAAATATAAACATCTGGTAGTTGAGAAGCCAGGACAGGTGAATTCTGAATCAACTAAGGTGTCTGATACATAAAAACAGGGTCCCAATCATTTCCGGGTATATTTGTTAAGGGAATTTGGTTTGAGCCATCAATATTCATAATAAAAATCTCATCCTGTCCATTAACACTTGCCTGAAAAGTTATATAAACACTATCAGGAGAGATACTGGGATGGCCGCAATATTCTAGAGAGTCGGTAAGTTTTCTTAAATTTTCTCCGTTGCTATCCATAGTGTAGATAAAGAAATTTTTACCCTCATAACCCCTAAAAGCAATTATCTTTCCATCCGCAGAAATAGTCGGAATTCTTTTTCTCATATTTATACTGGAGATTCTTTTTATATTTTTCCCATCATAATCCATTATGTATAGGTCCTCGTTTCCCACAGTTCCAGATTCATAAATAACCTTATATTGAAATGGGTGACCAAAAGGATGCCAGTCATAAGCACTTGGATTGAACGTTAGCCTTTTCATACTGCTTCCGTCGCTATTTATCCTGTATATTTCCCAGTCCCCGTCCTGAAATACTTCAAAAAAAATAAATCTTCCGTCAAAAGACCAGGATGGATAACCGCTTCTCCACGGATTCCGGGTAAGCTGTATCTTTTCCGTTCCGTCCCAGTTCATAACTATTAGCTGCCAGGTACCATTAATATCTGAGGTATAAGCAATCTTTTTGCCGTCAGGAGAAACGGCAGGATATGCATCCTTTCCAGGGTAGTCTGTTAACTGGGTGAGTTCAGAACCATCCAGATTCATACTGAATATATCTTCATTTCCGTTTTTGCTGGAAACAAATACTATTTTTTTAGTAGAATATTCTACATCCAGGTTGCGGGGCTTACCTTCCAGGATTTCATTTTTGTTTATAGCCCATCCGCTTATCTCAATAGATTGGTTATTTAAATTTGCATCTACTGAAATTATGGCATTGGATTCTTTTTCCTCACCTTCCATTTTAATATCTCTCATGGCTAGATAATAAGTTCCGGAAGTGGAAAAAGAATAAACATATAAAGTATTCTCACTGCCGGCTTCAAGTTTGCTTGCATCAAAATTAATAGAATAACCTGAATTAGTGTAGCTTGCTCTTCCAAATGCAGTAGCTACATCCTGTCTTTCAGTTCCATAATTTGCCTCACCTGGAAATTCCCCAAAACCTTTAGGTCCATTTAAATATATTTCAATTCTGTCAATCCCAGTAGTATTTGCAGAACTAAAATCTGCCGACCAGCCGGATATTCGCATATTGGGTTTATCAGCTTCTGTTATTACTTTATCAGGTGAGGGGTCGTCTATATGTAATTTGATATTTTCATCAAAATCTGTCTCTCCGGGGATTATAATTTTTTCCCTGGTGTATTCCCATCCATATTTAGGAATAAAAGTATATATATAAAGATAATGAATTGAACCAGGCTCAAATGTATATTCTTCATTATCCCAGACCAGAATATACCCCGAGTCTGCACCCTTATCGCCGTAAATCATAAAGGCTTCTTTGGAGGTCATACCGTATGTCGCTTCCCCAAGGGGAATACCATTATTCTTATCACCATCAAGATATATCTCTATTACCGAAATCTTTTCAGGGTCTATTTCATTTTCATTCTTTTCATCATCTTTTTCAAAACCTGATTCCGGTGGTTCTAATGATTCCAGTTCCTCTTCACCAGTCGTAGCCTTCTGTTCTGATTCGGAGGCAGAAAATATTTTAACTCCAGCATAATCCAGAATTATAAATCCAAAGAGACTTACTGCTGCTATAAATAAAATTATAATAATTATAGTTACTGTTTTCATTTTTAATCAATTTTTAAATATTTTAAATTTATACTCATATATTCTGAATTGATAGAGTAATTATATAATTATAAACTGGAGTGAACGCACTCCCTTGGACATATTGTATACTAAAAATAGTTAAGATAGAATAACTAATGAGACTGACAAAGAGAAGAGATTAAGGAGTTCTCATCAAATGAGATTAAGAAGAACATTTCATAAAAAATTTAAGTTGTTTTTATTATGGTAGTATAAATTTTTTATTAGTACAATTATAATTACAAAAACTAGTTCAAAAATTAAAATTTATCCGGGAAAATAGTATTATTTTACAATTTTAATTATATAGATAAAAACAGTAAAATAAAAAGGTATTATATTTATAAGAAGTTTTATTTGATATGAGTAAAATATTTATACTGGGCATGAGCCCGCTGCCGTTTGAGAATGACAGGAAAGTATATGGGACTGGTATCAGGACCTGGCAGTTTATACTGCCGCTGCTGGAAAAAGGTCATAAAATATGTGTCTGTAATTACGCTATCCCATCAGCATATCCGGATGATTTTAAATCGGATTATAAAAGAGATTTTATTTATACCGGGGGCTTAAAAGATAAACAAAAATCTGCTAATTTTATTTTTATGGAAAATACAGAAGGGGAAGCTGGTGAAAGCCGCACTGGCGGTGAAGAAAGAAGCTGCAGGTACGGTTTCGAGTACAATGTACTGAAAAAGGATGATTTTGAAAACGTGGAATTAATATCTGAAATTTTTACAAGGTTTAAACCTGACTGTATAGTTGGTTGCACCTTTTATCCTTCTAATATAGCCTCAAGGCTGCTTTATTATCTAAAAAGTAAAAATAAGGACAATACTTATGATATGGAAACAGGTGACCCGGAGGGAAGAGGTGAGGTTAATTCCAAAAATTGGAACAGAGATAATAACAATACTGATTCTGTTCAAAATATCAACGGCGTTCCATTCTGGGCAGATTTGTTTGGCCATGTGATGGCTGAAGCACAGGCACGAGCTTATATTGACGGGAATGACGAATGTCTTTTTCATTACTGGAACAGTGAATATAATATCATCTCTAATGCCGATGTTTTTTCATGCGTATCTTCAAGGCAGCAGTATGCTCTGATAGGAGAACTTGGGACCACAGGGAGGCTTAATAAATACACATCGGGTTATGATTTTACCAATATCATTCCCTGCGGTCTTCCCATGGAAGAATATAGTCATACTAAAAAAGTTTTTAGAGGAAGGGACAGCATAAAAAAGGATGACTTTGTAGTGCTCTGGACCGGAGGGTATAATACCTGGACTGATGTTGATACTTTATTTAAAGGTCTAAAACTGGCAATGGAAAAGAATCCAAAAATCAAATTTGTATCTACCGGGGGAGAGATACCGGAGCAGGATATGAAGACTTACCCCCGCTTTCTGTCTATGATAAACGGCAGCTTCTATAGAGAGAGGTTCGTAATGAAAGGGTGGGTACCCGGGGAAGATGTGCCCAATTACTACTTTGAGGCGGATTTAGGTATAAATATTGATAAAGATATTTATGAAGTTAGACTGGGTAGTAAAAATCGTATCCTGGACTGGTTCAGAGCAGGACTCTGCGTTCTGTCATCAAATGTTTGCGAACTGACTGATATAATGGAGAAAGAAAAGATTGGATACACTTTTAAGCCCTATGACTATAAAGATTTAAGCAAAAAACTGATTTACCTGGCTGATAATCAGGATGAGGTTAAAAAAACTGCAATTGCCGGTAAAAAATATGCACTATTGAATTTTAATTTTGATAAGACTACTGAAAAATTACAAAAGTGGGCAGGTGATCCTGCTTTTTCTCCTGACAGGGGAAAGGAAAGGAAATTATTTTTCAGCAGGGAAGAAGCTCTTGAGAACTTGAATCAGATAACCCTGCGTCAGAAGAAAATGATAGAGGAGAGGGAAAAGCGGATATCAGAGCTCGAAGGCATTATTAAAAAGGGTTTTGTTTATAGAATCTATAGTTATTTTAAAATTATTAAGAGAAAAATATCAGGTTAATCAGTAGAAGTCTGCCATGGTTTTCTCCTGGTAGTATTTAGATTATCACCATAAATAATATGGGTACTAAAAGCTTAATAGTAATTGTAACTTATAACAGTCAGGACTTTATTGAAAATTGCCTCCGTTCAATAACAGGACAGAATTATAAGGACTGGTTTCTGGTTGTTATTGATAATGGTTCCAGCGACAGCTCAGTGGCAAAGATTAGAGAATTCAGGAATATGTCTTCAGAGATAACCAGCAGTAATTTCAAGCTTATTACCCTGAAGAAGAATATAGGATTTTCAAGGGCAGTAAATTATGCAGTATTTAATTTTATATCCGGGAAGAAAAAAAGCCTGGAAGAGGATCTGGGGTTTCTGATTCTATTGAACCCGGATATATATTTAAACTGGGATGCACTGCAAAAATTAATTTCAACTTTTAGGGTCATAGAAGACCGGAGCTTGCCGCCGGTAAGAATAGGAGCTGCAGGCGGACTTATACTTGATTATAAAAAAGATACCATACAGCATCTGGGGGGTAGAGTTAGTCCTAATTTTATTACATCACATATAGGCTATGGAAAGAGATATGAAGATTTGAAGGGTGGGTACAGAAATAAAGGAGAAGTCCAAAATATAGGACAAAAGAATGTACAAAAAATTATACAAGAAATTAAACAGGGTATTGGAGGTAAAACTTACAAACCAAGCCTGGAGAATGCTCAAAATATAATGGAAAGCATAAAAGATGTAGACTATGTCACCGGTGCTTTTTTTGCGACTGAGTACAAATTATTTAAGAGTATAGGTGGTTTTGATTCAGGATATAGGCCTGCATATTTTGAAGAGCTTGATTATTGTTTGAAGATTAGAAGAAGTGGATGGCGGGTAGTTGTAACTCCTAAATCTATTGCCAGGCATTTTGAAGGTGCATCAGTAGAGAAGTTCAGTAGGAATTTTTACAGGTATTATCATAAAAATAGGGTCAGATGTGCAATAATTAATCTGGGATTTTTAAAATTCCTTAAAAAATTCTTTCCATCTGAGCTGAACTGGCTCAGGGATAAAGTCACAAGTGACCAGATTTTTTCTATTTTTTATGCTTATTTTATAAATTTTGTATTTCTACCTTATAATTTGATAATTAAATTAAAAAATCATTTAATCTTAAATAAATTAGAGTTAAAATGATTGCATCTTAAAATTAAATTGAACTATCTGAGAATCTGGGGAATTACATAAAGATTTTCAAAATAAATTTTTAAATATGGGAGATATGATGGCTGTAGAATCAAGTAAAAAAATTCAATCAAAGATCTGTATAATAAGTTATGATGTTATTGGTAAAAATATGGCCGGGCCCGGCATAAGATTCTATGAATTTGCCAAAATTTTGTCTAATTATCTGGATGTTACTTTACTTACTCCTAATAAAATAGACATTGATACTGAAGGCTTTAAAACAAGACAGTATAAAATAGATAATTATAAAAGTCTACAGAGGTATATTGAGAATTCAGATATTATATTAATCCAGGGCCACATCCTTTACTATTTTCCTTTCTTAAAGAATTTCAAGGGTAAAATAATTGTAGATCTTTATAATCCTTTCAATTTAGAAAGCCTGGAAATGTTTAAAGATAGCAATATGGAAGAAAGGATCAGGATTGATAAAAATAATTTAAATATACTGAAATTTCAACTCACAATTGGTGATTTCTTTATCTGTGCAAGCGAAAAACAAAGGGATTACTGGATAGGAATGTTAAATGCTGTGGGTAGAATAAATCCTTATAATTATGATTCTGACAGCACATTAAGGAATCTGATAGATATTGTACCTTCTGGTATACCTTCCGAACCTCCTTTACGCTCAAACTTATCTATAATGGATGTAATTCCTAATATTAAAGAAGAAGACATTATAATTTTATGGGGAGGAGGAATCTGGAACTGGCTGGATCCTATTACTGCCATTAAGGCGTTGTGGGAAATTACAAGAAGCAGGAAGGATATAAAATTAGTATTTATGGGAATCAAACATCCGGATCCAAAGCTTCCTGAAATGAAAAAATGCATAGAGGCAATAAAGTTAAGCAGAGAGCTTGATTTGTATGAGAAGGATGTATTTTTTTATGAATGGACTCCATACAAATTAAGGCAGACTTTCCTTACGAGTTCAGATGTCGGACTGTCAATTCATCACGAGAGGATTGAAACTGAATTCTCTTATAGAACGAGGGTTATGGATTATATATGGGCAAGGCTTCCGGTAATAACTACCGAAGGGGATTCTATAGCTAAAATGGTAAAAGTTGAAAATATAGGTGAAGTGGTAAAATATGAGAATACCCACCAGCTGGCAAGAGTTATGGAAAGCATAGTTACCAATAAGAGCTTAAAAGAAATTTACAGGAAGAACTTAAATAAAATTGCTCCGGGATTTTATTGGGAGAATGTAACCAGGCCACTGGTTAAATATTGTGTTAATTCGTATTATGCAGTTGATAAAAGAAAAATTATTGAGCTTATAGATTTACAAAATAGCAAAATTTCGAAAATTATAAAAAATAATTTTGAAGGTTGTTCCAATGTTTTAAAAATAACCTCGAACAAATATAGAGATGAGAAGATTATAAACGAAAGAGATGTAGGGAAAATATTCTGCCTGGAAGTAGATGATGATTTTGTAATTCTGGAGGATGAGGACAGCAAATTAGATGAGATTGGAATTTTAAAATCTAAAATAACCCAGAGAACCAAATTCGATGGTATTATTGTAAATAATGCTTTTTCTAAAATTACCCCAAAATTTTTCTATGATCTCACCAATGTACTTTCATCGAAGTTAAAAAGAGATGGATTACTATTTTTTTCAATTCCTGAAAAAAGAGGACTTTATAAGCTTTTTGGTGAGGGTAAGAAAGATAACAGGTCCGGTGCAAGGATCGATGATTTTACTATTGAATTCATATTGAAGAATGCTGGCTTTGAGATTATAGATAAGGGAATCTGGGATAAAATTGAGTACACGGCAATAAGCAGTGGTGAAAATGGAATGGATGAGATATATGGTAAGAATGAATTATTTGAGCTTTTTGAGATAAAATTAAATAAAGAAGAATTTAAGGATTTGAAACTTTTAAGCCGTTTGGATATTTTAGATTCTGAAGATCTTACTGAAGATAAAACTGTTAAGGGAAAACTGAGAAGATATATGTATCTTCTTACCAGTATGTATTTTGAGAATTTAAGAAAGAGTTATAATGAATCTGTAAAAGCTATTAATAATAATATTCAGGTTCAAATTAATAGGGAAATAAATGAATTAAACCGTAAGAACCGGGAGAGGTTACTTCTGATATATTTTGATATATTCCGGACCCTCCACAGGGAAATTAAAAGTCTGGGTTATGATATTAGCAGTTTGAGAGAAGTTCTAGGTGATTTTAAGCCTAAAAGCATATCAGGACTAGAGATAGATACAGACCAGAAACTTGAGGTATTGTTGAGGGATTTTGAAAACATTGACAGGATAATGGGTCTTACTGTGTCTAATAAGTATTATTTAGCAAAAATGACATAGATTTTAACTATTTTGTCTGTTATAAAAATACAGTAAAACTATGATTAAGGAGAGAAATAAATTGAGTTTGGGAAGTTCTATCTTACTTATTTTGTTCAGTATTTCTATAGCTGTTGCCGGACAGATATTATTAAAAATAGGTATAAACCGTATTGGAATGGTTAATTTCAGCAATTTGGATGCTCTAAAGCAGTTATTTTTTGGGGTAATAAAAAGCCCTCTGGTAATATCCGGTTTATTTTTATATGTTATTTCAGCTGCAATATGGCTGGTAGTGTTATCCGCAGTAGACCTCAGTTTTGCTTACCCATTTATTGGTTTTACATATGTAATGGTACTTGTCCTTTCAAAATTTATATTAAAAGAGGATGTGAACCCCATCCGCTGGGCAGGCGCGCTTATAATAACTATAGGCGTGATTGTAATTTCCAGAGGATGATATTTCAAACCGAAAGTAAGGTGAGATTTTTAATTGACGCAAGATGATGATCCTTTGATATCAATTATCACTGTAAATTTTAACGGTAAGAAATTTTTAGGCAATCTTTTTAATTCCATACTTGATCTTAATTATTCACGTGAAAAAATCCAGATAATAATGGTAGATAATAATTCTACGGATGGTTCTGTAAAATTTGTGAAAAAAGAATTTCCGCAGGTAGAGATAATTGCTCTTAAGGAAAATAAGGGCTATGCTGGAGGTAATAATGAAGGATTTAGCCGTTCAAAGGGGAAATATATAGCTCTTATAAATAACGATTGTGTAGTTGAAAAAGACTGGCTGTCTGAGATGCTGTCTATATTCAGGCAATCTACTGATAATTCTAAAATAGGAGTGGTGGGCCCTAAAGTAGTTTTTTATTATCATTATCTACCTCTTCAGCTGATTACAAATAGCAAGAATCAAAAAGAGATGGGTGATAGTAGAAAATCCAGGAGACTGGGTGTTCAAATATATGATGTAAAAGCTGGTAATGCTGAAAATAATATTAGTTACCGAAGCACTTTAAATGAAAGTGTTAAGTATCTGGATGGATTTTATCCTGCAGAATCAGATGAAAGGGGAAAAATCTATCATTGGTCACAGGATAATGCCATTCTGGCCGTACCAATAGAGAATCTAAATAAAGACCTGGAGATACAGTTTAAGGTATCATCATATCTTTCACCCAATCATTTACAGCTGGTAGTAGGTGAAGAAATATTTAAAGATATTGAGGTTTCAAGGAAATCTAAAACGGTAAAAATAAAGATTCCAAAGAGATTTTTTGCTTACAGGAAAGACATTATCAATAGTTGCGGGATCAAGATAAATAAATCCTTTTACAGTATGGATAGGGGTTTTGAGAGTTTCGATGAAGGACAGTATAACCGGGTAGAAGAAGTCTTTGGACTCTCCGGGAGCAGCTTTATGGTGGATAGAAAAATGCTTGATGAGGTCGGCGGTTTTGATGAGAGCTTTTTTACTTACTATGAAGATATTGATCTATTCTGGAGATCCAGATTAGCCGGTTGGAAGAATTTCTTTACTCCTAAATCTATTGTAAGACATTTTCACTGTGGAACCAGTAAAGAATGGTCTTATGATTTTACCTATTATGTGATTAGAAATAGGCTGCTTATGATTTTTAAATGCGGTTGGCTGTTTTTATTTATTAAGAGTTATCTGGTATTCATTTTTTCAAATATAATTAACATCTTATATTATATTGCCCGATTGCCTGCGGGTAAAAGACAGAAAAGAATTGATATCCCGATCAGAATTAGAATTTTCTTTGAACTTTTCTATATACTGCCTAAGAATTTAATAAGTAGAATTAGAATAAGAACTGGCAGGAAGGTGCAGGATAGAATTATCAAAAGCTGGATGAGAAGTTTTTAACAGGACATTTTATGAAGAAGATTGCTATTTATGATAGATACCTGACAACAGTTGGGGGCGGGGAGCGATATAGCTGTAAGATTGCTGAAGTCTTATCCAAACAAAATGAATTTAAAGTAGATTTGATTACCGATATATTTGCTGATTTAAGAAAAATTTCCCGAAGACTTAACCTTGATCTGGACAGGGTGAATTTAAAAATATTCCCTTTCGTATCAGAAGATTATGCCGTAAAAATCACAAAAAAATATGACCTGTTCATAAATGCTACTTATTTAAGTTCACTTCCTGCATTCGGCCAAAAAAACATATATTTGTGTTATTTCCCGACTCCTTTTAATGTAGATTTTAAATTTATTCATAAGTTTTTGCTATTTTTTTTCAGACTGCCGGCAAGATGGTTATTTAAACTTGCAGACAAATTATTGGAGGGTTCCAGTGAAATAGAAATAGAGGAGGGTTTATATGAGCCAAAAAGATTTTTACTGAGAAGGGGCAGCTGGAGTAGCGGCAGAGTAATTTTAAGGGTAAAAAAATCTAGCCAGCCTTTAAGGCTTGGTTTTAAGAATCCTGATACAACTGGTCTTGGTTTAATGAAAGTAAATATAAAATTATTTGGAGATAGAGCAGGAGGCAAAGGATTTTTATATAATAAGGATATCGAGCTTGGAAAAGGTGCCAGGGAGACTGCTGAAATCCCATTAAATCTGACCAAAGACTCCCCGGAAGTTTTAATCTCGTCTGATACTTTCATCCCTGTGGAGATTGATAGAAGTTCTAAAGATACCAGGAAACTTGGTGTAGTTGTTTATGACGGGAGAAAGATAAGTCTTTTTAAAAAAGCTGTTCTTAAAATTTTGGGGTATATTCCTTTATTTCTTATAACTTTTCCCAGAGATTTAACATTTTTAAAAACTTACAATAAGATAATTGCCATCTCAGAATATTCCAAAAAGTGGATAAAAAAACTATGGAGGAAGGAAAGCACTATTTTATTCCCCCCGGTTGATATTGATAGTTTCAAAGTGGGGAAGAAGGAAAAAATTATTTTGAGTGTGGGGAGATTTTTCCCCGAACACCACAATAAAAAGCAACTTGAATTAGCTCAAATATTCAAGCAGATATTAGAGCAGTATTCAGATGAAATGAGGGGTTATACTTTATATTTAGTAGGTGGTGTGGGTGGTAGAGCTGACCATCTGGAGTATGTAGAGAAAATAAGAGCTGCAAGCAAAAATTACCCCATAGAAATAATAACTAATATTGAGTGGGGAAAATTAGTAGAACTTTTTGCCAGATCATATATTTTCTGGCATGCTTCAGGGATGGGTGAAGATGAAAAGGTCCATCCTGAGAAATTTGAGCATTTTGGAATAACTACTGTGGAGGCGATGGCGGCCGGATGTATCCCTGTAGTTATAAATAAGGGAGGGCAGAAGGAAATTATAAATAACGGATATGATGGATTCTTTTTTGAGGACTGGCAGGAACTTAAAGATATTACTATAAAGATAATACGTGGGGAAGTGGATGTGGAGAAGGTTAGAAAAAATGCAATTGCAAACTGCAGGAAGTTTTCTAATTCTAATTTTAAAAAGGACTTAATCTCAATAATTGGCAAAATTTTAAATGAATAATCAAAGAGAAGCAGTTTTAGGAGCATTATTGGATATCAGTATCATAATTGTAAATTATAATAGCCTGGATTTTATAAAAAAATGTATTAGCAGCATTAGAGAGCATACTGGAAAAAATAGATTGACCTGTGAGATTTTGGTAGTGGATAATAATTCGAGTGATGGAAGTGTAGAGTATCTAAAAGAACAGGTTAAGAAAAATAATAGCTTTTATTTAATTGCAAATAAGAATAATGAAGGTTTCTCCAGAGCTTCTAATATGGGAGCGTTGAAAGCAAAGGGAGAGTACCTGCTGTTTTTAAATCCTGACACCAGGTTTATAAGCGGCAGTCTCGGAGAACTGGTAGATTTTTATAGTAAAGAGGATAGAACCGGCAGACCAGGAGTTGTGGGAGCAAAAATATTAAATTCAGACGGGACCCTGCAGTTCAGCTCCAGATCTTTTCCAACACTGGCAAGGCAGTTTTATGAGAGTTATTTTCTGTACCGTATATTTAAAAAAAGCCGTATTTTTGGTTCTTATTTTTTAAGCTGGTGGGACCACAATAGTCAGAAGGAAGTGGACTGGGTTGCTGGCTCATTTATGTTTGTTAAAAAAGATTATTTTATGGAAGCGGGTATGTTTGATGAAGATTATTTTATGTATAGTGAAGATAGCGATCTTTGTCTGAAATTATACAGAAAGGGCTATAAAAATTATTATTTTCCTTACTTTGTTATAGAACATGCTGACAGCGGAATTGCTTCCGGAAATATGGCAGCAAGAGAGGCAGGAATCTGGAAAAGCAGGAGACTATATTTTAAGAAAAACTACTCTGCAGTCTATGCCGGATACTCGAGTTTCCTTTATTTGGCCGGAGTTCTAAACAGAATACTGTTATTTATAGTTTTATCTATATTTAAACCTGGAAGTAAAAATAGGGCTAGACTTGCAGAGTATTTTAGGGTTTTAAGATTATATTTCAAGGGTTAAAAATATGATAACAGAAGATAATAAAAAAATAATACTTCCGGATGTGAGCTTTATAACCACTGTTTACAATGAGGAAAAAAGCATTATCGAATTTCTTGAAAGTTTAACGGAGCAAATTTATCTGCCCGGTGAGATAATTATGGTTGATGGTGGTTCAAAAGATAAAACTTTTGAGATTACTTCAGGATTTTTTAAAGACAAAGCCTCCCAAAAAGATGGTGATTATAGAACAGTATTAAATAACAGAAATGACAGCACCAGAGATAAAATAAATAAAAGAAACAGCAAATCTATTGTAAATGTCAGAATAATTAAAAAAAGTGGGGCAAATATTTCACAGGGAAGAAATATTGCTATAAAAAATGCCTCTGGCAGGATTATTTGCGTAAGCGATGCCGGGTGCATTCTGAATAAAAATTGGTTGAAAGAAATTACCAGATTTTATGACGATACTTCATGCAATGTAGTTGGTGGCCTGAACCTGCCGTTTTGCCGGAATTTTATACAGAAGTGCCTTGCTGTCTGTGTTGTGCCTTCAGAGAAAGAAATAAAGGTTGAAAAATATATGCCCTCATCCAGAAATATAAGTTTTAAAAAGAAAATCTGGATTGATGTTGGCGGTTATCCTGAAAATATGGATTATGGTGAGGATATGAAATTTGATTTTAATATAAAAGCAGCGGACTACAGGATAAGATTTAATCCTGATGCTGTCGTTTACTGGAAAATGAGGGAAAATCCTGTTCAAATATTCTGGCAATTCTTCAGATATGCAAAAGGTGATGCGATGGGCAGGATGTATCCCGTCCGTCATCTTATAAGGTTTAGCGCATTTTTTATATTTATAATTATTTTAATTGGTGCATTCTGTTTAAGCAAATGGATTCTGGTTATACTGGCACCGCTTTTTGTAGCTTATGTCTTCAAACCCTACAGCAAGTTAGTTAAGGGCTGGAGTAGTAATGGAAGTTGCAGTTTTTATGGAGTGGAAAAATTTTTATCCATCCTTTTTATACCCCTTTTACTTCTACAAATTGACCTTTCAAAGATGTGTGGTTATATTTATGGCCTTTTTAAAAAAATTATTATGGAATAAAAATATATTTTTTTAAATAATTGTTTATAAGTATTTTTAAAAAGTATTTAAATATTTTTGAATTTGTTTTATAATATAACCTAAAATATAAAATTTAATCATTTTATTATAGATATTTTTAATTAAATATGAGATAATGATAAATAATGATTATTTATCATTATAATTATTCAATATATTTTTATAAACTAATAAAAATTAAGTGGCATTCTAAAAGATGAAAGATACCAAAGGAGTGAAAAATGGCTTATGGGAATGAAGTAAAAAAAATTGATACCAATGAGTTAAGGGTTAATCTTACAAAGTATTTAACCGAAAATTTAGGTGATACTATATACATAACCAGATATAACAGGTTGGTAGCAGAACTCAGGGTATATACTGAAGACACCAGAAGAACAACAGAGCTTAGAATTGCAAGGAAAATGATTGAAGCCGCCGATAGAGAGAAAAATAAAAGGTAGTAGCAGATTAACTGGAATTATTGGTTATTATTAATTTAAAATAGCACAGAGTTCGTAAGTGGATGTATGTGCTATTTTATTTTCTAATCACAACCAGTTTATTTTGATTGACTTGATAAATAATTATGCTAATATATAGAAAAATTCAAGTAATGAAATTTACTGCTGAGTATTTCAGTTAGATTTATGAGTTTTAATAAACGAAAATATAATTCTACAAAAAAGCTGATTAGCATGCTTCTCTGGCTAAAAGATAATTCCTGCTGGCAAAACTTATAAAAGCCTGGCTGATATGATTTTTTACTTTTGTCTAAAATCTTTTTTATTTTTAAGTAATTTCTTTAGATATTCAATTTATAATAACAAATAAAAAAAATAGCAAAAAATTCAAAGAGTATTTCCATACAAGCCAGGCAAAAAAGACAGGAGAACCTTTATTGAAGTACTCTTTTTGTTTTATGTCAGATAGTAAAGGAAATTTTCAATTAGCTGTAGGTTAAGATATCAATTTAAGGATTAAAAAAGCGGAAAAATATGTTTTATCCATCTAAAAGTGAATACCTTAAAATAGCTCAAACCTATAATCTAATACCGGTATATAAAGAGTATATTGTTGATACTGAAACCCCTACTTCCATATTTATAAAAACAGGCGGATTAAAAAGAGAAGGATTTTTACTGGAAAGTATAGAAGGGCAAAAAAATTTATCAAGGTACTCTTTCATCGGAATTGGATGTAATAACTTAATAAAGTTTGACAGGGAAGTCTTTTCTTTAAATGACGGCAGTAAGAAAGTGTTTGAAATAAAAACTAGAAATCCACTTCTGGAACTGGAAAAAATTATGAAAAAATACCGGCTTTATAAAAATCCGGAGCTTAATCATTTTATAGGTGGTGCTGTAGGTTACCTCAGTTATGATTTGGTAAAATATTTTGAACAAATCCCTATTTGTGAGAATAAATTATTTATACCTGAAATTATGCTCTATCTTACTGATTTAGTAGTGATTTTTGACCACCTGCTTAATCGTATTAAAATAGTTTCTACAATGAAAATTGAAAGTAAAATTTCTGCCGGAAAAGCTTATGATATTTCAGTTGAGAATATTGAAAATCTGGAAAAGAAAATTAAAGAAAATAATGGAAATAATTTCAGAAGTAGTTTTGACTCTGCTGCCATTGATAATTCTGCTGTAGGCCTGAAATTAAATTCTAATTTTGAAAAGGAAAAATTTCTTGAAGGAGTCAAGCGGGCAAAGAAGTATATCACTGAAGGGGAAGCATTCCAGGTAGTACTTTCTCAACGGTTTTATACCGACGAGTTTTCCGATTCCTTCAGTATCTACCGTGGACTTAGAACTATAAATCCGTCTCCCTATATGTATTATTTTAATTTTGGTGAATTTAAAATCATTGGCGCTTCCCCGGAACCTCTTATTAAAATTAACGGTAGAAAAATTTTGACCTATCCTATTGCTGGTACCAGAAGAAGAGGCCGGACCCTAAAAGAGGACAGAGTTCTAATAAGTGATTTACTGAGTGATAAAAAGGAAAAAGCTGAACACAATATGCTTGTTGATCTGTCCAGAAATGATCTGGGGAGAGTATGCCAGTATAACAGTGTGAAGATTAAAAAATATATGAGTGTGGAAAAGTATTCACATGTAATTCATCTTGTGTCTAGAGTTGAAGGGATTCTGGATAAGAATAATTCAATATACGATGCAATAAAAAGTGTTTTTCCAGCAGGCACATTATCAGGGGCTCCAAAAATAAGGGCAATGCAGATTATAAGTGAACTGGAGCCTGATAACCGGGGACCATACGGAGGATCTGTAGGATATTTTGGCTATGATGGCAATCTTGATAGCTGTATTATTATCAGGACAGCTATTATTAAAAATGGCATAGCTTACATCCAGGCAGGTGCTGGAATAGTGTATGACTCTGAACCTGAAAATGAATATAATGAAACTATAAATAAAGCAGCTGCTCTTTTTAAGGCTATTAAATTATTTAAGTAAGTTGAATACAGGAGATTAAAAAATGAAAACTTTTTTAGACGCAGTTTTAAATGGAAGGGATCTTAGTCAGGATGAAGCGTATAAAGCAATGGAATTTATAATGAAAGGGAACGCAAATGACTGCCAGATTGCGGCTTTCCTCACTGCATTGAAAATAAAAGGAGAAACAACTGATGAAATAAGCGGCTTTTCCAGAGCTATGCTGGATAAGGCTGTAAAAGTAAAAAGCAGGCATAAAAACATTGTTG
>Ga0307379_10004875_pt1 | contig 18934 bp, 16 predicted proteins | sample UN2MG_FD_202237 | JGI IMG/M metagenome (GOLD analysis project Ga0307379, IMG submission 202237) | Soil microbial communities from Risofladan, Vaasa, Finland - UN-2 | ecosystem: Environmental > Terrestrial > Soil > Coastal area > Acid sulfate soil | place: Finland: Risofladan, Vaasa | collected... | reverse complement strand
GTTGCCGGCGCATCTATCGATGGGGCGCGGCAGATCCTCACTGGTGCGGCGTCGATCGCATTCAATATGGCTGGCGGACTGCACCACGCCATGCCCGCGCGCGCGTCCGGGTTCTGTCACATTAATGATGTTGTGCTGGCAATCAACGTCCTTGTGGCAGGCGGAAAGCGCGTCGCCTATGTCGACATCGATGCTCACCATGGGGATGGCGTGCAGCACGCGTTCTACAAGACGAATCGCGTGTTGACGATATCCGCGCATCAAGACGGCCACACGATCTTCCCCGGGACCGGATTTACTGATGAAATTGGGCAGGAAGAGGGGCGTGGCTATGCGGTGAATATCCCTCTTTCACCGGGCTCGCGCGATGAAGTGTATGAGCGCGTCTTCAGCGAGGTCGTCTTCCCGGCGCTCGACGCCTTCTCGCCGGACGTTGTCGTTACGCAGCTTGGCGCCGACGCGCTGATTGGCGATCGCGTGGCCAGCCTCGGAATGAGCCTGAACATGTTCGAGGGCTACGTCAAGCGCGTGCACACCCTCGACACGCCGTGGCTTGCACTCGGCGGCGGCGGATACGCGGTAGAGAACGTGGTGCGTGCGTGGACCCTCGCTTGGGCGCAGATGAACGATATTACTCTTCCCGACGACATCCCGCCGCTGTGGCAGACCGAGGCGACGACGTATGGAATATCCGTCAGCAGCCTGCGCGGAGACGATGCCAATGAGCCGTCTCCGCATCGCGTGCTGGACGCTGCCGACCGCACGATTGACACCGTGATCAGCACCGTCCTCCCCTTGATTGGGAAGTAGCAATCAGCTATCAGCTATCAGCTATCAGCTATCAGCTAGAGAAGAGGCTACGGAGACTGGCTCTTTGTTTCAAGCTGATGGCTGATGGCTGATGGCTGATCGCTTGCTGTTTCTTCAAGCTGACGGCTGATAGCTGACAGCTTTCTCCATTTGACAACCTTCCGGCCAAGAGATAGAGTGATCCCTCCCACACGGAGGCGAGCAGAATGAGCGACAAGGCAGTAGGAATCAGGCCAGCTAAGGCGAGACAGACAGTGCAGATAACCCTTGCTGATGGAAGGATCTTTGCCGGCCCGTGCGGCACGCCCCTGCATGAATTTCTCAAGACGGCCTATCCTGATCGTAACAACCCACCTGTTGCGGCGATCGTTGATGGGACTCTGCGTGAGCTTGCGTGGCCAGTGGCGATCGATGCAAACGTTGAGCCGGTCTTTGTCTCCGATTCGGATGGAATGCGCATCTACTGCCGTAGCCTTTCCTTCCTGTTGATCGTTGCCGCGCACGAGCTGTATCCGCAGGCGCATGTGTTCGTCGACTATTCCGTCCCCTACGGCGGTTACTTCTGCCGCGTGGAAGACCGCGAGCCATTCACCGCGGAGGAGCTATCCAATCTCAAGGAGCACATGCGCCAGCTTGTTGCCGATGATCTTCCCATCGAGCGGCTGCGAGCTACCGTGGCCGAGGCGGCCGACGTTTTCAGAGCGCGTGGCGAACGCGACAAGGTGCAGTTGCTGAAAGATCTCACCGATGATCACATTCACCTCTACTCGCTGAATGGCTTCTCCGACTACTCCTATGGGTACATAGTTGCGACGACAGGGGCGTTGCACACATTTACCCTAGAGACCTTCTCCGATGGGTTCATCCTCCGCTTCCCGCGACGAGAGACCCCGACGCGGCTCCTGCCTGCGCAGCGATTCACCGAGCTGCGACGTGTGTTCAACGAGTACGGAGAGTGGCTCGATGTCGTGGGGATACGCAACGTCAGCTCCCTCAATGAGGCGATTCGCTCCGGGCGAATCGAAGAGGTAATCCTTGTCTCCGAGGCATTGCACGAACAGCGCATCGCTGAGATCGCTTCCACTCTCGCACGGCGACACGATGCCGAGCATCGCCTCGTGTTCATCGCCGGGCCGTCATCGTCAGGGAAGACGACATTCTCCAAGCGCCTGGCGGTGCAGCTCGTCGCCAACGGGATTCATCCCTATCCGCTGGGGATGGATAACTACTTCATCCCGCGCGCGAAGCTAGAGGCACGCGGGGGAAAGATCGACTTTGACTCCCTTTCCGCACTCGACGTCGACTATTTCCAAGAGCAGTTGCACACCCTGCTGCGCGCCGAGAAAGTGACCATTCCCCGATACAACTTCCGGACTGGGTGCCGTGAGGATGGAGACACGATCCAACTGAAGTCTGATCAGATCCTGATTGTTGAAGGGATCCACGGCCTCAATCCGAAGCTCTTGGAGGGCTTCTCCGATGGTGAGGTGTTCCGCATCTTCGTCTCGGCACTGACCCAGCTTAACCTGGACAGCCACAACCGTGTTTCCACAACTGACACTCGGCTGATCAGGCGCATTGTTCGCGACGCCGTCTACCGCGGCTACTCGGCGGAGAGGACGGTGGACATGTGGGAAAACGTGCGGCGGGGCGAGAAGCAGAACATCTTCCCCTACCAGGAGCAAGCCGATGTGATGTTCAATTCAGCGCTTGCCTACGAGTTGTCCGTACTCAAGCCGCTCGTTGAACCGCTTCTGTTGCAGATCAGAGATCCGCGCCCGCGGATTGAGGCGGAACGGCTGCTTGCCTTCCTGCGATGGTTGGATCCCTATACATCCGAGAGAATTCCGGGCAACTCCTTGCTGCGCGAATTTATCGGTGGCTCCACCCTGCGCGACTTCACCCCGAGCCTGCTGTTAGCAAGTGATGGGTAATGAGTGATGCGTGATGAGAAAAGAAAAACAGTGCCACGAAGGCGATTTTGTTCTTGCGTAGCATCGGACCCTGCCCGATGGGCAGGCGCGTGCCCGACCTTGCTCTGTAAGTTTGTGCCGTAACGTGTGTTTCAACGTGGCACACAAGGTGCCGCGCTACAGAGGCATGGGCGTATCAGCCTTCGACTATCAGGTAAAAGCTTGACATAGAACCAAATATGCGCTGACGTTTGGTCTTAGTTCCCCGTTCCCCGTTCCTTCTCGTACTCAACGCCTGGCTGGCAAACGCAGGCGCAGAGAGCACAAAAGGAAGCGGCAAGGAAGGGGAAAGAACAAGAACAAAAGGTATATCCTAGCGGTCTTAGCGGCTTGAGTGAGCGTTAGCGAACGGGCGTGAGGAATGCTTGTGCCTCTCGCAGGCGAGCGCCAAGGAGAAGCGCTCTGCTCGAGATCAATCACCTGATTGGCCGAGAACGATCACTGCTGCCCGCACCGGCGAACCCTCGATACCTGCAATATTGAGCGGGAATGCCACGAAGTACGGATCTCCCACCGCCAGTGACAATTGATCGAGGCTGACGAGTCCCTCCACGATTGGTATCCCCGCGCCGAGAAGAATGTGATGCACGGGATAATCAGGGCTATCGCATGGATCGGGGCTGGGAAAGTCGATGCCGAGGACGGCAATCTTGCTCTTGGCGAGGAGCTGCGCCGCCGCGGGCGTGAGGTAGGGAGCATCTCGGTAGTAATCATCGCCTCCGATATGATGATCCCAATTGGTCCTTATCAACACGGCTCTGCCAGTTAGTTGGCCAGCATCGGCAAACACCTCCGGGCCAATCTCTCTGCCACTTGCTGTGACAACGATTGCGCATGGCATTTGAAGCGCAAGCGAGGCGATATCGGTGTCATCTGCGACAAAGTGAAACGGGCTATCGATATGCGTGCCGCAATGTGGTTCCAGATGGGTGAATAGCGTCAGGTTGTACCCGTCACTCTCGGCTCTAGCCATCTGTTTGATCGTTAGGCCAACATGATCGCCGGGGTAGGCCTCTGTCCCATCGGTGACTTTTCGTGTCAAATCGATTATCTTGATATCCATTTTCCTCTAGCAATCAACACTCAGCCGTCAGCTTAAAGCTTGACATAGAACCAAGTTTGCGCTAGTTTTCGGCCTTAGCTGATAGCTGATAGCTGATAGCTGATAGCTGATAGCTGATACCTAAACCCTTTCTGGTACGCCCGAGAGGACTTGAACCTCCGACCTTCGCATCCGCAGTGCGACGCTCTATCCGCTGAGCTACGGGCGCATATCTGTACTTCTGGTCTGGCGGAGGGACGGGGACTCGAACCCCGAAGCCCTTGCGGGCGTACCAGTTTTCGAGACTGGCTCCTTGCCATTCGGTCATCCCTCCAGACCGTCAGTATGGTAGATCGTTACGGGCGTTGATGCAAGGTAAAGAGCAAATCAGCACTCAGCGATCAGCTTTCAGGCCGGCAAGGAATTGAATTGCTGGGATGTTGTGCCTATTCTTGATTCTCTCGCCAAGTCGCCAAGACGCCAAGGGTCATTGGTCCTCATCAAGATTGTTCACTACGCGCACTATCCCGTTTTTCATCAGGGCGGCACCAAAGTTAAGCAAGTACCCAAGCTTAAGTCCGGTGAGGCGCAGGTATGTGAGTACTTGCTTCTTGTGCGCGTTAGTCAGATATTCAACTGATTTAAGCTCAATTATGACCTTGCCTTCGACAATGATGTCTGCTCGGAAGGCTTCGTCAAATTTGATTCCAGCGTACTCGATAGAAATCGGAACCTGTCATGCTACTTTCAAGCCATGTTGCTCTAGCACATGCGCCAGCACTACTTCATACACCGTCTCAAGTAGTCCTGGGCCAAGGCTCTTGTGAATTGACACGGCAGTATCAATAACGATTCGCCCCATCTCATTTTCTGTCACTCTTTTCACAACGCTTATTCAGAATTTTCCTTTGCGCCTCCGCGCCTTTGCGAGGGGAAGTCAGCCTCTTGAGTATCATCACTCTCTTTACAGGCTCAGGTAGACGAGAACCCCCAGCCCAGCGGTGATCAGCAAGAGCAGCCACCACGGCGTCTCCGCTTCCTGAGGAATCGTCGGTGTCTGATAGAGTTCATCCCACGTCTGCTCTGAGGTAGTTCTCTCCAGTGAAGGCGCGGGAACGGTGGGATTCTCCTGTTCGGGGGAAGAGGCAATATTGAGTACCGCGGGCAGTGTTAGGAAACCACCCTCAAGCCAGATGCGCGGTATCTCGTGGAACGAATGACCGTTCAGTGCGATCGCGCGTAGAGAGGCAAATGGGATGTCGCGCTTGCTGTCGCCTTGTTGCACGGTGACAACATCATCGATCCCGGAGAAGGCTGAATACGGTCCGATGTACACCCGCGTTGGCGTCTCAACGACTACGCGCGGGAAATCAATCACCATCTGCACGATCGTGGACAGAGGAATGTCGAAGCTGCCGTGGGGGGAGGAATCCAGGCGGAGTAGCGGCGCTATCCCCGTTATGGTTCCATTGAGAACGCTTCCGGCTGTGGTTTCCACGAGGCTCGCTCCGGCTCCGAGTGCAGCGAGCGAAACGATACACAAGAAGACAAGGCCAGCAAGTACGTGATTCATAAGGCGAGACTCCATTGATGCACCTCCGATCGGGATTAGGACACATGCCACAATAGCACCCACGGGATACGTAAGTCAAGAGGGACAATGGGAAATGGTAAATTGTGAATGGTGAGTAGCCAACCAGGCTCCTCATTGATGGCTGATCGATGGGGAGTAAAGGATTAGTGACTTCCAGAGGGCCTGGGGATTTGCCGCGAGTGAATCGATTTGCTGTTGGTGCGGGCTAGATAAACTCTATCGAGATGGACCTATCACCGTTCGGGACCCCAGTGGAGTAAGACTCGACCCCGCGAAATACATGGGGAGGCGGCTATTTCACAGGGCAGGAAGGGCAGGCAGGGCCCAGCGTTACGCAAGCAACATCTTAGCCTTCGTAGCGTGGCAGCCCTGTTCGCTTCTCAAAACAGGCAGACTGCCACGTTCAGGTACAGCTCACAGGGCAACGTTGGGCACACGCCTGCCCATTGGGCAGGGCCCAACGCTACGCAAGCAACAGCTTCGCCTTCCTAGCGTGTGCAGCTTGCTTGCCCTGTGAAGTCTTACTCCACTGGGGTCTGCCACGTTGAAGATTTCGTAGCGTGTGCAGTTTGCTTGCCCTGTGAAGTCTTACTCCACTGGGGTCTGCCACGTTCAGCCTTAAGGTGCGTTGAATTCCGACTTGGAGACCAGCTCTGCTTAGGCCAGTAATGCTCCCACCTTGTTGGTCGATTCTTTGGTGAGCACTCTGCCGTAGATCTTGTTACATCTACCCTTCAGGGGGGCTCGCTTCCGCGTGTTGCTGATCTGCGGGGTCTGTGGTAGATGTACTCTCGCCCCATCGAGAGGCAATGTCCAGTAGCTTCTTCATGCGCAAATCGATCTTGTCGAAACCGGCGCGAAAATCTTCCTTGGTGGCCAATCTGTCCATGTATGGCTTACTGGCAGCGAAGTATTCATCCAGATCATCAGGAGTGTAATCATGTCTTCTGATTTTTTCTCTAAGGGTGTGTTCCATTTCATCAAGTTCTTCTTTCGTCACGATCTCATCTTGCGGCTTTCCCATGGGATTTGCCCCTTTGCTCGCCTAGTGGTCCAGGTCGTTAAGTATTACAGGTGGATGGTAAACCCACCATCGTGTTGTTATCGAGCTACCTTTGCCGCCAGCTCTTGTATCTTGAGCTTGTTCTCTTGCACGTCACCCTCTATGCGATCGACACGTGCGGTCGTCGCGACTCGTTCCTGATTCAGATTCATAAAGAGATGTACCATCTTGTCTTGGCCAGTGATAACCTCATCCATGCGTCTGTTGAACTCGTCTCGCGTGACCATCTTCTTGATCTCCGCCTGGTTATCGAGCACCACGGAGGTTAGTCTGCTGAGTGCCCCGCTATTGGCGTCGATCTTGGCAGCATTAGCGTCGATTTTGGTGCTATTGGCATCAATCTTCGCGCTCAGTTTCTCTTCTACCTTTTGCAGCTTGTCTTCTACCTTCTGCAGGCCATTTTCTACGTTTTGCAGTCTCCCTTCTACCTTTTCAAGATCCTTCTTTGTCGCTAGTTCGTCTTGCTGTTTCATGCTCACCCCCGACCACCAGCTTAAGTTATAGCGGTCTGAGACGGGCGTGTCAAACAGGAAAACAGCGATCAGCCATCAGCTTACAGCGATCAGCCATCAGCAATGAGCTTGAGTCAGCGGCTTTCAGTGGTCGGTGTTGAGCGTTCCCAAATGAGGTCACTCGCTGTTCCAAAGTGGGTGGCCGAAAACACTGCCAGAGCACCCTCTCGCAAAGACGCCAAGACGCAGAGAACAGCAGAAATACAGTGATGGATGATGATTGATGAGGCCCGGAGGTGGGATTGAAGGATTACGGATCAAGGTCAGTTTCTAGCCTGTAGACTGTGGACCTAAGACTGATGACTGAAGACTCTCTAACGATCTTTGGGGCTTGAGTGAGGGTAGCGAACGGGCGAGGGGAGAAGCTTGCCCGCGAATGCGGGTCTAGTTGACTGCTAATAGTCCATCGCCTGCGAGACGTATTGACAGGCAGAATCACCTATTGTACTATCAAGCGGGTTTGCTGGAAATAGGAAAGGAGTTATATATGCCAAAAGTAGAGGATATCTTGTGTTTAATTGAATCTCTCCCAGAAAAGGAATATGAGCAGTTGAGGCAGTGGTTCTCTGAAAGGGACCAAGAAAAATGGGATGTGCAGATTGAGATAGACTCAAAATTGGGGAAATTGGACTTCCTGATTACGGAAGCTGGTGATGAAAAAGCAACGGGAGGGCTAGAGAAACTCTCAAGCCATTTCTGGGCTTGCTTTAAGAGTCTTCCTGCCCCTGTTCAAGAGGTATCAAAGAGAAACTTCGAGCTGCTCACGGCGAATCCTTTGCATCCTTCCCTCCATTTCAAGAAACTAAGTCAATTTTGGTCAGTTCGGGTTGGGATTAGTCATAGGGCCCTTGCGGTGGAGGATGGTGGAAACTTCATTTGGGTTTGGATTGGTACTCATAACGAATACGAACAAATGATTACAGGAATGGGCTAACAAAGCGTTGCCCAGGCCGTTTCAGGAATGATCTCGAACAGAAGCTCGAAGAAGTCTTTCCGTGTCTCCTGCTTCCCAGCGAACGAGCAAGGGGAGAAGCTTGTGCCTTGCGCAGAGGGTTGCCACGAAAGCGACGTTGTTTGCGTAGCGTTGGGTCCTGCCTGCCCTGTGAAATAGCCGCCTCCCCATGTAATTTCACGGGGTCGAGTCTTACTCCACTGGGGTGCCCAACGTTGGCTTGTGAGCTTATGTCTCAACGTGGCAGTCTGCCTGTTTTGAGAAGCGAACAGGGCCGCCACGAAAATCAGGATCTTGCGCATGGCTGCAACTTGCCTGCTTGGCGGGGTCGGAGGATTCTGCTGTTGCTTCAAGCTGATGGCTGACAGCTGAAAGCTTGTTGCTGTTGCTTCAAGCTGGCCGCTGATGGCTGAAAGCTTGTTGCCGTTGCTTCATGCCGATTGCTGCTTACCATCAAACAAGTTTTGCTTCTATCCTGTCGAGCCGTTTGTTGGTAACAACTCTCTCCTGCTCCAAGATAGAGAAGGATCGCGCGAGGCCATCAATACCGCTTACAATCTCATCCAAACGCTTATCCATATCTTCCTTGGTGGCCATTCGTTCACCGTTGTCGAGTACCAGGGAAGTCAGTCTATTGAGAGTTCGGCTGTTAGCGTCGATTTTTGCAGCATTGGCGTCGATCTTCGCGCTGAGCGTTTTCTCGACACGATCGATCTTGGCAGCATTAGCGTCGATCTTTGCGCTATTGGCGTCGATTTTTGTGCTCAGTTTCTCTTCTACCTTTTGCAGCCCGTTCTCTACGTTTTGCAGTCTCCCTTCTACCTTCTGGAGGCCATTCTCCACGTTTTGCAGTCTCCCTTCTACCTTTCCAAGATCCTTCTTTGTCGCTAGTTCATCTTGCTGTTTCATGATCACCCCCGACCACCATCTCAGTTATAGCGGTCTGAGGCACGGGGGTCAAATAGCTATCAGCCATCAGCCGTCAGCCATCAGCATACAGCCATCAGCCATCAGCTATCAGCGATCAGCGATCAGCATACAGCAATCAACATACAGCCATCAGCTACCAGAAGACAGCCGTCAGCTTTCAGCTATCAGCCATCAGCTTTCAGCTATCAGCTATCAGCCATCAGCTACCAGCTATCAGGCAAAGGCATTCAGTCATCAGTTTTCATTGACCGGTGGGAAAATCCGGCGCGTATCTGCCGCTAGGTCTATTGTTGTTTTTCTGGCTGATCTTATGTAGACTGGCAGCAAACATTGGCTTAGCAGGTGGTTATGCGCGATTTTAGGGGGCTTGAAGTTTGGAACAGGAGTCATCTGCTGACTTTGGCAGTGTACAAAGCCACATCATCATTTCCGCAATCTGAACTGTTTGGGCTGACAAGCCAAATCCGACGTGCGAGCGCCTCGATTCCCGCGAACATCGCCGAAGGCTGCGGCCGCAGTGGTGAAAAGGAGCTTGTCCGCTTCTTTAACATTGCCATGGGCTCCGCCAGTGAACTGGAATATCACTTGCTTCTGGCTCATGACCTCTCCCTCCTAAAAGATTCAACCTACAGCGGCCTTACCAGTGATGTAATTGAAGTCAAGCGAATGCTCGCAGGATTCATAAGAACGCTCAAGGAGCATGAGGGATAGCCAGCAGCGATTAGAAGACAGCGATCAGAAGGCAGCATTCAGCCATCAGCCATCAGCACACAGCCGTCAGCGATCAGCCATCAGCTTTCAGCTATCAGCCAAAAGCTTGACGGAGAACCAAGTTTCCGCTAGTTTCTGGTCTTAGCTAATCCCTAATCCCTAATCCCTGACCGCTGACCGCTTCTTGCTGTTGCTTCAAGCTGACGGCTGATAGCTGATCGCTTGCTCTTGCTTCAAGCTGACTGCTGATAGCTGAAAGCTTCTTGTTCCTGTCTCTTCAAGCTGATGGCTGACGGTTGAAAGCTTCTTGTTGCTGTTTCTTCAAGCTGAAAGCTGATGGCTGATAGCTGACAGCTCCATCGTTGCTGTTTCTTCAACCTGACAGCTGACGGCTGATAGCTGAGTGCTGATGGCTGTCTTCTGATAGCTGTTCCTAGCGACACTTGTCCGCCTTGCGCAGGACGGAGGGGCGGGGCGTTGCATACCAACATCCTTCGCTGGTGGCACGGGTTAAGAGTAGATTTGGAGCAGAGTAATCACCCAACGTCAAGGGGGTGAAGAGAAGATGCACACTATAGGAACCGGCCTCGGGATTTGCCCTACGCGCAGAAATGTGCTACAAGAGGGTGAGAGATCGCCTTTGGGGGTGGTTCCTATGAAGCTCGACACTGAGTGTCTTGACATTGGTTGTCCCGATACTGGTTGTCTCGACACAGGGTGTCTTGACATGGGTTGTCGATCTGTGGTAGAATACGTGAAGCTTTGCATGGGGGGGTGGGTCTGCCATTCCTCTATTGGTCATTGAAAGACGGACTTGAGGCGTTAGTATGTTATTTGACTAACGCACTTGGATAATAGTATGGTTTTGTACCAAGCGATAAGCTTGCGTGCGAGCCCTGTCGAGAGAGATAAGGGATAACAAGCACTTGGAAGTATGAATCGTGAGGGGGTGGTACGAAATCTAGAACCGGATGACTCATTGAGCCATTAAGTTTGTCAGCTTGTTGGGTCGCAAAGGAGGCTAATAGGATTGAATAACAAAGCAAGATTTACAAAATCAAGATTTACAAAATCAAGATTTGAAAAGCGGAATCAAAGAACCCTCACTGAGGGGACCTTAACTGAAGGAGGTACAACCTTGAAAAAGAGATTAGCTGTAGGAGGCGTCATAGCTGTATTGGTTGTGACGCTCTTTACCCTGGCTGCTCTCGCCACGACCGCGGAGATGTTCTTCTCCTCGGACAAGAACGGCGCAAACAGGGTAACCAACGTACAAGAGGGAGATCAGGTCTGGATCGCGGTTTACGATCCTGATCAGAATATCGATTGCGATCTGCGCGACAAGATGTGGGTGGATCTGAAGGTCTTCGACCCCAAGACAGGCGCGTACATCGTGTGGAACAACGGAGGTTACATCGGTTACGATACCATTCAAGGCGATCTGAGCAGGGACTATCTGGAGGAGACGGGGGCTGACACGGGATTGTTCGTCAGCAAACGGCCTTTCCAGGTGGGTACGCGTGAGGACTACGCAATTGACTATATGAACACCCACGTGGTGGATAACACAACCGTTCCCGACGACTTCATCTGGGGGCATTACCTCTATGATGGCGCGTGGGCGAACAACACTAACGTGAGTGGCGACACCCGTGGTTTCTTTGGTGGTGCAAATACAAGCCACCCGAATATGCCTGGCTGGCAAACTGGGCTGATGGGGAGTAGCTACGCAGATGCTCGGATGCCCTCTTACGGAACAGTTACACCTTGGGTTGCTACTGATTATCTCGTCGGTCGGTTCGAGAACATGGATACCCTTGTTGGGATGTACCAGGACCCGAACGACGTGACAGATGTTGCAGTGACGCTGGGCAAGATCATCGACACCAAGTCCACGATCTCTTGGGATCAGGAAGTGTACAAGGACCCGCGCGGTTCAGCGACGATCACTATTGTTGACCACGACGAGAACCTCAATTGTAACCTGGTAGAGTACGTTCCGGTGTTCATCATCGTCAATCCGGGCTCCTGGAATCCAGTCCAGACGAACAGCGCCACCAACTTCTGCATGTTGAAGGCCTGGGGAGGAGTCACTCCGAGCGCCAGCAGTACATCAGCGCCGCTTGGCGGTAGTGTGGCTGGTACGTCGGACTTCTCCATCCGCTGGTATAACATCTACGACAGCAAGATAGGGGCGTTGTCATACCCCGACAACGTTCAGCAAAAATCACAAGGTGCTTACTATATCCAGTACTCGAAGAGTGTTGCGACGACTGGCGAAAACGTCACTTACTTTGATACGAGGGACGGGAATGGGGACTGCCGCGTGATGTTCTACGCGCAGGAAACCGGGGTTTCCACAGGTGAGTTCCAGCTCAACCTGAATAACATTGCGCCCGACCTTGGGTTCAACACGCTTGACGTGCGCGACGTGCTGGTAGCCTACTACCTGGATCCGAACGACGAGGACGATTTCAAGCTCGCTTCAGCGTACATTGAAGAAGGAGCGACCGCGCATAGCTATACCAGTTTCACCAATGCTACGCGTGGTGAGATGAGCGAGTACTGGATCGGTCGCGATCCTGTCTACGTACAGGTAATCGATTCCAACGCTAATGTTGACTCGTGCTGCCCGGAGCAGGTTGTTGTTCACATCTGCGACGTGCACGGCGAGGACGATGCCGAATGGCTGGTCCTCGACGAGCAGGGCAGCAACTCACCGATCTTCTTCACCAATGCCGGAACGCAGTTGCTCCCTGTTTGGGACGCGCTTGGTGTTGGCTTGGCTGGCCAGAACGGTGGTTACCAGCTGGCGCTTGATAACTGGAAGCTGGAGGCGTTCAACGAAGACATAATCTACGCACGCTACAATGATGTTTACTACGAGACTGGGGCTACGGGACTTGCCGGTCTAGGCGATGTTGATGCTTCGACTGCTTTCCCGCCGGCGATCAACCGCATCCGCGTGGATAACGATCTGTCGTTTGATACGATGGAGGTCGGTGACACGCAGGTGTACGATGGCTCAACGGTCAACATGTACTTCCTCGACCGTCAAGGGAACCGCGTGAGCGGCTACGTCAACTCCGACTGTGTGTTCGTCGAAGTGGTCGACCTTGATCAGGATGAGGACCAGTACCGCCGCGAGCGCATCGATGGCTTCTGGGATGGGCCGGCTACAATTGAGTCTACCAAATACGCTGGTCAGAACTTCCCGTTCGGTCCGATGGACTTTGAGAATAACCACGCTGTATGTGGTTACCTTAATGAGCAGACGCACTCAGTTAATGCGCTTCTCGGTGATACCAATATCTTCTCTGGTAAGGGAACTGCATCAGCTGGCGTAGGCACAGGCTATGAGCGCTATAGTGGGGAATCCGCCAAGCTGTACGTGCTGAACCCACGCAACGGTCGTTGGGCAGCGGTTGACCTACTGGAGACCGGTACCGCCACGGGTGACTTTGTCTCCGTAACGTGCATCGATCTGGTTGACGTGTACGAGTGCGTACCGACACTGGGCGTGCTTCCTGGCGACACGATTGTCGCTTTCTATCAGGATCCGTCTAACCACTCCGACTCGGCCATGATTTCGATCAAGGTCGGTATCGGTGGCGGCGGTACACCTCCGGGCCAGGCGTCGACGACGATGTTCGTCGATAGCGAAGGCAACGAGGTCACGAGCTACACCGACGCTGACGATGTGTACGTGAAGGTCATCGACCCGTCCAAGGCCGGTGCGGCGAGCATTCTCGATGCGGTGACGATCAGCGGAACCACGTATGATCTTGCTCCGCTAGCGGATGCCGCTACTGACACGTTCATAACGGAAGCAATCAGCGGACTCGGAGTAGGCACGTTTACCGCGACCTACGCTGATCCGACCGATCCTACGGACACCTCGTCCGATACGATCGACATCATTGCGTCCGAGCTGTCGGTTGATAGCTTCTACGCTGGCCCGAATCCGTTTGATACCGAAGTGACCTTTGGTTACAACGGTTCAGGTATCGCCGCGACCTTCTCGGTTACGGTGTACGACCTGTCCGGTCACGCAGTATGGACGGAAGAGCTAGCGAACGTTGATCATATCACGTGGGATGGATCCAGCACGGCTGGTTCCGGCCTTGCTAATGGCGGATACATCTACGTAGTAATGGCGACGGACGGCGAGAACACCTTCACCGGTAAGGGCACGGTGTTCATTAACAAGTAAGTTAGAGAGGGGATGCCCCGAGGCTCGAAAGAACCTCGGGGTCCCCAATCACTTGAAACCTTTACGAAGGGGGTAACAACAACGATGAAACGAGTGATAGTATTAAGCTTAGCGCTCCTCATGGTTATCTCCGCTGTGGCCCTGGCCGATGGTGTAGGCGCATTCAGTGCCTTCAAGAGCGGTGTTGGCGCGCGAGCGCTGGCCATGGGCGGTGCGTTTGTCGCCGTAGCGGATGATGCAACTGCAGTATGCTGGAATCCTGCCGGATTGGCGCAGTTGAACGATACTCGGATTACGGGTATGTCGACTGATCTGTTTGGAATGGGAATCACGCATCAATTTGTCGGTGCAACAACGACCTTTGCTAACATTGGAATCGGTCTTGGCTGGGAGCGCGCTGCGCTTACCGGTCAGGGAGCCGCGGCCGATGGTACGCCGGGGAACTTGTTTAATTGGAACGAATCAGCGATCGTCGGTACATTGGCGACGAACATCATGGACATCGGCCTTGCCGGTGCCAACGTCAAGTACTACATGGCGACCGGTGTTGATAACACGGCTTCCGGGTTTGGCTTTGACCTCGGCCTGTTGGTTAAGCTGGGTGACATGTTCACCATCGGTGTGAACGCCAAGGACCTAGGGAACAGCAACCTTACCTGGACCAGTGGAGCGACGGACAGCATTACCGGTCTGTACACCGCTGGACTCGCGATGAGCCTTGTTGACGGCAGACTGGTACTGGCGACGGATGTTGACTTTGATGGTACCAACCTGGGCGATGCCCACATTGGTATTGAATTCAAGGTCATCGACGAACTGGCGCTGCGCGGTGGTGTAGTTCTTACGGATAACTTCCAGAACTACTACTTCAGTGCGGGTGCAGGGATCAACGTAGCTGGACTGTACGTTGACGTGGCCTACATCATTCAGGACTTTGCGCAGGGCCAAACCGCAAACACGCTCGTTCTCTCGGCAGAGTTCTCGCTAGGTAGCCTCCTGGGCGAGACGGAAGAAGTGCCGGCGACTGAGTAAAGCACGGGTTCTAGATTTCCGCTTGACCGATGAGCGGAGGGCAACCGCCCTCCGCTCATTTTTTGTGTAATCGCATTTCCCTTTGTAGCGTTGTAGCCCTGTCTGCAGCCAAGACAGGCAGGCTCCAACGTTGGCTTGTGCGCTTGGTGTTGTGCGGCAACGCGGCAGACAAACCCTACTGGGCACACTGCGCACACCGCGCACGCTACGAAAGCGAAGATGTTGCTTGCGTAGCGTTGCAGCCCTGTCTGCATTTCAGACAGGCGGCCTACGAACGTTGAGCTGTGAGCCGTGTCTGAACGTGGCAGATAAACTGCCACGCTACGAAGGCGAAGCTGTTGCTTGCGTAGCGTTGGGCCCCGTGCCCAACGTTGCTCTGTGAGAACGTGGCAGACAAGCTGCCCCGCCACGAAGGCCAAGATCTTGTGTAGCGTTGGACCCTACCCGATGGGCAGGCGTGTGCCCAACGTTGTGCTGTGAGCCGTGTCTGAACGTGGCAGACCCCAGTGGAGTAAGACTTCACAGGGCAGGCAAGCTGCGCACGCTACGAAAGCTTGGGATCTTCAGTAGCGTCGGAGCCGTGTCCGCATTCCAGACAGGCAGGCTCCAACGTGGCTTTATGACTTTGTGTCGTGACCACATGTGGGAGCCAAACTGGCTGTCGGTGATAGGAGCGCTTTCCAAAGCCAGCGTTTGTCCCTTTGCGAATGGGGCTGTATACTGATTGTGGCATTCAAGCACAGTACGGATGAGCACGGGAAGTTCGCCGGTTTCTAAGAACTCTTGACTTTGAAAATGGAGGTTGTCCATGCTGAATCAGTACATAGAGAAGGCATTAGAGAGAGCGGAATACAAGAGGTTGGATGACCAAACTTGGTTTGCCGAGATTCCTGGATTTACGGGAGTGTGGGCCAATGCCGCCACGGTGGAGATCTGTCGTAAGGAATTAGCCGAGGTGCTTGAAGAATGGGTCCTTCTCAAATTGAGGGATAGTGATCCTATCCCCGTGATCGATGGAATAGAGATAAAGATCGCCGAAGTCGCGGCTACCTAAATGCTCTCTAGCGTTTCGCGGAGAGACCTGATCCGCAAGTTCAGTGCTTTGGGATACGAAGGGCCATTTTCAGGCGGCAAACACCAATTCATGAAGAGAGGTAGAAAGAAGATTCGCATCCCAAATCCACACGGCAACGCAGAGATCAGTGTGAGCTTGTTGAAGGAGATCATTAAGCAGGCAGGTATAAAAGACAGCGAATGGGATGAGGCTTAGTTGTTGCAGATCTCTAGCCCGTTGCCTAGCATAAGACGTGCGCATTTGCCAGGGTAAAGAGTGGTTCCCCGGAGTATGTAATGGCCTCGCTCAAGATCCAGACATGCGATATGAATCAGCTTGAGGGCTGGTCGTGGCAGACGAACTCCACTGGACGAGCTGCCGCGCTACGAAAAGGCGAGAATGCGTGCGAAGCGATCTTGTGTAGCGTCGGGCCCGGTGCCCGACGTTGTTTTGTGATCTCGTGCCTGAACGTGGCAGACGAGCTGCCGCGCTACGAAAGCTAGCACATGTTTGGCCTTGCCCTTAACACTCATTCCGCAGAGAATAGACGTGCGATGAGTGATCGAAAGGATGAAGTGAGAAATTATAAGACGTATGGAAAGCGGCGATCACTCCGCCTGCGCGGGTTTGACTATCACATCCCACATGCCTACCACCTAACGTGGGGAACCGCCGATAGAAAGCCTGTACTGAGCGACCCAAGCCTTGTCGTCCCCCTTATCGAGGAACTAGAATGTGAAACGAGTGGCGAGGGATTCCTCCTCTACGCGTATTGCTTCATGCCCGATCACGTTCACCTTCTCCTTTTTCCCGACGGAGTGCAAGATGTCGTCTCATTCATTCAGTCCTACAAGAGCAAGACGACGCGGATCTATTGGAAAACGGGAAAGAAAGGGAAGCTATGGCAGCACGGGTTCTACGATCGCATCCTGCGACAGGAAGAAGATATCAAGCAAGTTGCACGATACATTCTCGACAATCCCGTACGAAAGGGATTGATCGATGATGTTCACGAGTATCCCTTTTCGGGATCCTTCGTATTTGAGAAGGGTGATCTCTAGGCGAATACCGCAGATCATCTTAACGTGGCAGACACAACGTGGTAGACACAACGTGGCAGACAAGCTGCCACGCTACGAAGGCCCGGGATCTTGCTTGCGTAGCGTTGTAACCCTGTCCGCATTCCAGACAGGCGGCCTACGGAACGTTGGGCTTGTGGTTGAGTGGCTGGCTACGTCTCAACGTGGCAGATAAACTGCCACGCTACGAAGGCGAAGCTGTTGCTTGCGTAGCGTTGTAGCTTGTCTACAACGTTGCTCTGTGAGCTGTACCTGAACGTGGCAGACCCCAGTGGAGCAAGACTTCACAGGGCAGACAAGCTGCCACGCTACGAAGGCGAGATGTTGTCTTGTGTAGTTGCTCTGTGAGCCGTGGCTGAACGTGGTAGACCCCAGTGGAGTAAGACTTCACAGGGCAAGCAAGCTGCGCACGCTACGAAAGGGAAGACGCTGTTTTGTGGGGTAGCGTGGCCCTGCCCGATGGGCAGGCGCGTGCCCAACGTTGGCTTGTGAGCTGTACCTGAACGTGGCAGACTGCCTGTTTTGAGAAGCGAACAGGGCTGCGCACGCTACGAAGGCGAGGCATATTGTGGTAGCGTAACAGTGCCGGTTGTCCTTCGGCAAGGCTCGCGAGATGGCCGGCATGACCTTGTGGACCTTCCAACAGATGCTGGCCAACCTTCTGTTAGATGATTTGGACAGGGAGTTGGAACGGTGAGGACATTACTGCGCTTACGATTAGTTGACTCGCAGAAAGCGTAAGAAGTAGTATGAACGCAAGGAGGGGATGAGATGGAGAAGATGATCGCCTATTGCGGACTTGTCTGCACGGAGTGCCCGGCTTACATTGCGACGCAGGCAAACGATATTGAGCAACTGGAGAAAGTGGCGACGCAGTGGAGCAAGGAGTTCAACGCCACGCTCACCGCGGATGACTGTTCGTGCGACGGTTGTTTGTCGACAACCGATCGCCACATGAGCCACTGCGCCGAGTGCAAGATCCGTGCCTGCGCCATCGAGAAGAGGGTGCGCAACTGCGCTCACTGCGGTGACTATCCATGCGACGAGCTGAAGGCGTTCTTCTCATTTACCCCGGAGGCACAGGCCACGCTCGAACAGATCAGGCAGAACCTGTAGCCGGTGTTGGAAGACTTGACGTTGCGCGAGGAGCGGAAGCTCATAGGGGCCTGCGGTCTGTTCTGCGGCTTGTGTCCTCGGTTTCAGTCACGTTCGAAGAGCCGCTGTGAGGGCTGTCTCTCAGGCCGTATGGGGACATACTGCGGCGTCTACCACTGCGTGACGAAACGTGGGTACCTCACGTGCGCCGAGTGTCCAGAGTATCCATGCACGCGCTTGAAGCGAGCGCTTAAGCTCGATGAGGAGCTCGATAGCTTTATCAGCCACAGAGCGGCGCTTGAGAACCTCGATTACATCAAGAAATTCGGCCTGGAATCGTTCTTGGGCGAACAGAGGGAACGGCGCCTCCTTGCCGAGCGTCTGATCGCAGGCTACAACGCCGGAAGATCGATGACCGTTTACTGCACCGCCTGCGCGCTTCTCCCTACAAGGGTGATAACTCAGGTGATCGCACGAGTTGAGCGGCAGATCTCCGATGGAAAGATCGACCGCGTGGACCGTAAAGCGCTTGCTAAGTACACGCGTCTAGTGATCGATGATCTGGCATTAAGGCTCGACATCGATCTGTCGTTACGGAGGAAGAAGCGATGAGGAGAAGTGAGAAGGAGATCGTCAACCGGTCACAGATCGAAGCTATCATGGAGCGCGCCCGTGTGTGTCGCGTTGCCCTGTGCGACGATGGCGATCCCTACGTCATACCGGTAAGCTTTGGTTATGATGACGGATGTCTGTACATACACAGTGCGCTTGAAGGGAAGAAGATCGATATCTTAAAGAGGAATCCCAAGGTTGCCTTCGAGGTGGACATCGATCATGCACTGGTGGCGGGGAAGACGCCGTGCTCGTACACATT
>Ga0307379_10004874_pt1 | contig 18934 bp, 15 predicted proteins | sample UN2MG_FD_202237 | JGI IMG/M metagenome (GOLD analysis project Ga0307379, IMG submission 202237) | Soil microbial communities from Risofladan, Vaasa, Finland - UN-2 | ecosystem: Environmental > Terrestrial > Soil > Coastal area > Acid sulfate soil | place: Finland: Risofladan, Vaasa | collected... | reverse complement strand
CTGCGCCAGTTGCCGGCCTTCGCGTCCGCCTTCGGGCGGCACCTGCCTCGGGCAATGCGGGCGTTCGGGACGGTCGAGAAGCACCTTCCCCCTGAACCGCATTGGGTCCTTGACCTGCTCGCGGTTCGGCCCGACCGGCAAGGACAGGGCATCGGATCGGCGCTGGTGACCGCCGGGCTGGCTGAGGCCGGCCGTATGGGCGTCCCGGCTTTCCTGGTTACGTCGAAACGTCGAAACGTGCCCTTCTTCGAGCATGCCGGCTTCGACGTGATCGAGGAATTCGAGATTGGCCCCGTCGGTGTCTGGGCGATGCTTCACGCGGCAGCGCCGGCAGCCTGAGGGCAATGAGAAGCGGTTCCAGCCCCGTATATGGAGCTGATCGGGCTCGAACCGACGACCTCCTGGGTGCGATGCGGGGAGGCGTTGGGATGTCTGAGGCCGGGGAATCGGCTCAAGAAAGCGGATCGTGGTCCGCGGGCTCGTTTGACCCTCCAGCACGGATACCCATGGATTACCGGGGATTAGGTTGGATTTGGGCACCGGAACGTGGTTGGTGCCGATTGAGTTTGGGTGAGAAGCCCCAGCTCGCGGTGATCGCCAGGCACCACGCGGTGGCGCTTGCGCAAGAGGGAGGCCGACGCCCACCTCGTCCTGGGCGGTAGTGGTTAGAGTCGGCGCCCAGAGGCACCTGGATGGATGTATCCGATTACGCGGCCTGCGACGCCACCGCCCTGGCGGAACTGATTGCGGCGCGGCAGGTCAGCGCCGCCGAGGTACGCCAGGCCGCGCTGCAGGCGATCGAGCAGGTGGAGCCCGAGTTGAATGCCGTGGTGAGCGGCCCATTCGAGGATGCAACAGCGGGGGAGGGGCCGTTTGCGGGTGTCCCGTTCGGTGTCAAGGACACGCTCTGGGAACGGGGTCGCCCCTACGACTTCGGCAGCCGGCTGCTCGAAGGCCAGGTCGCGGCGCTCGATTCGACAATAGCCGTGCGGTTTCGCGCGGCTGGGCTGCTCAGTCTCGTTCGTACCGCCACCCCGGAGTTCGGCGGCAACTTCGACACTGCTCCCGTGCTCCGCGGACCGACTCGTAACCCGTGGGATCCAACCCGCAGCCCTGGGGGGTCGAGCGGCGGCTCGGCCGCACTGGTTGCGGCTCGCGCTCTCCCGATCGCTCACGGAAACGATGGCGCCGGCTCGATCCGCGTGCCGGCCGCGTGGTGTGGGCTCGTGGGGCTCAAGCCCTCGCGTGGGCGAACGCCGATCGGTCCGCTGGTCGGAGAGGCGCCGGGCGGGCTCCCGCACGAGTTCGCCCTCAGCCGCACCGTGCGGGACGCCGCCGGCTTGCTCGACGCGGTTTGCGGACCTGCTCCGGGCGATCACTACTACGTGACAAGGCCGGCGCGCCCGCTCGCCACGCGCCTCGGCGAGGATCCGTGCCGGCTCAGGATCGCCATGCACACCCGCTCATACTGGGGACATGAGACAGGGGGAGAGCAACGGGAAGCTGTCGAGCGCGTCGCCCGATGCCTTGAGGGACTGGGGCACAGCGTCGAGGAAGAGCCTCCGCCCGTCGATGCCGAGGCATTCCGGGCGCTCCACCTCGTCGTGTGGCCATGGCTGATCGCCACAATCGCCACCGCACTGGCTGCGATGGCAGGTCGAGTGGCGAGTGCCGAGAGCGTCGAGACGGCAACCCTCGCCTGTATCCGTCGCGCGCGCAAGACTGGGGCACTCGACATCTCGACCGCGGAGTCGATCCGGAACGCGGAATCGCGGCAACTGGGTGCGTTTCTCGATCGCTTCGATCTCCTGCTCTCTCCCACCACGCCCTCTGGACCGCCGCTTGCAGGGGTGCCGGCACACGATGACGCGGCCTACGCGGACGTAGAGCGATGGATTGACGACTTCTACGCGGTCTCGCCCTACACCCCGATCGCGAATTCGACCGGTCAGCCGTCGATCAGTTTGCCGCTTGGGGCGACTGAGGACGGCCTTCCGGCCGGAGTGATGCTTACGGCGCAGACGCTGCGCGAGGACGTTCTCCTCCAGGTGGCGGCCCAGCTTGAGCACGCGATGCCGTGGATCGACCGTCGGCCGAAGGTGTCCGCCGAGTAATCCCCGCTGGGGATCCGGACGGCTATGAGCCGGTTCCGCTTCGAGGCTGAGACGGTGGTTCGGCGCTGCCGGCGGGATCCGCAGGGGTTCCTCGAGTGGAGCTGATCGGGCTCGAACCGACGACTCCTGGGTGCGATGCGGGGAGGCTTCGCACGTCGGGAAGCGCCTGATCCCGCTCTGGCAAGCGAGATCCAGGCTGCATTCCCCCCGCAGGACCCGCTGCAGATAGCCGCGTATACCTGTGGATGTCTCTGGATATGGGCACCAGGACCAAGCCAGTGCCCAATCGTCCCACGTCGACTAGGTGATTGCGCCTCCGCGGTCTAGGCTGCGCACCACATGGTGGAGCAACCCGAGACCCGCTACGCCGCCAACGGCGACGTGCAGATCGCCTACCAGGTGGTGGGGGAAGGGCCGCTCGACCTGGTCTTCGTTCCCGGTGGGCTGCACTCCCTGGATCCGACTTGGCTGCTGCCGGCGTTCAAGCGCTTCGTCGGTCGGCTCAGTGCCTTCGCACGGGTGATCCTCTATGACAAGCGAGGCCAGGGATCGTCCGACCGCGGCCCCGAGGTCGCGACGCTCGAGGACGATATGGCCGACCTCGTGGCCGTCCTCGATGCCGCCGCCGCGGGGAAGGTCGGTCTGTTCGGCCTTTCGGAGGGCGGGGCGATGAGTGCCCTGTTCGCCGCGAGCTACCCCGAGCGCACCCGGGGCGCCGCCTTCTTCGGGTCTTTCGTGCGCATGCCCCAGGATCACTTCGATCTCGAGACGCTCTTCGATCAGTGGGGCACGGGCGAGTCCCTGCGAGCGATCGCACCGAGCGTAGCCACCGCCGAATCCGTGAAGGCGTTCGCGGCTTTCGAGCGCTCGATCGGCAGCCCGGCGGCGATCCGCTCGCGAGTCGAGACGGCTCTCCTCAGTGACGTGCGCCCGATCCTCTCCACGCTTCAGGTGCCGACGCTGGTCCTGCATCGAGACGAGAAGTTCGTCCCGATCGAGTGCGGTCGGGAGATCGCCGAGCTCGTCCCGGGCTCCCGGTTCGTCGAGCTGCCCGGCGAGGATCACATCCCCTGGGTTGGCGATCTCGACTCCGTGGTGGACGAACTGGAGGAGTTCTTTACGGGCGAGCGCCACGCGGCCGAGCCCGACCGTGCCCTGAAAACGGTGCTGTTCACCGACATCGTCGACTCCACCGCCCGCGCGTCGGAACTCGGCGATCTCAGATGGCGCAGTGTCCTCGACGCGCACGACGAGCTGACCCGATCGAGGGTCGCCGCCTACGAGGGCAGGCCGGTCAAGTCGACCGGTGACGGGTTCCTGGCGACGTTCGATGGCCCCGCGCGAGCCGTCCGCTGTGCTGGATCGATCACGCGGCGCATCGGCGAGCTTGGGATCGAGCTGCGTGCGGGCCTCCACACGGGCGAGTGCGAGCTCCGCGGTGAGGACGTCGGCGGGATCGCGGTCCACATCGGAGCCAGGGTTGGTGCACTCGGCAGCCCCGGCGAGGTCCTCGTCACGCGGACCGTCAAGGATCTCGTCGTCGGTTCCGGAATCGAGTTCTCCGATCGTGGCGCGCACGTTCTCAAGGGCGTTCCCGACGAGTGGCAGCTCTTCGCTGCTTCCTAAGCGATGGAGCTGATCGGGCGATCCAGGGAGGCTTTGGGTGCCTGAATCCGAGGATTCGGCTTTGGCAAGCGGTTCCTGGTCCGGTGCCCGGTGCGGCCTTCTCGTGCGGATACCCGTGGATTGCCGGCTATTGGCCTGGATTCGGGCACCAGGACGTGGCTGGTGCCCGATTCGTGGTTGCCCCGCGGCGGGCTCAATCGCCGCTTGCAAGGGGCGGGGTGCCTGCACCTCCGACGGGCGCAAACCCGTCCTCCAGGATCGCCGCCGGCAGCGCCTCGTTGAAGACCGTCGGCATGATCTGGTCCATCAGCGGGGTCACGTTCGCGAACAGCTCGATCGCCTCGTCGCTTCGGTCCTCGAGCTTGATTCGCCAGGTGAAGGTCGTGCTGCCGTCTTCGCGCTCGGTGAGCTCGATCGTCTCGAGGCATCTCGGCATCAGCGGCGGCCCGTCCGGGAGCGGCGTCCAGCGCCAGGTGAAGTAGTCGTAGGGATGGAAGTCGACGAATTCGCGTAGGGCATCCCCGGCTGCGCCGTGCGCGCAGTGGCTGACGGTGCCGAGGCCGATCCGCCCTTCGTCGTTCGGCGTCGTCTCGATCCCTGTCTGGATCTCGCGGGGCTGCCAGCGCATCCGCTTGTCGGCCTCGACTGCGTACTGCCAGATGATGCTCGCCGGGAACGGCAGCGGCTCCGAGCTCAGCTCGTAGTCGGCGTCGTCGCTGGCGACGTAGTGGTCACGAGCGGATCGGCGTCGCTCCGCGGCGGCGCCGAGGTCGTGGACGCCGCCTGTGATCTCCCCGAACGAGTCGTAGGACTCGCGGTGCTCGGCCGGGGTGAAACCCTCCGGCAGGCGCTCGAGCAGCGGACCCGAGAGAAAGGCGTACGCCTCGGGGCCGCCCTGCTCGCAGATGCCGTTCTTCATCATCCGGTGGGCGAGGATCACATCGGATCCCGAGAGGTCCTCCATCCCGTCCTCGGCCGCGACGAGGAACTCGCCGAAGTGCCCGATGAACTTCAGATCGAGCGTAGGAATCGCCTCACAGGCCTCGCATCTGCAAGTCGTCGCGAGCGCCATGTCGCGGATCCGGTTGCCGAAGTCGTAGTAGCAGGATTCGACGAGTTCGATCAGGCGCTCGCCCTCGCCGAAGACCGGGGTCTCGGCGTAGCAGAGGACCGCGTCTCCCTCGAGCTTTACGAACCGCAGCGGCGGCGTCAGCCGCTGGCGGATCAGCTTCGTGAGCTCGCTGATGATCGCGTGCGCGTGCTCGAGCTCGGTGCTGGTCAGGAACTCCGTGTAGCCGGAGATGTCGGCGAGCAGCAGGTATCCCCGCTTGACCGGTGGACCGGCTTCCGCTGCTTCGCTCACGTGCGGATGCTATCCCGCAGGAGCGCCTGCCGCTGGTCCTTGGTGCGTCGCGCACGATCCGCGGCCAATGGAGCTGATCGGGCTCGAACCGACGACCTCCTGGGTGCGATGCGGGGGGGCTGTACACCGGCGGAGTACCGCGACCCCCGCATGGCGAGCAGGACTACTCGCTGCCGCAGCTCTCGGGCGAAGAGGCTGGACCACCGAGGATGCTCACGGATGTCTTGGAATGTGGGCACTGGGCCGTCGGTAGTGCCCGAGGGAGCTGCCGCCCCCACCGGAAGGCGTGCGGCGCGTGGGATCATCGGACTCCGCGAGCGCATCATCTCTTCGACGGGTGTGCCCTCGGCGACGACTGACCACAAGGAGATACGCTCCTCCAATGCGCTCGCCTGCTTCGACAACGGGGGGATTCGGGCTTGCCACTCGCTGAGGCTCGCGCGGCGCAGCAGACCCGCGCCTTCATGTTCACCGACCTGGTGGGATCGACGGCGGCCTGGCAGGCTGATCCGGAGGCGATGGCCGCGGGCCTGAGCTCCCACGACATGATCTTCAACTCGGTCTTCGACACCCACGGGGGCGAGCTGATCAAACACACCGGGGACGGGATGCTCGCCAGCTTCCCGACCGTCGAGGCCGCCCTGGCGGCATCACTGGAGGGGCAGACCCGGATCCGCGAGGTCAATTGGGGTGGAGCCGGCCGCCGCGCCGTGCGGATCGCGATTCACGTCGGTCCCGCATACAGCCGCGACGGCGACTGGTTCGGTCCGACCCTCAACCGCACCGCCCGGGTGCTCGGGGTGATCGACGGCGATCAGGTCGTAATCACCTCGGGGGCCGCCGAGCAGCTCCCGGCGACCGCGACGAACCTCGCCGACCTCGGCCACCACCACCTGCGCGACATCCCCCAGCCCGAGCGACTCTACGCGGTCGCCGCCGACGGGCTCTCGGTGGCCCCGCCGAGCGACTCCGGCAGCGGCCGCTCCCCGCTGCCGCGCCTGCGCACCGCGGTACTCGGTCGCCAGGAGGCCCTCGCCGAGCTCGCTGGCGATCTGGCCGAGGCGCCACTCGTGACTGTGGTTGGCCCCGGGGGTGTCGGCAAGACGACCCTGGCGGTCGCCGCCGCCCGGGGAGCCGAGACCGAGCAGGGCGAGCTGACCGCCTTTGCCGACCTCGCCGAGCTCTCGGAACCGGGCGACGTGCCGCGCGTGATCGCGGAGGCGCTCGGTGTCCCCCTCGACGACCTCCCCGAGAACACCGAGCGCGCGATCCTCGAGCGCATCGCCGGATCGGTCGGGGACTCCCGGATCCTGCTCGTCGTCGACAACTGCGAGCACGTGATCGACGCCTGCCGCTCCGTCCTCGACGGTCTCGTCGACGGCTGCCCCACCCTGACCGTGCTTGCGACCAGCCGCGAGCCGCTCGAGGTCGACGGCGAGCTGGTGCGGCGGCTCCCTCCCCTCGATACCTCGCCGGAGGGCCCGGCCGTCGAGCTCTTCTTGGCCCGCATGCGCACTGCTGGGGGCGACGCCGAGCTCACGCCGCAGCAGCGCCAGGCGGTCGCCCGCCTGTGCGAGCACCTGGATGGATTGCCCCTGGGGGTTGAGCTCGCGGCGGCGCAGGCCGCACGGCTCCCGCTCGAGGAGATCGCGCGACGGCTGGAGGAGGACCTGGCCGCGCTGTCCACCGGCAAGGGCCGCCACCGCCGCCAGCAGACCCTCGAGGCGACGATCGAGTGGAGCCACGATCTGCTCGACCCGCTCGAGCAGATGCTGCTGCGCCGTCTTAGCGTCTGCGCCGGCAACTTCGACCTGACCGACGCAGTCGCCATCGCCGCTTTCGGGGACCTCGGCGAGGGGGAGGTTCGGACGGCCCTGACCGCGCTCGTGGACCGGTCTCTGGTTGTCGCCGATGACCTCTGGAGCTCCCTCCCCTACCGCCTGCTCGAAACCGTCAGGGCCTTCGGCCGCGGGCGCCTCGAATCCACGGGCGAAATCGACGAGACGCTGACCCGCCACGCCGACCACCACCTGCGGCGAATCGCCGGGATCGTTCCCGAGTGGACGGCCGTCTCCTTCGGCGGGCCCGAACCGGGGGCGATCACCCGGGAGATCGTCAACCGCGACGCCGACATGCGTAGCGCGATCGACCACGCCAAGGCGATCGAAGACCATGAGCTGCTGGCCGAGGCGTTCCCGGCGATCTCCGCCCATGCGGTGGGCTCGGCCTGGGACGACGAGGCTGTTGACGTGTTCGCGTTTCTCGAGGACTGGCTCGCCGACCAGCCCGCCGAGACCCGGCAGCGGGTCTACTGGTCACACCTGATCGCCCAGACGATCGCGGGCACAACCGATCAGGGGAGCGACCTCGCCCAGCGAATCGCCAACCTCCAGGACGAGGACGGAGACCCGGCGCAGAGGCTGGGCGCGAGAGGCATCGCGAGCTGGAGGAATCCGGCGGATGACCCGGTGCACACCGAGGTCGCCGACCAGATCGCCGAAGCGGTTCCGTTCCCCCCGCAGACACAGATCCATGCGCACGTGCACCAGGTCCGGGGGGTGCTGCTGTTTAACGCCGACCGTCTCCCCGAGGCGATCGATGTCATCGAGAACGCCGGTCCCCGGGCCTTCTTCTCCTCGCTCTCCTCTGCCGCAGCGGCATACCTGGCCCTCGGCGATGTCGATGCTGCTGCAAGGACCATGGACGGCTGGGAGACCGAACCCGACTTCTGGTGGTCGCGCTTCTCGGGCGAGATGATGACGGTCGCGGTAACGGCATCCCAAGGCCGCCGCGCCGAGGCCCTGGAGTTGCTGGAGGCCCTCCACAAGCAGGCTTCCACCCGACCACCCAGCCTGGCCCACAGCGGCCTTGCCGCCGTGGCCGCCTGGGTCGCCATGGCCGACTCCGACCACGCCGCAGCCAGCCGCCTACTGGGATCGATCCCCCCGCCCGGCGACCCTTATAACCCCGCCGACGCCATCCTGTCCCGGGCAACGATCAGGGCCCTGCGTAAAGCACTGCCGGCGGAGGAGCGAAAGAGGCTGCGGGCCGAGGGGCAGGCAATGAGCCGCCTGGACGCCGTGAGGGGGTACTCGGATGAGGCCGGTGCCAACCCTGAATCGCCGGTCCCGGGTCGCGAGGCCGATCGCCAATGGAGCTGATCGGGCTCGAACCGACGACCTCCTGGGTGCGATCCAGGCGCTCTCCCAACTGAGCTACAGCCCCGTGCCGTGTACGCGTGCGGCAGGTGCGGACTGGGTCCGCGCCCGCAAGGATACTTGTCGGCGGCGGCAATCTCAGGCCTGAGCGCCCTCGAGGCCCCGAGCCAGAGGGGAACCGGCTTGCACGACGAAAAGCGCAGAGCGGACTCTTCAGGCACGACGGGACCGGCATCTGTAACCCTTTCGAGAGCGCCATGGGAATCCTCGACGACGCCATTCGAGAGCACCTCGATCTGAAGCGCAGGCACGGCGCTCCGGGCGAGGACGTCGAGCGCCTCGAGAAGGAGGCGTTCGGCCCGCCGACCCGACCGGGCGACCCGGACTTCGAGGGACCGGCCGAGGACGCGGAGGATTCCACCGAGCAGCCAGCGGCGGAAGCGCCGGCTGTCGAGGTCGACTCGGAGGAGTTGCCACCGCCCGATGCCGGCGATTGGAGCGCGGTCCTCGACGAGGACGAACCGGAGGCCGGCTCCGAGCCACCCGAGGATGACGAGCAGCCGTCCGGGACCGAGCAGGCTCGCGCCGACTACTCGCATCTGGACGACACCGCCGACCACCCCGCTGTTGGCGAGGACGCAGCCGCCGAGAGCGAGGACACGCCCGAGGTTGCTGCCGGACCTGAGCCCGACCTCGAGGCGGAGCCCGAGACGGCGGAGCCGACCGAGGCTCCGGAGACCGCGATCTTCGACCAGGAGGGCAAGGGTCTTGGCGAGCTCGACCTCGAGCTCGACGTCGACGACGAGCTATCGGCCGAGGACCCGGCTGCGCCCCCGCCGGCAGAGCCCGGTTTCGTTGCCGACGACCCCGAAGAGGATGTGATCGAGGACCAGGACGAGGAGGAGGATGAGGATCTCCTCGAGGAGACGCCTGAGTTCCTTCAGGACACCCCCGAGGGCGAGCGGCTCTGGTTCGAACAGGGCGAGCCGAAGGACTTCGACTTCGAAGACGACTAGCGGCGCCTCGGCCTACTCGGCCGGTGCTGCTGATCAGTCGATGTAGCCGCGGGTCCGGGAGGCGTCGACGACGCGCTCGATCGCGATCTTGAACGCCGTCTTTCGGAGGCCGAGCTGCTCCTCTTCGGCGCGGTTCGCGACCTCGCGGTAGGCGCGGCGCATCACCGAGCCGAGCTTGTCGTTGACCTCCCGCTCGTCCCAGCGGAAGTGCTGCATGTTCTGCACCCACTCGAAGTAGGAGCAGACAACACCGCCGGCGTTGGCCATCAGGTCGGGGACGATGTAGACACCCTTGTCCTCGAGGATCTCGTCGGCCTCGAAGGTCGTCGGGTTGTTCGCTCCCTCGACGATCATCTTGCACTGCATCAGGTCGGCGTTGTCCTTGTGGATCATTCCGCCGAGCGCGGCCGGGAAGAAGACGTCACAGGGAATCTCGTAGAAGTCGCCCGCCGCCACCGGCTCCGCCCCGGGGAAGTCGTCGAGCCTTCCACCGTCCTCGGTCAGGTGCTTGTGAAGCGCCTCCGCGTCGATGCCGGCTTCGCTGCGGATCGCGCCAAGCGCGTCGGATACCCCGACCATCGTCGCTCCGAGCTGCTGCATGATCCGCGCCGCCCAGGAGCCGACGTTACCGAACCCCTGAACGACGAAGGTCGTCTCCTTCGGAATCAGGCCGACCTTCAGAGCCGCCTCCCGATACATGAAGACGCAGCCACGTCCCGTGGCTGCGTCGCGACCGTAGGAGCCCTCGAGCGAGATCGGCTTGCCGGTGACGATCGCCGGCGTGTGGCCCATCAGCTTCCCGTACTCATCCATCATCCAGGCCATCACCTGGGCGTTGGTGTTGATGTCGGGCGCGGGGATGTCCCGGTTGGGCCCGAGGACCTTGTAGATCTTGCCCATGTAGGAGCGGGCGATCTGCTGCAGCTCGCCGCTGCCGAGTTCACCGGCCGGCGCGTTGACGCCTCCCTTGGCGCCGCCGAACGGCACCCCGGCGATCGCCGTCTTCCAGGTCATCATCGAGGCCAGCGCTCTGACCTCATCGTTATCCACCTCGTGATGGAAGCGGACCCCGCCCTTGTAGGGGCCACGGGCTCCGTTGTGCTGGATGCGGTAGCCGTGGTAGACCTCGGTGTGGCCATCGGCCATCTTCACCGGGATCTGCACCGAGACCTCGCGATAGGGCTCCCAGAAGACGGGTCGGAGGTCGTCGCGCAGGCCGAGCTCATCCCAGGCCCAGTTGAAGTAGTGCTCGACGACCTCGAGGTCGGAGACCTTGGCCCGCGCGGAGCGGGGGTCCACGGCCTCGGTTGCGGTCTCGCTCGTCGCCTCGCTCACGGCGGGTGTAGTCGTTGCCATTGCCTCTCCTCCAGAAGTCGGCTTCGCCCCGCCATCCTCCCACAACGCCGCAAACGGGAGCGGCGGCTGGCGGGGTGGTGACTTCGCCCTTACAATTGGGTCCAGGGGCCATAGCTCAGTTGGGAGAGCGTTCGGTTTGCATCCGAAAGGTCGCCGGTTCGAGCCCGGCTGGCTCCATCGGAGGGTTCACGGCCCGCGAGCCGCTTGCTCTAGTCCTCGATAGCGGTCTGCGTGGCGGATGCCCACCCGTTGGTTGTTCGCCGCGGGGGCAAGGCGCAGAGTCAAGGTGTTGCGCCCCTGGCCCAGCTCCCAAGCCGGGATGAAGAAGCACTCCTCGGTCGTCGCGTCGAACACAGCCAGCCAGTCGATGGTCGCAGCCGTGTACCGCTTCGTTGACCGCACTTTGCCGTGCGTGAGGGATACCGATCGGCAGCGGACAACAATGGTCAGCCCGTCGGAGCATGCGTACTTGACCTGCACTCGCTCAAGCCGCTGACCGCGATCCAGGATCAGGTCGTAGTCCGCGTCCTCACCGAATGGAATGGCAACGCGATAGCCGCGCCGGATCAGCTCGGTCGCGACCTCAAGCTCTGCACCGCGGACGGTGATGGGCTGCGGGATGATCCTCGGCACCCTCGGGCTGTTCGTGATGGGCCGGATCGATGCCGACACCGGCTACCCAATCCTGTTTGCCGGCTATCTGCTGTTTGGCATTGCGATGGGGCTTGTCTACGCCCCGATGCAGACCGCGGCGATGGCTGCGATGCCACAGTCGAAGGCCGGGATCGCGGCCGGGGTGCTGGCCATGAACCGGATTCTCTCGGGCACGCTCTCGCTGGCCGTCACCTCCTCGCTTTTCCACACCTTCCTCCGCGAGCGGATCCAGACACTCGTCGAGCAACCCGGGCTGGGCGAGCACGATGCGGCCGAGCTGGAGGGTCTTGCGGCCGGCACCGCCTCCGCTCAGGCGAAGCTCGCCGAGCAGCCGGCCGCACTCTCGGGCGCGATCTCCAGCGCGGTCGACGAGGCATTCAGCTTTGCGCTCTCAAACATCCTCTGGTTCCCGATCGGCCTGACTGCGGTGGGCACGATCCTGACCTGGATCTACGTTGCCAATCCGCCTCGGTCGGGCTCGACCGCGCCTCCGGATCAGCACCGCCACCGCGGCCGCTTCCACCTCTAGTACACCCCGGCTCTACCGGTCCTCGTCGGGGGGGTTGCGGATCGCGCCGATCAGACCGAAGAGGATGATGCCGATGACCCCGAAGGCCAGGCCGAAGGCGAAGATCGAGGCGAAGTTGAGCGCCGCGGTCGGGAGCGCCGCCACGGTCAGGCCTCCGAAAATGACGACGAACGCCACGCCGAGGCCGAGGAGTATCCCGCGCATCTGACTGTCCATCTCGGTCCCGTCTCGCTTTCTCTGCTGCAGCCTCAGCGGCTGTCGTCCGCCACCGGTTGCGGGGGACGCGTGGGTCCAAACAGGCGGATGATCACCGCTCCAAAGAGAAAACCGCCGAGCCCCACAAGGTAGGGACCGGGCGGCTGTTCGGCGATCCCCGTCACCGACAGCTCCGAGATCGCCGGCAAGAACTGCAGCAGCAGCCATCCGGTGACGAGCGGAATCACCGGGACCTCGACGAAGCCGGCGAAGAAGGGAATCACGCTCATCATCAGGACCCGGGCGCGCGCGTGAAGCACGAGATACCCGCCGAGGACCGCAGCGACGCCTCCAGCCGCAGCGGCCACCGGCAGGGTCGAGCCGGGCTCGATCAGGCTCTGGGCGTAGAGGCCGAAGACTCCGCCGAATAGATAGAGCGCCACGAGTCCGGCCCACCCGAGGTCGTCCTCCAGGGTGTTGCCGAGAAGCCAGAGGAAGAGCGTGTTGAGCAGCAGCTGCAGCAGCCCGGCGCTGAGGAACAGCGAGGTGATCAGCGAGGTCAACCAGGGTGCGGTGTCGAAGGCGCCGGCCGCGATCAGGCCCTCATCCCCACAGAGGACCTTGCCCACGCCGCCGGCCGCGGAGGCTACGCCGCAGTCGCTACCGGGGTGCGTGAGGCGGTCGGGAATCGCCCCGTGAGTGATCGAGAACTGGCCGCGCTCGGACACCGCCGAGCGCCCATCACCGGACTCCGGGGCGTCGGAGAGGATCAACTGGTAGCCGAAGAGGACGAACGAGATCGCGATCAGCGCCAGGGTGACGATCGGCCTGCGCGCGGTCGGGACGTTGTCCTTGATAGGCACCATCGGCGTCCAAGCCTAGATGCCGGATCCAGCGCGACGAATCGGGCGGCTCGGGATGGCCGGCCCTCGGAATCAGATGAAAGCTGATCGGATTTGACATAATATGGTTGTGACGTCAACCATCGCAGAGACCGCGACCCTCGCCGGCTCGCCGCGAACGGCCGATCCCTACCGGGACACGGCCGTGATCGACGAGCGGGCGCCGCGCTTCAACCAGACCGTTGTCGGCCTCGTCGCCCTCGCGGGGGTGATCTTCGGCTGGCCTGTCGCCTGGGCGTTGATGGCCCTGCAGCTGTTCGTCGGGGTGACCTTTGGCCGCCGTTTCTGTCTCGCCTGTCTCGCCTACTTCGAGCTGGTTCAGCCACGGATCGGCGAGGGCCGCCTCGAGGACTCGCGGGCGCCGCGGCTGGCCAATGTGATCGGGATCTTCTTCCTCGCCGGCGCGGCGCTCGCCTGGTGGGCGGGCGCGGAGACGCTCGGCACCGTGCTCGGCGGCCTCGTCGCCGGACTCGCGCTGCTCGCCGCCGGCACCGGCCTCTGCGCCGGCTGCGAGATCTACCGGCTGCAGGCGCGCCTGCGGGGAATCTCACCCCGCCACCACGACCACATCGACCCGGTTGATCTCGCGAGTCTCGGCAGCGACCCCCGCACGGTCGTGCAGTTCACCCATCCGCTTTGCACCGAGTGCCGCGAGTTGGCGGTCGAACTGGCAGCCGGCCCCGATCCACTGATCGAGCTCGACGTTCGCGATCGGCCCGACCTCGCCCGTAAGTACGGCGTCGCGATCGTGCCGACGGCTGTTGTCGTCGGACCCGACGGCGGCGTGCTCGAGCGGATCGCCTGAGCCAGATCGGGCAGCGCGGGTTATCCGGGTAATCCGGATCGCGTCGTGCCCCCTGGTAGGAGGGGCGACCACGCCGGAGTAAAGGGCTGGGCGTGCACGAGCTTCAGCGGCGTGTGCAGCGTCCGTAACCTGTCATTAAGGCCCGAGGAGGAGATTGCAGACGTGGGAAGCCCTGCCCACATACTGGTTGTCGACGACGAGCGGATGGTCCGCGAGGTGGTCGCCCGCTACCTCGAGCGCGAGGGCTTCCGGGTCACCGCCGTCGGCGACGGGCAGGCGGCAGTCCGTGCCCTGACCTCGTCCCCCGATCTGATCGTCCTCGATCTGATGCTGCCCAAGGTCGATGGGCTCGAGGTTCTGCGACGCGCTCGCGCCTCGACCAGCAGCGCGGTCCTGATCCTCACCGCGCGCGGCGCGATCGACGACCGCATCACCGGCCTCGACCTCGGCGCCGACGATTACCTGGCGAAGCCGTTTTCGCCGCGCGAACTGGTCGCCCGCGTGCACGCCGTATTGCGCCGGGCGGAGGTACCCGCGGGGGCCGCGAACGGAAACCGACCCGACGGCGCTCTCGCCTTCGGCGACTTGGTGATCGACGCCGTTGCCCGCGAGGCAAAGCTGGCCGGTGAGGTCCTCACCCTCGCTCCTCGCGAGTTCGACCTGTTGCATTACTTCGCGATCAATCCGCGCCGCGTCTTCAGCCGTGAAGACCTCCTCGACGCCCTATGGGATCTCTCCTTCGACGGCGACTCCGCGACGGTCACCGTCCACATCCGCCGGCTCCGCGAGAAGATCGAGGCCGACCCCTCGGCGCCGGAGCGGATCGTCACCGTGCGCGGTGCGGGCTACAGGTTTGAGCCGTGAGTCGGGTCACCCACAATCGCTTCGGGACCGCCACGAAGGCCGCGCTGGTGACGGGGATCGGAGCGCTGGCGACCCTCGCGATCGGCGCGATGACCGGCATGCCGGGCGAGGAGCTCGGTCCGCTGGCCCTCTCCCTGGTCCCCGCCCTGCTGCTCTCGGTCGTCGCCGCTGCCGTGGCAGCGCGAATGCTCGCCGGCGCCTCGATCCGCCAGCGGACGCTTGGCGTCGTCGCCGTGGCGAGCGTTGTCGGCCTCGTGAACATGACCATCCTCGCTTGGCTGATGTACCTGGACACCTCGGAGGCAGTCCACCTCGGCGTGCTCCTGCTCTATTCGGCGGCGGCGGGTGGTGGCGCGGCCTTCGCCCTGACCGGCACGATGACCGACGCAGTCGACCGGCTCAGCGTCACCGCTCGGCGGCTCGGCGACGGCGACCTCGACGCTCGCGTCGGCGCGATCGAGGCCGAGCCCGAGCTGACCGATCTGGCCCGCACGCTCGACGACATGGCCGTCCGCCTGCAGGCGTCGATCGAGCGCGAGCGGTCGCTCGAGGCGCACCGCCTCGACATGATCACCGCCGCCTCCCACGATCTCCGCACTCCGCTCGCCAGCCTGCGGGCGATGATCGAGGCGATCGAGGACGGTGTCGTGCCCCCCGGGACTGAGCGCGACCGCTACATGAGTGAGATGGCCAAGTCGGTCGATTCGCTCACGGGGCTGACCGACGACCTCTTCGAGTTGGTCAAGCTCGACGCCGGCGCGATCGAGGCCGATACCGAGCGCGCCCGCCTGGTCGAGGTCACCACCACCGCGCTCGCCCTCTGCGAGGGGGCCGCGGTGGAGAAGGGTCTGCGCGTCCGGGCGGTCCTCGGCGATGCCGAGGGGGCGAGCTGCTCGCCGCGGCTCGCGCGCGTGATCCAGAACCTGGTCCAGAACGCGATCCGTCACACGCCGAGCGGCGGCTCGGTCGTGGTCCAGGCCGAGCGCACCGAGGACGGGATCCGTCTGCTTGTCTCCGACGATGGCGAGGGGATCCCGGCGGAGGCGCTCGAGAAGGTCTTTGAGCCGTTCTGGCGCGGCGACAGCGCCCGCACCTCAAACGGCTCCGGGCTCGGCCTGACTCTGGTCAAACGGATCGTCGAGGGCCTTGGCGGCGAGATCAGCGTCAGCTCCGCGCCGAGGGGCGGCGCAACGTTTGCGGTCTCGCTGCCCACGACTTAGTCTCCCTCGCAGCAACCGCTCTACCAGACCATCGTGCTCGACGCTTGCAATCTCACCCCTTCGGGATAGCTTGGCTTCAGCAGCCGCTTTGGCAAGCGGGGCGGCGAAACCGGGAGGGGGAATCCGGTGAATAGGAAGGAAGGCCGAGGCGGCCGACCGTGGGTCCTCGCGATCTGTCTGCTGGTCGGTTGCTTCGTGTTCAGCGCGGCGCTCGCCAACGCGACGACGGTGGATCGCAAGGCGAAGACGAAGGTCTCGATCACGTTCGAGCAGGACGCCGACGACGACGAGCTGTTCTTGTACGTGACGAAGATCAAGAAGCCGAGGAAGTGCAGGAAGAACCGCCAGGTGATCGTCTACCACGACGAGAACGGCAACGGCAAGCGTGACTCGGGCGAGTTCGTGATCGGTGGCGGCACGACGAACCGCAGGGGCCGCTTCGAGTTCGCATCTCGCACGGCGCCGCCCCGAGGCGACAAGATCGGAGTCGAGGTCAAGAAGAACAGGAAGTGCAAGGCCGGGAAGCGCTCGACCAGGGCCTGATCCCGGGGCAGTCGGCGTGGCTAGGCCACCTGCGAGGCAAGCGCCTCGCGGGCGGCCTCGTCGGCGTGGTAGCTGGAGCGGACCAGCGGCCCGGCCGCGACGGCCTCGAACCCGATCCTGCGCGCCTCGCGCTCGAGCGCCTCGAACTCCTCCGGCTCCCAGTAGCGGACGACCGGCAGGTGTCGCTCGGTCGGTCGCAGATACTGGCCGACGGTCAAGACCTGGACGCGGTGCTCGCGCAGCAGGCCGAAGGCTTCGATCATCTCCTCGAAGCTCTCACCGAGGCCGACCATCAGGCCTGATTTGGTGATCACATCGGCGCCGCCCAGCTCCTTTGCGGTCCTCAGCACACGTGCTGAGCGCTCGAACTTGGAGCCGCGGCGGGCGACCGGGTAGAGCCGCGGCACGACCTCGACGTTGTGGTTGAAGACGTCGGGCCCCTCGGCGATCACGCGCGCAAGCGGCATTTCCTGGCCGCGGAAGTCGGGGGTCAGCACCTCGACTCTGCAATCCGGTGCCTGGCGGTGGATCGAGCGGATAACGCCGACGAAAGCGCTCGCCCCGTAGTCGGGAAGATCGTCGCGATCGACGGAGGTGATCACCGCGTGAGTGAGGCCCATCCGCTTTACCGATTGCGCCACCCGGGCGGGCTCCAGAGGGTCGTTCCAGGTCGGCACCCCGGTCTGCACGTTGCAGAATCCGCAGCGGCGGGTGCAGGTGTCGCCGAGGATCATGAAGGTCGCCGTGCCGCGCTCCCAGCACTCGCCGACGTTCGGGCAGTTGGCCTCCTCGCAGACCGTGTTCAGGTTCTCGGCCCGCATCATCCCCTTGAGGCGCCGGTAGGTCGGGCCACCCGGCGCCGGCACCTTCAGCCACGGCGGCTTGCGCTCGCGGAACGGTCGGCCCTCGACCTTCTCGGCAGCGATGCCGCCGGGTCGGGAGCGAGAGCGGGTGACGTGGATCCGCTCCACGGTGCCGGTGTCGTCCTCGACGCTCATGCCGTCAACGTTACCGCCCGGCGGCGGCCGGGCTCAGCCCTCAGACAGCGGCGGGGTGGCGGCCGGCTCGATCGGTTCAGGCGTCTCGCCCGCGGCGCGCCGGATCCCACCTGGAAGACGATCCACCGCTCTGCCGATTCGTTCGACCGCACCCTCGAGTGGAGAGACCATGCTGACCGCCTGCTCGATCGTTGGCAGGGCCTCGACCAGTTCAGCCATCCGGGCTGCGACCGCATCGGCCTGCAGCTCGATCAGGACGCCCTGCTCGAGCAGCCGGCGCCCGAGCTCTCCGATCTCACCGCCGAGATCGTTGATGTTCTTGGCCTGGCCGCCGATCCGACCGCCGAGATCGATCACCTGATCGGCCTGGCCTTCGATCCGCTCGCCCATCGTCAGGATCCTGTCGGCGCGCTCTTCGAGCCTGTCGAGCCGTTCCAGGACCCGCTCGGCGATTCCGACCATCCGGTGCAGATCGTCGGCCGCTCGGATGATCAGTCGCGGCGGAAGCAGGATGTCGAGAGGACCGGCCACCCGGCGACTTTACCGCCGGGTGGCTCGCTTGCCAACCGGCCTCAGCGCTCGTGCAGGCGGATCCGCAGACCGCCCTTCGGCGAGAGCGTCGGTGCCTGCAGGATCGCGATCTCGGGGTCATCGACGAGTTCCCACTCAAACCGCTGCAGGAGGGTGGCGGCGATCGCCTGCACCTCCGTGTAGCCGAAGCGCTTGCCGATGCAGACCCGCGGACCCATGCCGAACGGGATGTAGGCGCCCCGTGGAAGCTTCGCTCGGCGCCCAGGCTCGAATCGCTCGGGCTTGAACGCGTGCGGGTCGTCCCAGACGTCGGGGAGCCGGTGGCTGACCCATGAGCTGTAGGCGATCGGCAGTCCGGCCGGGATGCCGACTCCCGCGAACTCGAAGTCGCGGACCACCCGGCGCGGCCCAATCCAGGCCGGCGGATACAGGCGCAGCGTCTCATCGACCGCCTGGGCCAGAAGCGGAAGCTCGCCGAAGAGCTGCTCCGCTCCCGCCCGACCGCCGGCGAGAACCTGGTCCAGGCCGGCCTTGAGGTTCGCGAACCAGGCTGGGTTACGAGCGATCTCGTAGGCCAGAAAGGTGACCGTCGAGGTGGTCGTGTCGTGGCCGGCAAAGAGCAGCGTGAGCACGTGGTCGAGGACCTGCGTGTCGCTGAGGGAGTTCCCCTCCTCATCCTCGGCGGCCAGCAGCGAGCCGAGGATGTCGCCGCGGTCCGCTCCGGACTCGCGACGGGCGCGGATCTCGGCGCCGACGAGCCGCTCGAGCTCGGCCCGGGCCGATTTCAGCCGCGCATAGGGGGTCCCCGGTCCGACCATGCGCTGCAGCACGAACTCCTCGCCGTGGAAGGAGAGGCCACGTTCGAACTCGGTCGCCGTCTCGTGGGCGCGGGCCGAATCGGGGTCAAAGCCGAAGAGGGCTCCCATCGCGATCCGCATCGCCAGATTCCGGGTCCAGTTGTAGATGTCGAGCACCTGACCGTCCCCGAGGCCGGCGATCGCGGCCTCGGCCTCCGATGCCATCGTCGCCGCCGCCGTGGCAACCCGATCGCGGTGGAAGG